>Ga0315312_1000805_pt1 | contig 30105 bp, 26 predicted proteins | sample TDP7_MG_FD_203629 | JGI IMG/M metagenome (GOLD analysis project Ga0315312, IMG submission 203629) | Freshwater sediment microbial communities from Lake Towuti, South Sulawesi, Indonesia - TDP7 | ecosystem: Environmental > Aquatic > Freshwater > Lake > Sediment | place: Indonesia: South Sulawesi... | reverse complement strand
AGGAGACCCGTCACAAGCGCGGCCGCTCCTGGCACACCGTAAAACAGCAGTGGGTGTCTGATCGACACGTACTTGAAGACGCTGCCCAAGACGTCCAACGCGTGATACACCGGGTTAGCTCTCGACCTTCTCATACCTCTGTATGCGACCACACTCGGAACTTCTGTGATCGCAAGGCCTTTCTCATTCGCTTGAAGTAGCAGCCCAGATTCCGCGCCCATGCCCATCTCTGAGGGCGTGAGGGCTAACAACGCTTTGCGACCGTAGGCCCGGAAACCAGATTCGGTGTCCTTGATGGGGACGCCTGAGACGGACCTTACAACCCCACTTATTACCTTCGCGCCCCATTGGCGATACTTCGGCATCTCAGACGAGGCTTGCTCAACAAACCGCGAGCCGATACAGATGTCCGCTCTCCCCTCGACGATGGGGTTCAGAACCGCAGGTATCTCCTCTGGCAGATGCTGGCCATCTGCATCGAGCGTCACCAAAATGTCGGCATGATTCGCTCGTGCCCAGTCGAATATGCTACGAAGAGCTTTCCCCTTCCCGAAGTTGCGTTCGTGTTTGATGACGAGCGCGCCCAACCTCTCAGCTATCTCTGCTGTGGCATCGGAACTCCCGTCATCCACAACGAGTACTCTATCCACGTGCCGGAGGGCTCCGATGGTGATCTTCGCTATGGTCTTCTCTTCATTATACGCAGGGAGTGCGGCAACAATCATTCGGTCTTAGCCACCTGAGTCCTATCGGGGAACATTCGGTAGCCGTCTATTAGGCTTCTTCTCCCGCAAATTCAGTCCAGCCTCCGAGATGAGGAATGAAGTCCGCAGAAAAGCCTGTTTAGAGACCGACTATCTTCCTAGACTAGGTCATCGGGAATTGGCAGCGAGCTCCCGCCGTCCACATTGCAAGCGGAAGATCATACCTGTTTATCCAGACCCCTGCGACCACGATTATGCAAGTGGTGGCCTCTGCCTTCATCGCCCGCCTAATCTCGACAAGTCAGATGGCACTACTCGTCATGCTGTCTCTACTGGTTGGTCTCGCCCAACTGCTAGCGCCACAGGCGCTTCCAAGCGCGATCCGAGGTTCGTTGCCGAGGAACCCGCTAAAGGCTGGAGACACATCGCCGCTGTTGTCTATCAGTCCACGAGGACCAGTGTCACTCTTTCTGAAATAATACCCGCTCTATCGCCAGTCTCGCGCTTGTTGATCTATCGGACGCTGTAGCTCTTGTCCTTGAAATCTCTCAGCATTGCTCTGTAGTTGGAGCCAACACGCCTGGGCAGGTCATCAAGGGCACGCCAGGCGTACCGCACCAGTTCCATTGTTGGTCGCGGCTCCTGACGTGCAGACAGGTGGGTAGAGAGGCAGATGCTGATGTCGGACCTGCGTTTGAAGTTGACTGGGTAGACGCCGACGAGCTCGTAATTGCCAGACGGATGTAGGCCTATCTCAAATAGCTGGCGGTTTGCGGTTTCGCGCAATCTTTCATTCTTGAGGATCCGTCCTCCCGGCAGTGCCCAGCAGTCACTGTAAGGGTAGATCTTCCTGTAACCCAGCAAGACCTGTGTCTCGCGTCCAACTCTCTTGTGGACGATAAGGTCGACACAAGCGATCGGAATACTCGCTAGGATGTTTTCCCATAATCTCTTTGGGATGGCGGATGCGCCTGTCAAGACTCTTGGCAACGGCCTCCGCGCATCGATCGATCGGGTCTCCAAGGGACTCAGCTTGCTCCACGGATCCATCTCGTGGACAGGCCTTCAACTCTCTCAAAGTGCGGATCATCCGAGAGGCAGGTGCTATTAAGGATCAGGCAGGTTGCTGCGATCAAGCTGTCGGCCATCGGCATGCTTCTGCTGTGTCGGATCTCGGCAGCCTTCACCGCGATAGCCGGGTTCACATCAACAACCTTGAAGTCTTTCGAGATCAGGCTGACTCTGAGTTTCGCGGTCTCCCGCCCTTCTTTGCGCAGCGTGAGTCGGTATATCTCATGTATCGAGATCACTGAGGCGAACTTGTTCTTGTTGGCTGCGAGCTCGAGTTTCGTTCTTCGTTGAACGTCCTCACTCGCTGAATAGTAATGCTCGATGAAGAACCTGGTATCATAGACAACGTTAGGCATCCTCTTCCCTCAACCTGTCGAGAAGGCGCTTCATCTCTCGGGGCGTGGAGTATCTTGCCCCGCTTCCTGCTAGGTCAAGAGTACTCGGCTTGGGTTTCAGGGTTATGCCCGACCCGGAGTCGATGACTTCAAGTCGGGTCCCCTCTCTTATCCCATACTTCTCTCTCAGCCTGATCGGAATGGTTGTTTGGCCCTTTCTGGTGACGACCACTTCTTCAGTCATACTTGATGTCAGTACTACCTGAGAGGGGGTACTACATAATCTTATCTCGAAAACCCCCGGCAAGCAGTGAATCTGCACCGGTGCATGGACGATCAATGTCCCGTTGTCTAAAAGTAGTGGTTTGCATGTCCTGAGGGTTTGATGAGGATTCTGAATATGCTCAAGGGCATGACAGAAAGTAGTGACACGAAAGCGCTCTCCTGGAAGATCCGCATTCTCGAATTCGCAGGAAGTCTTGACCCGCGCCTTCAGTACAACCTCTAGGCTTCGACCAATCATGCGCTTGTAATGTTCTGGCCAGTCATGTCGAGCCAGACGCGTCTTATGCCTTTGACTGCATCCAGTTCCTCGTCTTCGCTGACGATCGAGGTTATTCCCAGTTTATCCATAGTTGCTAGATGTATTGCGTCGGAGGGTTTCACGTCATATTCGGTCAGATACCTTTCCGTTGCTTGAAGGTCCTCTTCGGCTATCGGTATGATTTCCGTGTATGGTAGGAGGGCCCGCCTAAGAAAGTTCATAGTCATAGCGTATGGGACTGCGTAGTGTCTTCTGGAAACGTAGAGCGTCTCGTCTAGGACTAGCATGTTTGTGAACAGACGCTCTCTGAGGAGACCTTTGAAGAATCGGTCTATTATCGGTCGCTGTTCCCCGGTGACAGTGTTCAGATAGATTACGAGATTAGCGTCTAGGAATAGCTTCCTCATGCATCTCCTCGAACTCCATCTCCAAGTAGACCTTCTTCAGTTCTCCCAACCTAGGCCCTCTGATCCCCTTGGTTTTCAACTCGGATATGTGCCTCTCAATCTCACGTTCAGTTTCTTGAGGCGATGGCCTTCCCCTGATGAGAACTCCGCCTTCCTCAGGTTCGATTACGACGACATCTCCTTCCTTCAATCCGTACCTGTCCCGAAAGACCTTTGGGATCAGGATTTGTCCCTTTGGTCCTACCTTAATCCTTAGCTCGACCAAGGCGCATCCAGTAAAACCCTGGTTCTACAAATTTAAACCTTGTTACTACTCCCCACCCATGCTCATCTTACTCGCGAGATAGCCAAAGACGCAGGTCCCCTGAAATGCGTGTATCCAAAAGTTCGTACATAGAACTGTGTCGTCGCGGCTGCCGCTCGAGCAAGGAAAGCCAAGATCCTGTGGTCTTCCTGAACAACGATGTTCAGGTTCAGGAAAGCTACCTCGCTGAGCTCAGGCTTGGGTTGAGAAATCGGTCGATCGTGTAGCCGCTTGTGGAAGCAAGATTCCATTCTACCACGATCGAACGTTGGTCAACCACGCACGCGGCAAACCCGTTCCGATTGGCGGCTAGCTCCAAAGCTCACCTTGGTCAGGAGAGGCATACAAGGTCTCATGTTCTTTGAAGTTCATCTAGGAATTTGACCATAACCTCCTGCCGGATGAGGTCGAGGTTTCTGACGATCTCAGTCTCCCTGAAGGCGAAGACGCAGGGGGCATCAAAGGCCTTTCCGGTCGCCAGCGTCCAGCAGTCAGCGAGCGAGATCGGGTATCTACATTTCAGGTGGCCCGCAAGTGGTGCGACTCGTTCCGACGGGACGACCGTGGCCTCCTTGGCGCACTCTTCCATGAATCCCTGCGCTCTCTCGATTCCGTCGATGCGGCATATGATGTACAGGGCCTCAGAGAGAGCGACTAGGTTAAGGAGGCTGTTTCTTACCAGTTCAGCGGTTTTTTCAGGTCTTCCAGCAAAGTAATCGAACAGGAGGACGCTTGAGTCAAGCGCGTATCTTTCTGACCCACTCAATCAATTCTTCCTCTCGCCTTCGATCCTCAGCTCGGCCTTCCCGCAAGGTGAGAGCCGCCTCTGATATCCTGAGCTCAGGCGTCGTCGCCCTGTAGTGGAGGACATATTCCCTTAGAGCGTCGCGCATAAGCTCCGCCTTTCCGGAGAACATCCTCTTGCGCATGATCTCCTCGAGCGACCTCCAGAGCTTCCTAGGGATACGCACGGCAGGCATGACCACGCTATCTTGAGGCATGGAAGTACATTTTCAATACCATTGTAAATAAACGTTACAGAGCCGCCTACTAGCTGATGCTCGGAAAAAAATTCCACGAATCGGCGTGGAACAGCCCCAGCCGGCCAAAGAAGACCCAAAACAAACCCGCCCGGGAAGTCAACTTCCTATTTTTCACGGGGTCGTAGAGCCGCATAGAAGCTCTACCCCGCGAACTGCGGGCAAGTGATGCACCGGGGCTGACCTTGGGCGTTTGAGAGTTTCGCGACGAACCTGAGGAGGCTCGCCGCAGACGCAGCGTCTTTTCACCTTTGAGTCAGTTCGAGAGGCGGGCGATCGGAGCGCATGCACTCTGAGAATCAATCCCCATCCCAGTGGTTCTACAAATGAATGCGAATCCAGCTAGCGTTGCATCCCAAGAAATGACTCAATCAGGCCAATCAGATCGTACGAGCGGCACCCTTGATGCTTTTATTCAGCAAGCTGCCTAATCCCACCGTTGGATGTGGCTTGAAGCACAAGACCGCGCTGATTGTTCTCCTTGCACTGTCAGCAGGCGTTCTGTCAGCGGTCGTCTCGATGACCCCCACGGTTCAGGCTCAGAGCGGATCAGTCCACGGCATGGTCTATTGGATTGATATGTACGGCGACGCTCATCCTATGGCTTGGGCGCAGGTCACCGCCAGTGACGGAGTCAACTCGCCGGTCATAGCCTACACAACAGACGGCTCATACACGATGTGGCTGCCGGAAGGAACATACGACATCACAGCCTCATCGGAACCGGGCTTCTTCCCGGAAACCATCACAGGCTTCGTCGTCTCGCCGGGTAGCGCCACCGGCCTCGATTTCATCCTCAAGCCGACAGGCAAGCCCATCCCAGAGCTTCCACCGTGGGCGCAACCGCTCATCCTGCTATGCGCCATGATGATCACGGTACTTGCTGTGCGAAGATATCGTGTCCGCCCGCGGGCTTGAGCTTACTCAACCACCCTAGACTTCTTGCACAGTAACGAGACGGTAAGCCGTCGACCGGCACACGAAAGTAAGCGCTGTTCAGATGCTCGACGTACCTCTCAAGTTTGATGACTTCAGGTCTCAGTTTCTCACCTTGGCTTCGGTCCAAGAACCAGAGAACCCTCAAATAGAACAAGGTTGGCAAACGACGAGCATTCGTTTCCCTAGAGCGGTTCACTGGGCAGGGGCGGAAGATGGCGAAGCCGCGGATCGGACTCAGCCCTGTAGTGGTGAGCATTCTGGTCCTCCTCTCGTCGGCCCTGCCGCATTCTGCGCCCGCCATCGCCCATGCTCAAGAGAGCTTCGATAACTTTGACGAGACCGGCAAGATCGCCGGCGTCTTCCTTAGGCCTGGAGTACGGGACGAGTTCAAGTCAACTGTGGAGGTCGCCTGGAGCCACACGCTCGACACACTCCGAGGCACGCAAGGCGCAGAGGCCCAACGAAACCAGATAATCAGCGACTATCAGGATTACGCGATCCTGGCGAGTACAACAGACGGCAGCATAGGAGACTTCCAGTTCGATTTCTGGATCGTCGAACCGATTTCGGATATTCGAATCTACATGCCGTCGAATTTCACTTTCGGATACACTTCAAGCGGGTACGGGGACGCAACCAACCCTGACAAGGTTTATTCGGTTTGGACTGACATCACGAATGACTACTCATACATCTCTGTTCACGCTCTTGCGCAAGACGACCCAGTCGCGCCAGGTTGGGAGCGCATCGAAATCGGTCGCATCCCAACACCCATATCGCCCCTCCCGTCATTCGAGATCCTTCCAGGCCTCTATCACATCCGCCTGTTCCAGATCCGAGCCCCGTTCACGGCGGGCCTCTACCACTTCAAGATCTACGTCGACGGCGAAAGCATCGGCGAAGGCAACTTCCCAATAGTGATTGTGAAATCCACGCTGGAGCCGGCTTACGTAACAGGGCGCGTCGGCCTTCTCGGACTGGACGCCGCCACCCTAGTTTCGGGAAGAGCCACAGCGGTGGGAGAGACAAGTCTCGGTAGGTACGCTGAGGCTGTTGCCTATTTTGGGCCTAAGGACTTTGAAGGAGCGGACGGCCATGCCAGCTACTATCGGTACTGGCTCTTCGGCTTGCCGGCTGGCACATTCGACTTGACGGCCTCGGCCTCAGGTTTTCTGAAAGCCACTTCACGCATTACTGTGAACGCTGCCCAGTCGCTCGCTCCGGCCGACTTTGAACTTGAGAGGGGACTCGAGATACAGCTGACAGTCAGGTCGAAGGATGAGAATGGCCCAATCCCTTGGGGAAACCTTTGGCAGCTGCCCTATGGGACGAACGATCCTTACCTTCCGATAGATGATGAGGGCCCCCACAGAGATGTGCTCATCCGGCTGCTTGACCAGTACGAGGAGTCGGTGGGGTACTGGGCCTCAGACGATATCGAGGCACCCTATGGACCGCCTTGGTCCACGGACGCAATCGATGGAAAACGTGACTACCCCCCGCTCATATTGAAGCCGTCAACGCTTCCCTCAAGCAACTCGTACACGGTGACCTTGACCGACAGTAGGGCGCTACCCTCTATCAGACTGGACGGTCACGTTCCGGCGGACACTGCCGACTTCGTCGAGGGCATAGCACAGGGATTCTACACGGTGGAGATCCAAGTTACAGGATACGTGACGAGTGAGGCCGACGATTGGCAGCGAAGCTTCACCGCCACGCCCTCAGTAAAGACGTATGCCTTAGAGGCCTATTTGAGAAGAAGCAGCTGGATCATGGCCTCGGTGGTGATCCCGCAAGATTCGCCCGCGCCCGTGTCTCCGTCAACTCTGGCGGTCGTCGCGAAAAGTACCGACAACCTCGAGAAGGGCTTGGCTGCGGGAGCGTTCCCAGCCGGCGCTCACGAGTATGCGATAATCCTGGAAGGATTCAACGGCGTATACAACTACCACAGAACAAGCACTGACTACCAAGACTACGGTCTGGAGCCAGTCGACTACAGACTTGAGGCGCACCTGGCAGATATGGGAACGCCATACACTGGCAACCCTGGCGTCGGTTGGTACGTGACGGAGGATCCCGAGCCTGAACTGCGCATAAGACTTGGAACTGGCTCGTTTCCGGCCGTGTTCCACCTGAAACCTGCATCGATCGAGATCGTATTGCGGTCAATCCGACTCGCAGATCCACCGCGCCCCTCGCCTTGGACGTTCCCCGGCGCAGGAGTCCGAGTATTCTTAATCGACGAACTAGGAAACGTCACCGCAATCCTCGATCCAATCTTCTACGGGCTCGTCCAAGATGACGGAACGATCACCAACGATCCCTATGACATCGACACGAGCGAAGTGGGGAAGCATGGCCTGCTGAAAGTGACATTCGCCGGGATGGACCCTGGACCGCTCGCAGCGCTCAGCGGAATCTACCCTACTCGCATCGAAGAAGGAAGGTACTCCCTGAGTGTGGCCACACTCGGCTACGTACAGCGAGATGACTATTCGACGTACATCGTTCCAGGAATGAGGAACGATCTCCAAGTGGACCTCGTACAAGGCGCGCACATACGCGTTGAATTGGAGTTCGAACATGCGGGCGAGCCGAACGCCTTCAACGGGTTCGTTCGCGTCGAGGTCTACAACCAAGCAGACACACTCGTCGGTGCCTCGATCTACGCAGGAGCAGAACCCAATCCGAACCTCGTCTACTTGCCATATGACCCCTCGAAGGACTGGAAGCTTGTTCTAGGCGCAGCTGAGGGAGCCGGCACAGAAACAGAACCGCAACGCGCGTTCCTCTCACAACTCTACTACGGGGTGCCTCCGTTCACGTGGGCGGACTGGCCTGCGCTGACACCGAGCGACGCAAACAGGCTGCTGATGCCGCCAGGTGCGTTGGTAGCCTTCGACGTTTTCGGATTCCATTCATACTACGGAGGCCCCGACAGCAGGAGAGATCAACTCTGGGCCAACGGATGGGACACAACAAACGCGGCCGTGCATGTAGACTCTGGAATTCGGGGGAGCAGAGATGTACTGGATCTTGAAGGATGGGGCAACTTCACAATCCGCGTCTGGGCCTTCGACCCCTATGGCCCGGACGGCACATTCGACTCGTTCGGACCTGAGGGAGTCTTCGGAACGGAGGACGATTACACTTCGGCTGATGCGATTGATGGTAGATTGAGTGACTTCAGAGCCTACGCGCAGGTCGCGGATGCCATGTATGTCGAGGCTCCTTGGGCGGGCACCGCAACAGTTCGCATCACACTCGAAGAAGTGCCCAGTCTCTTGGGCGTGGTATCATGGACAGACATGTTTGCAAACCTCAGAACTCTCGCCTGGGCTCAAGTCATTGAACGTTCGCCCGACAGTACTTGGACTTCGTCAACGACTGGAAGTTACAGGCTGTGGCTCTCAAAGGGATCCCACGAATTCCACGTCACAACAATTGGAGAAGAGCAATTGTGGGAGCCAGTTGACTTTGAAATCGCGCTCGCTGCAAGCGGCGCCTATGCTTTTCGAGATGTTGTGCTGGCACCCTCTGGCACACCGACACCAGAGTTCACGAGTCTCACTTGGCCTTTCCTCGCCTCACTAGCCGCTTCCCTGATTCTGCTCTCGAAGCTGCGAAGCGCGAAGAGCAACAGCCAACGAAAGCGCACATGACTGATCGACTTTCTCGGCCCACTAGAAATACATGTCACGCTAGTTTGCGGCATTGATGTCAAGGCTAGGCGAGACCGTTTCATCGCAGTGAACGTGTTCGTGCGACTAATTGCTATTACGAAATCTGAGCAGAGCTGTCCCAACCGTGCTCGCTCTGTCATTTGCAAGTTCGTTGGCGCAGAAGCTTGGAGTTCAGAAGACTTGGGGCACTGCTACTCATTGCGATCTTCGTGAATTCTGCCGCAGCCAACCTGTTGACAGACTCCACCCCGGCACTTTCTCCTGAGTGGGCCTACGAACTTGTTCCTCCGATGCCGCAGTTCTCCAGCGAAGCTGAGACCCTGAATTTCACGATACCCTACCCTGTCCCTAGGCCTAGCCCTGTCTATGGAGAGATGAGCATCCTCGTGATCGCCGTAGAATTCTCAGACTACAACCACACCATATCGATTGAGGAAGTCACGAATCAAGTGATAGGCCGGTTGAACGAATACTATGCGTTGGTATCGTACGGCCTCGCCTCGGTTGTAGGAAAGAGCGTTGGCTGGGTTAGACTACCCCATAAGATGGCCGAATACGGAGCGGATAACGGCCCCTTCATCGACTGTCAGAACGGCGACGGGTACCCTGATACTTGGGAACTCCTGAGAGATGCAGCCCCAATCATTACGAACCAAGTCAACCTCGGCGAGTATCAACACGTTTTCGTTCTCCATGCTGGCTACGGACAGGAATCCAGCAGAGTTCCGAACGACATCTGGTCGGTTACATACATTCGTAGGATGGTCGAGACGCCTCAGGGAACCATCGACCATTTCGCAGTCGTTCCAGAGTTTGAGGCTCGCGGACTCGACACCAAGGGTGTGTACGCACATGAGTTCGGACACCTTGTAGGCTTACCCGACCTTTACAGTAGAACGGCAGAAGAAGTGGGCCCATGGGACCTGATGGCCAGAGGGGCTTGGAATGGCAACCCTCCAGGATCGAGTCCCGCGGAAATGCTCGCCTGGGACAGGATATTTCTCGGCTGGTTGAGGCCGGAGGGAATTCTGAACGTAGCGAGGCAGGTCAGAGTGAATGTGACCATTGACCCCATTGAGCTTCCGTCATCAGGTTTTCAAGCGGTGAAGATACAGACTTCATCCGCAGACTCGAAGCAGTACTACCTTGTAGAAGTTCGTCAGAAACTTGGATATGACGTGGCCCTGCCATCAGACGGAGTCCTGATCACCTACATCGACGAGACCAAATCTAACCCTGTTAAGGTGATCGACGCGGTTCAGAAGACTTCGACGCTCGATGATGCCCCATTCCAAGCAGGACAGAAATACGCGGATACTCAGAACAGCTTGGCGATTTCAATCCTTGACACAAATGGCGGATCCTTCTCGGTCATTATTGATACGATGGCGCCAACTGCAGATGTCGCCGTGGAGAGTCTGACGTTGAAACCCTCCACCGTTCACCCCAACGAAACCGTGTCATTGAATCTTCGAATCGCGAACGAGGGAAATTTGAGGGCGAAGTCATTCCTTGTGACTATCTCTTTGAATGAAACTCTCTTCGCGTCCCGAAAGATCTCTCTCGGCGCCGGAGAAACTCAACAGATGGAGCTGTCTTGGACGCCTCTCAGCGGTGGAACCTACTTCTTCAAAGTCGTCTTGGATCCGGAGAACGTACTCTCTGAGGGCAACAAGGACAACAACGTGAAGATCCTGAGGGTCGTTGTCGGCTACACGCTGACGCTTCAAGTGAGGCCACCGGGTGCCGGCGGAGACCTTCAATGGTGGGTCCTCGTAAATGGAGCCAATCAAACCTTCGTAGGCGTCGGGGAATTCCAAGTCGGGGTACTACCCGGCCCCAATACTCTGCAGATACAATCGCTGATCTATCTGAATCCAAGCTCCCGGTACGTTTTCCGACAATGGGGGGACGGATCCGTTTCGAATCCCCGGATCATCGATGTGTCGACAGACATTACCCTCTCCGCAGATTTCAGTACCCAATTCTTGTTATCGCTTGAGCCGAACGGAGGAGCCACCAGCTCAGGAGGATGGTACGATTCAGGAACACCGGCGATCATCTCGGCAACGTCGCCGTCAAATGTCGTCGACGAGCAATCGCGATTTGTCTTTCAAGGTTGGACAGGAGACATTCAGTCAAACTCTACAAACATACTGCTCAACATGACACGCGCATACCACGTGATAGCGAGCTGGAAGACTCAGTTCTACCTACGCATCGAATCTCCCTATGCCATTCTAGGAGAAGGATGGTACGATTCGAACACAACAGCGGCCGTCTCGCTAAGTTCCGCAGTAGCAACCGAGAACGGAACGAGACACCTCTTCGTGCAATGGTCAGGCGACCTGTCAGGAGTAGACGCGAACCAGACAATCATAATGTCCGGTCCGAAGTCTGTCTCCGCGGTTTGGGCAACCCAATATGAGTTGAAGATAGAATCCGAGTACGGCCATACGAGCGGAGCAGGATGGTACGCCCCAGGTATCCAGGCCGTATTCCTCGTTGATACGCCGATCATAGACAGCGGCGACGGTACGCGGCGAGTATTCACAGGATGGTCCCGCGACGCTCAGGGCACAGAACCACAAGGGACCATTCTGATGGACGGCCCGAAGATGGTCCAGGCCAACTGGGGCACACAGCATCAAGTTGTCTTTGCGACCCGAGGAATTCGCAACGAAACAGTACTCACGATCACCCTAGACGGGCAGCCCTATCGAGTCAAGGTGCCCGAGCGCATAACACTTTGGCACGACGCGGGCTCTCCTGTGTCCTTCTCAAGCAACGCGACTGTTAGTGAGGCTTTCCGACGATACGTCTTAGAAGAATGGCAAAACAGCACAGGAGGCCCTGTCAAGTCTCCACAGGATGTCGTCAAACCGGAGACTTACACTGCCATCTACGAGGAACTCTCAATGTTTCCATGCATAATCGCAACCGTCACCTTCGGATCCGAGATGAGCCCTCAAGTGCAGTTCCTACGCAACTTCAGAGATCGCCTTGTCCTGTCAACCCGTGCCGGCTCAGCGTTCATGAACACATTCAACACGTGGTACTACTCCTTCAGCCCCCGAGTTGCCGACTACATCGCGAGTCACGACACCACAAGAGCACCAGTCAGAGTCGCTCTGTATCCACTTATTGGCATCCTTCAACTGTCAGCGATAACCTACTCTGCGCTGGCATTCTCTCCTGAAGTTGCGATCGTGGCGGCAGGTGTGGCTGCAAGCGCTCTGATCGGACTGATCTATCTGACCCCGGTCGACCTCATCTTGATTCGAATTCTCACCAGGAAGAAGGTCGGCAAAGTTCTGAAAGCCTTCTCCGTTTCATATCTGGTCGCGTTGGTAACGCTTGCGTTGGGCGAACTGACGGGGTCATTCGGGCTACTCGCCGTGGCAACTCCCATTCTCGTGCTAACCACTTTGGCTTCAGCGCCTTTGATCTTCTCATCCGCGCTGACAAGACTCGGAGGCAGTCTGCGGCTCTCGGCGAGGATAAGACGTGCGTCTGCGCTTAGAGAATAGTTCCGATCGCGCTTTTCTGCGCCCGTAGACGAGGGCGCCCATTATCACAGCTCCGGCAATCGCTAATGCGGCGCTTATGATAGTAAGACTCATCAGATTCGTGCTTTTTGCGTTCGCGGCTATGAAGTTCGAATCAATGACGTTCGCGACATACGTCTCTGTTTCGTTCCAACCGTCTTCACGCATCAATAGGTTGTAGGTGCCGTCGTATCGCGCTCGCGAGAGAAGGCCAAGCTTCTTGTCATAGTTCAGAGTCTCTTCCTTGAATCCAATGGAATGTTTGCCTGCCCAGCTCCAGTATCCGGCTGTGAGATTCCTGTAGGAGACGACCCAGGTGTCTACTGCAAGTCCACTGTAGTTGAGACGTTCGTAACCAGCAACCCGAAACTGAACCTCGAGGTGGGCGTAGTTCTCGTCAGTCCACGTCTGGGGCACCGAGCCGGATACGTCAAGCTCTTTCACATCAGTGATCCAACGGACTGGTTTGCCGTCGGCGTCCCTGAACGAGGCTGTATTGACCTTGAAGGAGTAGTCCCTGTCGATCTCCCAAGAGTCGCTCGACCTCCCGCCGATGATGAAGCTTCCGGAAGCCTCAAGTGACCCCCGTCCCAGTCGCTTCAACCCTAACACAAGCTCGGATCCAGACACTTCTTTCACGGTGACTGTGTCGTTCCAATCCTCCCTCTCCTTCCTCCAGCCGACCTGATCGCCGGCGCCGGTTGCGTTCCATCCCCAGCTGGAAGACAACGTCCAGTAATCGCCAGGCTTGAGAGAGTCACCGTTCTGGATGAGTGGGAACTGTGAAGGGCCCGTACAGGTTGGATGCAGGCTAGCTGTGCAAAGTGTCGCAAGGATGTAGAGTATCGCCGCTGTGTTCACGATGCCTCACGCTCGCTCTGATGGGTGAGGCATAAAGCGGTTACGAGCGTCATCGAACAACGCACGCGAGTCCCCCTCGATCCATGACCAGTATCTAAGTGCGGCGAGCGGAATATTCCCTGTCTTGCTTCCTTCGTGTTCAGACGCTATACTCAGGCCCCAATAGACTGGCGACAAGTGTGGAGCAACCTTCAAGAAAGCCGGTCGCAATATTAAGCATCCTGCGACGGCTCATGAGCAGACTCAGGCGACTGCGAAGCGTGATTCAGTACGTCGCCATTGCCTCGGCTTTATCGGCCGGCGTTTACTACTTGCCGGACTACTTCATCCTTGAGAAGATCACTGCTGGTCACTCGGCAGCTCTGCTAAATTGGATCGGCATCCCGGCATGGTCTTGGGTCGAGGGTGGGCGCGCCTTTGTAAATCAGTTCGAGATCGAGCGAATGTGCACGGGCGTCCAGGTCGTCGCCGTATTTGCGGGCATACTCATTCCGCTGCCTCGGATAGGCTACAGGAGGAAAGCGATTGCGATTGCCAGCGTTGCGATACTCGTGTACGTTGCAAATATTCTTCGGATTGCGCTCGAGATCTTGCTCCTCTACAAAGGAATCCTGCCTTGGTCTCTCGCACACTATCCCACGGGGCTGATACTCGGGGTCTTCTCAGTCGTGCTCCTCGTGATTCTCCTCGACCGCTTCATCCCCGAGGTCGGCGACTATGCGGTCGGCGCGATGGAGTCACTCATCCCAAGAAGAGGGCGCAGCGCTATCCTGAGCTGAGCTGGCTCTTTCCACACTTGGAACAGAAGTTCGCGTTAGGGTCGATTTCTGACCCGCAGAACATGCAGAACGTTCTCGCCGAAGGCACGGCTGTCGCTCTCTTAAGGCGTCTTCGCGTGAATAGGATCGCCATACCGCCTACGATCATCGCGGAGATCAGAGTGATGAGAGAGAAGACGCCCACGTAGTCCAGAGTCCAGTCTGCAATAACCCTATGTGGGCGATCCATCACAATCGACTCGTTGAATGCAGTGCTGTCCATATCGCCGCTCCAGCTGGTGAATCTCCATTGAACTCCGAGTAGGCCTTCCAAACCCTGCAAGGGGACAACCGGGGTCGCTGTGAAGTTGGCGATTGAGCCTGACCGATACCATCCAGCCCCACTCACGCCGGGCACGCTGGAAATCACGTCAAGGTAGAATTCGTCGCGAAACTCGATCGTTAGTAGCAGATCAGTAGTAATCATCAGCGACTTTGGGTTCGAAGTATCGCTTGCGTTCCAGCTAAGGAAGATCACTCGCCACCCCTCGCCGAGATAGACATTCTCAAGAACCTCAATGGTATGCTCGGTCAATACTTGCAATTCGCGAGTAAGCATACCCTTCTGGTCCGTGGAGTACGATGCACCGTCTATGGTTACAGGGATACTACCATAAGGTGCGCGTAAGGTAAGCCTCGCGTTGTCGGCAACCTTGATGCTCATCTCCACGAAGCCAGGCCCGTGCTCTTCATCAGCGAAGTAGTATGAGCCTGAGGCGTTGCGGAAGAGCACGTAACCGGTCAGGAGCCACTTGCCGTCCTCCGGCGGTGATTTTAGCTGCGCCTCGTAGATCCTCTGCCCCACCTCCATGAGCCGCTCAGGCTTGCTCTCCCACAAGGGCTGATTCAGCGGGCCTCCGGCGCCCTCGTATATTGCCGCGTGGACCTCGTGGTACTCGCGAAATGCGTACTCAACCCTCAACTTGACAGAGAAAGAGTATGAACGGGGAACCTGTACCGGAAAGTCCGTCCCGATTATTCTTAACAGCGCCGGCTTTTCCGCCTGAGCTACTGCCCGGGGAGTGAGCGAACCCGCCGCGAGAAGGATCAGAAGACACGCGATGACTCCGATTCTGAGTCGGGGCGCGTTCATTCCTAGAACCCGAACTTCTTAGCTTTCCCAAGATAATCTGCAATGATAGGCATCACATCAAGCCCGTGAATCCTACCAAGGTTGCCGCGTGACGCTGCATTTTCGCTGAACTTTGTCACGTTGCTGAGGGGAACGCCCGGCCCGTTGATCAGCAGTGGTACAGGGTTGCCAGAATGGTCTCTTACGCTGACAGGGGTCGAATGATCAGCCGTGACTATCACGTAAGTCGAGCCGGTGTCCAGGGAGGGAACGATCTTGCCGACGGCGCCGTCGATTTTTTCGATCACGCCCGCCTTCTTCTTGAAGTCGCCGTCATGGCTCGCAACATCGGGCGCCTTGATGTGAAGTATAACTAAGTCGTGATTCTCCAGTGCCGTCAGTGCCGCCTGCGCTTTGCCCTCGTAGTTTGTGTCAAGACCGCCTGTGGCCCCTTCTACGGTGATCAACTCTGCTCCAGCAATTCTGCAGGCACCCTTGACCAATGCGACTGCCGCAATGCACACCACGCTCATCCCGTACATCTCCTGCAACGACTTGAAAGGTGGGACGGTGCCAGCGCCTCTTGGGAGCACAATATTCGCGGGAGGTTTTCCCTCTCGAATTCTCTCCACGTTGACCGGGTGATCCTTGAGGAGCTTGAAGGACTGTGTGACAAAGTCGTTGACGACCATGGCGGTTCTCTTCGCCGCCGTGGAGGCGTCCAATGGCTCGCACTTGAGGATCTTGACGCCCGCCTCGTGAGGATCCACATCGGAGACCATTCGGGAGAGCCCCCTGGCCTTAAAGATCAGAACTCCTCGATGTGCAACAGTCGCTCGGAAATCGACCTTCAACGCTTTGACTCCTCTGGGTCGGATCTTGCGGACGGTCTCAGCGATCTCCACGGTCCCTCGCTCTATCCTACCTGCCCTCCGATCGATCACCGTCAGGTCGTCATCGACGGTTGAGAAGTTGCATCGGAACGCCACGTCACCGCGACCTAGATTCATCCCGGCTCCGGCCGCTTCCAATCCGCCCCTGCCCGTATAGCAAACTCGTGGGTCATAGCCGAGCAAAGCGGTTGTTGCGTAATCGCTTCCCGGCCTCACGCCGGGACCTATCGGGTCCATGAGACCAACAGACCCAGACGAAGCGAGGCGATCGAAGGTCGGGGTCTTCGCGAGACCGAGCGGCGTCTCATTATCGAACTCGCGTTCGACGCGGTCACCCATCCCGTCACAAATGACCAACAGTGCTTTCCGGGAGCTCATCCGACAGATCGCCGCACTCAGTTACGGATGTACTATAATCAATTTTGTGTACACGGTCTCGTCCGTCCCAACGCGGTTGCAAGAGTCAACCTGCGTTGCCGCTGGATTCCTTTCGGACAGACATCCGGTTTCGTATCAAGATCTCTGTGGTCCTGCTCAATAACTCGAGGGGGTCGCGCGCCACGAAGACAAACGGGCTCTGTCCGGTTTCCGTGGGGGGAGACCCCCGGATGAACGCGATCGCGTGAAACTTGTTTCGAAAACCTCCGGCCTCGTACTCGCGAGCAAATTCCTGAATGAGGCCGATCATTTCTGGGGCGAAGCTTACAACAAGAAACTCGGCACTGTTCTGCTCCGCGTTTCTGAGCAACTCTTTCGGCGTAGTTGACCTTGAGAGATCGGTAGCTTGATGCCCTGCCGCCAAGAACATCGCCGCCATGATTGCGCTTGTGAAATCATTCCCTCCTGATGCGGGTCCCACGCAGATCCTCGCCGTGAAGCGGCTCTGTTTTGGGATCAATGATGATTTCAGAGCATTGAGTGAGACTTGAGCCGCATTGGCCGAAGCAGCAAATCGCTCGTCGTTGTATTCGCCAAGTGCGTGAAGGCCTTCCACAGTGCTGTAGGCGTCATAGAGGATGTCAAGCGCGTCAGTTGGGTCCTCCGCGTACTGAGCGAGTATCCTTGCCTTCGTCTCAGCTGTCTCAGCGTCTCCTTTGACTATCGCGTCGGAAAGCTGTCGTTGTATCACCTCATCTCTCAAGGCGGGTCTTCCCAAGCTCAGCATGCATTACTGATAAACTGCTCTTGTTCTCGCTCCGTTTCCGCAGGTCAATCAAATATAGGTGGAATGTCCCACTTCGATTGTCCGCGGGTTGGAAGCCTATTCAACCATAATGGCGATCGCCCACGAGATTCGGCACGCTCGGAGAGCTGTAGCGCTCACAGGTGCTGGAATCTCAGCAGAGAGTGGCTTGGGCACGTTCAGGGGCAAGCACGGTCTCTGGAGCACATACGATCCAACACTTGTAGCGTCAATCGAATCATTCACGGAAGACCCGCGGAAGTTCTGGGAGTTCGCACGCAGGATCGGACCGGCTTTTCTCGATGCAAAACCCAACTCTGCTCATGAAGCCTTGGCGGAACTTGAACGAATGCGGCGGCTTGACTGCGTGATTACGCAAAACATTGACGGCCTCCACCAGCGTGCAGGTAGCCGACAGGTGATAGAGATCCATGGCAACGCAGCCCGCATCAAATGTACGAGCTGTCATGCCTCCTATGTCACGCTAGAGATCCTAGATAATCTGATCCAGCAGGACGTGCCAGCGTGCCGAAGATGCGGAGGCGCATTGAAACCCGATGTCGTACTGTTCGGGGAGACGATCCCAAGCGAGACGTTGAATCAAGCACTCAAGAAAGTCAACTCTGCGGACCTGCTTCTCGCTGTCGGAACCTCGCTCGAAGTCTACCCGGCGGCTTCATTTCCAGAGACCGCCAAGAACAGTGGAGCCAAGGTCGTCTCGATCAATGCTGAGAGGACGGACTGGGATGATTTCTGTGACTACAGGGTCTACGGCAACGCGACGGAAATTCTCCCTCGAGTCGTTCAAGCCATGAGGCTCAGCGTGTAGATGGCAGGTAGGTTGAAAGCGATTCGATTCCCAGCGCTCGCAGCCTATGCTGAGTTGGGTAGCCAGTTTTTGGGTCCCATCCTCTGAGCGAGTAGTACTCCGCCAGCTGCCGGTCCAGATCAGGCACAACCCCGGCTGCGGGTCCGTCCACCAGCGGCTTGAGGATATGCTTCGGCAGACGATCATCTTGCACCCTTGCCCCGAGACGAAGGTTCATGATACGCTTCGCCTCGACTATGCGCTCGCCTATCCTCAGCAGATCCTGCGGTGCGAGCTTGGTGCCGATGCAGTGCGACAACATGTCCGTTACGTCTTGCACCGGCGGGTTTGCGAATATGCACATCAACATAGCGTTGTAGACCGCTCGATAGTTCTCACTGTTGAACGCAAGCTCGGCCTTCCCGTCGTTAGATAACCGATCCGTCGAGAAGATGCCAAGCTCGGGAACGATCTGTCCGATCTCGACGAGATAGATCGTTGAGAAGTTGTGGCACGCCCCTCTTGGAGAGACCGCGTAGGAGACCGCCATTCCGCTGATCGCTCTGGGGTCGTGGAATGGTATCTCCAAGCCTTTCACCTGCATCGCCTCGTCTTCGGTCCCGAACTTCTTCGCCACTTCCCGCGTTCCTTCCGCGAGTAGATCTCCGATTCCTTGTCTCTCCGCGATCATCCTCACGAGCTCAATTGCTGGATCGATCTCGCCCCACTGAAGTACAAGCCCGCTCGTGTCCTCCTTCGTCAGTGCACCTCTCTCGTAGAGGTGGTACGCGAGGCCAATCGTGACAGAGCAGCTGATCGTATCGATTCCGAACTTGTTGCAGAGTTCGTTTACGTATGAGATTCCCTCAAGGGAGGCGCAAAGAAGGTTCGGTCCAAAACCGCACAGGGTTTCGTATTCCGGCCCGTCTGTCCTGCCGACGGCGTACTTGCCCTCATTGATAGTTATGACCCGGCCACACCTGATTGGGCAACCGTAGCACGTGCTCGTCCCAGTGAGTATTGTCTGTTTCATTGAGACGCCGTCGATCTTGTAGGCATCTTCGAATGTCCCTCCCGTGAAGTACTTGTTCGGCATGTTCCCAATCTCGTTGAAGTACGTCGCGCCACATGCGGTTCCTGCGACTCGAAATGCTTCGGTTCCACTGGATTCTCGCAGAAACTTGGATGCGCTGGCGCACGCTTTCATGAACTCGTCAGGCTCAGCCACCGGCACCTCTCCAGTTCCTGAAACGACGACGGCCTTCAGGTTCTTGCTGCCCATAACGGCACCCATGCCAGTTCTACCTGCGGCGCGATTCCAGTCATTTACGATCGCAGCGTACTTGACGAGGTTTTCCCCTGCCCTTCCGATGCATGAGACGCTCGTGGCGTGATCGTGAAGCTCCTCTTTGATGAGCTTCTGCGACGCCGCTGTATCTTGGCCCACAAGGTGCTTGGCGTCTTTGAGCTCGGCTTCGCCGTCCCTCGCCGAAATGTACGTTGGGTGCGTGGCTCTTCCGTTCACGATGATCGCGTCAAACCCTGCGAACTTCATCTTCGGCCCGAAGACGCCCCCGGAATATGATTCTCCCCAGAGTCGCGTCAGTGGCGATCGCCCGCAAACGGCGTGTCTTCCCGAGTCTGGGGCTGAGGTTCCTACGAGCGGCCCAGCGGCGAAGATCAGCACGTTATCGGGACCCAGAGGGTCAGTGAAAGAGTCGAGGCAGTCAAGCGCTAGTCTGCACGCGTACCCGCTTCCGCCGATGTATGTCCTCGCAAGTTCTTCGTTTGTTTCTTTGATGACAATTTTCTTGCGACTCAGATCGACAAGTAGAGTTTTTCCCGTGTATCCGCCCATCAATTGTCTCCGCCAGCCTAGAAGTCGACCTGTCTCGCTTCATACGTGCAGACGAAGAGCTTCCGTATCTCGTCCACGTCGGGCACTCGCGGATTAACGAACGTACACGTGGACCTGTTAGTCTTCTCGACCAGATCGTCGATGTTCTGCTCGAACGCAGTCTTGGAGATGCCAGCGTCGCGCAGGGATGTGGGCATGTTCAAGCGAGTCATGAGGTCCTTGAGCGCTTCAACTAGTCTAGCGGTAGCTCTCTCAGGAGAAGCTTCTTCAATCCCGATGGTGTGAGCAATGTCTCGGTACCTTTCCGCTGCGCCTCGACTCGAAAACGGAATCACGTAGAGGTTGCTGAGGGCGACCGAGAGGCCGTGTGGCATGTGAAATATTGCGCCCAGAGAGTGGCCCATCGCATGTGCCAGTCCAACTTGAGCGTTCCCGAAAGCAAGCCCTGACATGGTGGCTGCGTTCTGAGTCTTCTGGCGAGCCAGCAGATCATCAGGATTGTCGAAGGCTTTTGGAAGATACTCGAACAGAAGTTGGATGGACTTCAACGCAAGGCCGTCTGAGAAATCATTTTGCCACTGATTGACGTAGGCTTCGATCCCCTGTGTTATCGCGTCCAGGCCTGTGTAGGCGGTAGCTTCTCGAGGAAGTTTCAGGATAAATCTTGGGTCCAGTATTGAGAAGTCTGGCGTGAGTTCTCTTGATGCGATGTAGTCGACCTTTATGTTCTGAGCTCTGTCGGTGAGGACGACGACCCAAGTTGCGTCGGAGCCAGTTCCCGCTGTCGTCGGAATGGCGAGGAATCTTGCTTTCTTTCGCAGGTCAAGCTTGGTGAGGGGACTGACTGCTTCGAGCTTCAGATCGGGGCGTTCATAGAGGATCCACGCTGCCTTGGCCGCGTCTATGCACGAGCCTCCGCCTAGAGCTACAATAAGGTCCGGTCGGAACCGCCTGACAGCTTCTGCGACCTTGTCAACGTTTTCGAACGAGGGCTCAGGCTCCACTTGGTCGAAGACATCAACGTCGGGCGTTACGTGTTTGAGCTCTTTGAGAACTAGTTCAAGCATGCCAAGCTTCGTAACCACAGGGTCTGTGATCACAAGCACGCGTTTGGCTTCGACCGTTTTCAGTTGTTCCAGAGCGTCTTCGCCGAACACTATTTTTGGGCTAGTAAACCACCACATTACAAGGCAGACCTCTGGAACTCAGGAGTCACGCAAATTCTGTCGGTACTTTTCCGGCAGTCTCGACCAATTCCTTGGCGGCCCTGACCGCTCGCAGAACCTTGACCATGTCGCCTTGGAGCTTGAACTTCCCAGTCAACAGCCCTTGAATCGGATCGATCTGTTTGTTTATCAGTTTCTTCCAGTTCGAGTAAGGTCCCGAGTAGATGAAGGCCGCCTTCTTACTCTCACCTGGTTTGACGAGGGCAACGCCTCTGCATTTTCCATGCCACAAGTCCACGTAGAATGTCGAGGGCTCTTTCAGCTCCGCGTCAGCATCGATAACGAAAAGGAAGTCGCCTTCCCACGTCCTGGCCGCTTCTTCGTAGTTCTTGTTCGTGTTAACCTCTTCCATGAAGAGCTTGATCCATTCTTCGGAAGGGAACTTTGCCAAGCATCCCACGATCGGTAGAACCACTCCCTCGCAGGAGATAGAAAAGACCTGCGTCGCTGCGGGCGTGAGAGCCTCAACAGGTTCGCAAGCGATGAAGATCAACCATGAATCATTGTGAGGCCGGTACCAGTGCATATCGCAAACGAGATTCCGACATGCGCACCTGCGTCCCGGAGCGTGCGTGAGATGAGAATCAAGTCGCCCTTGACAAGTCTAATACACTTGTCCGCACCATGTTTCTGGATACTTGACTCCAAGGAGTGCAAGTATCCCTCTTGAGAAGGCGATTTGTATGCCTCGTGTAACCGGCGGCGAAGTTCTGAAGCGTTATCTGGTCCAGGAGAATGTCCGATATGTCTTCGGTGTGCCCGGAGACCAACTCTATCCGATTCTAGACGCCATCTACAACGACGAACACATTCAATTCATTACAATGCGGCACGAGGCAGCAGCCGCTCATGCGGCGGACGCTTGGGCTCGAGTGACTGGAGAACCGGGAGTCTGTCTCGGAACAGTTGGGCCCGGAGCTGCAAATCTAGTCGGAGGAGTCTACGCGGCCTTCGCAGACAGCATTCCCATGATCGTGATCACGGCTCAGAATCAGTCATGGCGATCGTACCCTGACCACGGCTCTACGCAAGCCTTGGATCAACTCTCGCTCTTCAAGGCGGTTACGAAGTGGAATGCCCTTGTCTCCCACTGGAGACGCATCCCGGAGCTTGCTGAGCGGGCCCTTCGAACCGCTACCTCGGGAAGACCGGGCCCGGTCCATCTCGATTTTCCGGCTGATGTTCTATTCCAAACAGGGAACGAAAACGATGTCGGGATTCTTGAGCCGTCCTGTTACAGGCCCGTTGAGCGGCCTGTGGGCAACCTCTCATCGGTGGATCAGGCTGCCAGGATGCTGGCAAAGGCAAAACTGCCCCTCATTCATGCTGGCGGCGGGGTTCTTCGATCAGGCGCCTCGAAAGAGCTCATTGAACTTGCCGAGTATTTGCAAGCGCCAGTGACCACCTCAATGATGGGTAGGGGCGCGATTCCGGAGGATCACGCTCTCTGTCTCATTCCAGCGTGCCCCGGCAGAGGTGCCCTCGTTGCTCAACTTGAGGCGGACGTAGTGCTTCTCATAGGCGGCCGCCTAGGAGACTTGGAAATGTGGGGACAACCACCACTAGCGTGGGGCGATCCAACTCGCCAGAAGTTCATCCAAATGGACATCTCAGCCGAGGCAATTGGACTCAACCGCCAAGTCGACATCGGGATAGTCGGAGATGCGAAATCGACGCTCTACGCCCTCCTAGAGAGCGTCAGGAAATACACTCCGAGAAGAGAAGAGTCGGAGTCACTACGAGAATACAAGAAGGTGGAGAACGCGTGGCTGGAACAGTTCAAGGAGGCATCCGAGTCGGATCATGTACCGATACATCCTCTGCGACTGATAAGAGAAGTGCGAGAATTCTTCCCAAGAGACGCCATCGGAGTGATTGATGGCGGCAACACGACTGTCTGGTGTTTGTATATTAACCGTGTGTATGAACCAAACACATACCTAAGCTGTTCTTCCGGAGACTCCGGCCACCTCGGTGCTGGCATACCTTACGCCATTGCGGCGAAGCTTGCAGCTCCGTCAAGACAGGTCTACTGTATCACCGGAGACGGGTCCTTCGGCTTCAATATTCAGGAATTGGAGACAGCGAGCCGCCTGAAGTTGCCGCTAGTGTTCGCTGTCGCAAACGATTCAGCGTGGGGCATGATAAGGTCCGGACAGGCAGTGGCCTACTCGAAACGATATGTTGGTGTCGACCTCGGTGACGTTCGATTCGACAAGGTTGCTCATGGCATGAACTGCTACGGCGAGCGCATAGCTGACCCATCCGAGATCAAACCGGCCTTGGAAAGAGCCGCCGATTCCAAGCTACCCGCGGTGCTTGACGTTGTAGTCGACAGAGAAATAACCCCTCCAGATTTCCAAGTTTTGGCGTCGGTATGGCTGGAGGGTTGTGAACTTCCCTGAAAATGCGCCCTTTGAGAACACCTCACCTCCACATGAGGCTCACACTGCTGGGCCTTTTTCCAACTAGACAATAGCGTGTGTCGTAAGAAGGCTCGATCGCTATGACGAGACAACTCTCCCACACCTCTGAAGGGTTCCGCAAGCAATCCGAATACGTTCTTTGAGAGTGAGAAGAGCTTTAAGCTGGCGGCGGGCTAGCATCGCCCGCGAATTTCCAAGCTACTCAAGGAGTGAATTTCTTGTCTCGAAGAGTTGCAGTCGTAGGAATAGGACATTCTGTCTTCGGTGACCGACGCGACGCTAACCTGCCTGAGCTCGCATTCGAGGCCATCAAGCCAGCGATCGAGGATGCCGGCATCACGCCGAAGGATGTGGAGTTCGTAAGCGTGGGAACCGCTGGCGGATGGTACGAAGAATTCCTTCCAGCCGTTGTCATCTCCGAATACGCAGGTCTTACTGGGGCCGGCCTCGTCAGGTGCGAGGCCGCGTGCGCCTCAGGAAGTTCGGCCGTGGCAACTGCCTACCAAGCGGTTGCAAACGGCCAGACGGACATAGCGATGGCTCTTGGAGTCGAGAAGATGACAGAGGTGGATATCTTGACATCAGTAGAACTGATCGGGAGGGCTGGCTACTACCTCTGGGAGTTCCACAACTTCGGCATGACCTTCCCCGCGTACTACGCGCTCCACGCGACCGCTCACATGAAGAAGTACGGAACGACCGAGGAAGACCTTGCTAGGGTCGCTGTGAAAAACCACAAGTATGGCGCAATGAACCCGTACGCTCACTTCCAGAGACCGATAAAGGTCGAGGACGTGCTCGCCTCACGAGTCATCGCTTGGCCGCTGAAGATCTTTGACTGCTGCCCCGTGAGTGACGGGGCGGCTGCGGTCGTCTTGGCTTCGGAGGACAGCACGAAGGATCTCTCGGACACGCCGATCTGGATAAGAGGCCTCGGCGTTTCTTCCGGTACAGCGAACATCAGCAAGAGGGAAGACTACTCATCTCTGTACTCGGCGGCTGTAGCGGCAAAGCGAGCATATGGCTCGGCGAAGCTTGATCCGAGCGGGCTTGATGTCGCGACCGTCCATGACTGTTTCACAATCGCGGAGCTGTTGGCGTATGAAGATCTGGGATTCTGTGAGAAGGGAGGAGCTGCAAAAATGATCCGGGAGGGCCAGACCGAGATCGGAGGAAAGATCCCGGTCAACGTTGACGGTGGGTTGAAGGCTAAGGGACATCCGATCGGAGCGACTGGAGTTTCAATGGTGGCGGAACTCACTCGCCAGCTGCGCGGAGAAGCAGGCAAGAGGCAAGTGCCCGTCAAACATGGAAACGCGCTTGCACACAACATTGGTGGAACCGGGCACTATGCCTATGTGACGATCTTCGGGAGGGATTGAGATGGCCTTTGGTCCTCCGACGCGAGCACTTAGGTCGAGGCCGATAACCTTCGCCTTTGATATTCCCACCAACAAGACGGCGAAGTTCTGGGATGAGCTCGCGAATGGGAAAGTCTACGGCACTCGGTGCAAGAAATGCGGAAAGAAGTATTTTCCTCCAGTGGTTGACTGCGCAGAATGTCTCAGCTCCGAGATGGACTGGATAGACCTCACAGGCGATGAGGGCGAGATCGAGACGTTCACGCATGTGATCGTCCGACCCACAAGCTTTGCTGAGCACGAAACTTACACGGTCGCGGTCGCCAAGATGAAGCAGGGAGTCAAGGTACTCGCGTGGCTCACAGGTGTGAAACTAGGCCAAGCCAAGGTTGGGATGAAGGTGAAGCTTGTTGGGCGCCCGTCAGCCGAGGACGCGAGCTACGAACTGGTACCGATACAATGAATGAAATACCAGAAAGCGAACAGGAATTACCGGAGAGATTGTGATGAGTACACAAGCCGTGAAAAAGGCGGCAGTTCTAGGAGCCGGATCAATGGGCCACGGAATAGCACAACTACTGATCATGACCGGCACTGAAGTAAGCATGGTTGACATAAACGATGAGATCCTGGCGAAGGCGTGTCAGAAGATACAATGGAGCATAGAGAAGTTCGTAGAAAAGAGAACCATCCGAAAGGAAGACGGAGACGCAGCCCTAGCGCGTCTTCACACTACCACGAGTATGGATGAAGCATTCAAGGATGCGGACTTGATCGTCGAGGCGGCTCCTGAGAACCTTGAGATGAAGAAGAAACTCTTCGCGCAGATGGACAAGGCAGCACCGAAGCACGCCATCCTCGGTTCGAACACATCGACCCTCAGCATAACGGAACTCGGAAAGGCTACTAGCAGACCTGACAAAGTCGTCGGCCTGCACTTCTTCAATCCCCCTCAAATGATGCCGCTCCTCGAAATAATCAAGGGAGCTCAAACCAGCGAAGAGACAACCAAGTTCGCGCTGGACCTTGCCAAGAGGCTTGGAAAGACACCGGTCCTCGTAAAGAAGGATGTTAGAGGATTCATCGTCAACGGAGTGCTGGCCGCGGTCTTCAACGAGGCGTTCTGGGCTGTCGAACGGAAAGAAGCGACCAAGGATGAGATCGATGCCGCCATGAAGTACCAGGCAGGCTTTCCGATGGGAATATTCGAACTTGCCGACTTTGTAGGCCTCGACATACTCAACAGCGTTGCGAAAGAGATGGAGGACGCTTTCGGCCGCCGAGCCAGAGCCTGCCCCATCTATCAGCCCCTCGTCAAGGCTGGAAAACTCGGCCAGAAGACAGGTGAGGGCTTCTATTCTTGGAGCGCAGGTCGGCCACGAATACCGTTCGAACTCGCGGATAGGTTCGACCCAAGTAGGCTTTACACGATGGCCGTCAACGCCGCGGCTTGGCTGGTCCACGACGATGTAGCCTCGGCTGCCGACATCGACACTGCGATGAAGTTTGGCACAGGATGGCCTTCTGGACCGTGCGAGTTGGCAGACAAGATGGGCATCGATACAGTCGTCAACAACCTGAATGAGCTACACGCGAAACACGCTGAGCCGATGTATGAGCCTTGTCCGCTTCTCCTAGAGTACGTGAAGAACGGGTGGCTCGGCAAGAAGGCAGGCAGAGGATTCCACAAATACAAGTGACAGGCTCCTCACTGCAACTCCTTCGACATGCGAGCGTCTGGCAGAGCTTCCAGCGGGTTTCTTATAGTGGCTGGTGCGACTCCCCTCTCACTGGAGCTTCTCAGGATTGAGCGAAGGTAGGACCTACCAAGATATCATTGTCAAGAAGGAAGAGGGAATCGGCTGGATCACACTGAATCGGCCGCATAGACTCAACACCATGACTATCGACATGATGAACGAGTTCCTGTCAGCGCTAGGCGACTTCGAGTCGGACAAGGATGTGAAATGTATCGTCGTGACAGGTGCTGGAGAGAAAGCCTTCAGTGCTGGGGCGGATGTTACAGCCTTCACGGGGATTACGCCGTCGATGGCGGTCGACGCGTCCCTGAAGGGCCACGAGCTTACCGCGCGTATAGAAGGCCTCGGAAAGCCTGTGATTGCATGCATCAACGGCTACGCGCTGGGCGGAGGCCTTGAGCTGTCGCTCGCTTGCGACTTTAGAATCGCGTCAGAAAGCGCCCAAGTTGGAGCGACCGAAATCAAGCTCGGGCTGATGCCCGGTTGGGGCGGAACGCAAAGGCTCGCCCGCATTGTCGGCCTTGCGAAGGCCAAGGAACTCATCATGCTCGGAGACCGAATCACCGCCGACGAGGCCCATAGGATCGGCTTGGTGAACAAGGTTGTGCCGAGAGACAAGCTGATCGAAGAGACAAAGGCATTTGCGAGACAGTTCGTCGAAGGCCCGCCTGTGGCCCTCAAGGCAGCAAAGCACGCGTTGAACTATGCGACACAAGTTCCACTTGATGTAGGGCTAAAGTTCGAATCCGAGGCGTTCGGCATTGTCCTGTCGACGAAGGACGTGATGGAGGGGGTTTCCGCTTTCATGTCGAAACGGAAGCCCGAGTTCAAGGGGAAGTGACGCAAGATGCCCATAGATTTCAACTTCACCGAGGAGCAGGAGCTCTTCAGGCGGACGCTCAAAGATTACTTTGCAAAGAATCTCACACCGAAAGCCAAAGAGATACTGAAGACGCGCATGATCACGCCGGACGTTCACAAGTCGCTGACAAGTCAAGGCCTCCCTGGTTTGCTGCTGCCGAAGGAATTTGGGGGAAGCGAGTCAGACTACGTAACATTTACGATAGCAGTGGAAGAACTCACCAAGGCCGACCCAACAGGCATGGCCTGTATTCCGATCTGGTACGGCGCATCATGTGCTCGTGTCATTGCGGTGTATGGGACGGCCGAACTGAAGGAAGAGATTCTGCCGAAGATCGTGAGAGACGGCTGGATAACTCCGCTCCACAACACCGAGCCGGGATGTGGCACCGACTTCACAGCCATCACGACAACCGCGAAGAAGACCGACGGGGAGTACGTGATCAACGGCGAGAAGCAGATACTGAGCTGCGTACCTGAAGCCATAAAGTACGGTGGAGGCTTCATCACCTCAGTCAAGACGAAGCCTGAGCTCGGATCGAAGGGAATGAGCCTCATCTATATTCCTTCGACCTCAAACGGTATCACCACTTCGATCTTTGAAGGAATGGGCATAGACCTCGGCGGGGTCCGGTACGACAACACGAAAGTTCCCGAACATTGCTTGATAGGGTTCGAAGGAACCGGGTATCAGATGACGTACGAGTCGTTCGTCCACGCCCGGGTTCCAACCACGATGGCAATTGTGGGAAGTGCGGAGAAATGCCTCGAGGCCGGAATGGAGCATATCAAGCAGCGACGAGCCTTCGGGCGACCGATAGCGGGCTTCGAGGGAATCCAATTCGAGCTTGCCGAGGACTACGCGAACGTTCTGGCCGCGCGATGGCTGTGCTACCGTGCCGCGTCGCTCGTCGACAAGTACCATGAGGGCAGGGCATCCTTCTACGATGCCATGATGGCATCCTCTTGCGCTAAGCTCGTGGCTTCTGAAGGTTGCATGAAAGCAATCAGTGACGTGCTCGAGTGGTTCGGCGGCATGGGCACAACGGTTGACTACGACGTGCAACAGGCCTACAGAGCGACGAGACAGGCGGTTGTTGCGGAAGGGACTAGGAACGCTCAGAAGATCGTGATCGCGCTTCAACTGCTCGGCTCAGAATTCGCTGCATGGCGAAAGTGGGAAGAAGCGGGAAAGTAGCAGAAACCAGTCCACACAGGACCACTGGCACAGGCTTCCACCCAATTCACTACTTGGAGGACTCTTTCGTCTCCTGACTCGGGCCTCCCACGGGGCGGCGGTCATAACGCAGGCTTCAACCGCAACTGCGAGTAGCCTTAGTTAGCGTTTTATAGATTCTACTGCAGTGCAAATATGGTGCTTATTGTTTGGACAAACCTTGGTACAAGTTCTGGCCTGAGGGAGTTCCGAGATCGATCGATTATCCGAAAATACCCCTCTCGGAAGTCCTAAGGGAAACAGCCCGAAAGTATCCTCAGAATGCCGCAATCATCTACTTCGGGAGACGGATAACTTACAGTGAACTCGATCAGCTAGTCGACAGATTCGCGACTGCCCTTCAGGACCTAGGAGTCAAAAAGGGCGACAGAGTTGGCATCCAGCTACCGAACATCCCACAGTTTGTGATCGCATTCTACGGAGGCCTTCGCGCCGGAGCAACATGCGTCACATGCAGCCCTCTCTACAAGGCGAGGGAGCTTGAGCACCAGCTTAGCGATGCAGGAGTCGAAACCCTTGTCGTCATGGACACCCTGTACCCGATAGTTCAGGAGATCAGAGGAAAGACGAAGCTGCGGAACGTGATCACCACAAGCCCACGTGATTATCTTCCGCCGCTACTCAGGACACTGGCGCCTTTGAAGGGCGTGAAGTCACACAAGTATCCCGACACACTTGACTTTCTCTCAATCATGAGCAAGTACGGTCCTAACCCAAGACCCATAGAAGTGAGGCCGGATGACCTTGCGCTTCTGCAGTACACTGGAGGAACGACCGGCATACCGAAAGGCGCCATGATTACCCATAGGAATCTCGTTGTCAACGCGAGTCAATGCGAGGTTCAGTTGCCAATCCGCCACGGGCTCGACATCGTCGTAACCGTGTTACCGTTGTTCCACATATTCGGCATGACAGTCACTATGAACGCGGCAATTCTGACAGGCACCACTATGCTAATGATTCCAGATCCTCGCGATCCCAAAGGGATACTGAACGCGATTAGCAAGTACAAGGCGACTGTCCTCTGCAGCGTTCCCACGATGTACGTTGCCTTCATCAACAGACCCGACATCGCGAAGTATGACCTCAGTACGCTACGAGCATGCATTTCCGGCGCGGCACCGTTGGCGGTAGAAGTCCAGAGGAGGTTCGAGCAGCTCACA
>Ga0315312_1000804_pt1 | contig 30117 bp, 26 predicted proteins | sample TDP7_MG_FD_203629 | JGI IMG/M metagenome (GOLD analysis project Ga0315312, IMG submission 203629) | Freshwater sediment microbial communities from Lake Towuti, South Sulawesi, Indonesia - TDP7 | ecosystem: Environmental > Aquatic > Freshwater > Lake > Sediment | place: Indonesia: South Sulawesi... | reverse complement strand
CCCCACAAACCAATTATAATCATGTGAAGATATAGGTTTAATTGCCCATATTCAAGGAAAAAATAGGAAATTTGAGCCAGTGACTTGTTTAGTCGTTTACTTCTTGGCTTTCGGTTTCATTTCCTTCATTGGAACGCCGCAACATATCAAGTCGCATGGAACACAGTCACATGCTTCGTCAACTACCATGACAACTCCGCATTCTTCGCACTTATATTTCGCACCTTTCTTTGCCGTCTTTGTGGAAATATAAGATTATTCAAATTCTAACATGTAAGGTGCTTTAGTGAGTCTTTCTCCCTTATTTTCACTTACTAGCACTGTGTCTTCTATCCTAACTCCACCAAAATTCACAATGTAAATTCCAGGCTCTACTGTCACTACATTCCTAGATTGCAAAACATCTTTGCTTTCAGAGTTTAAAGTAGGCGGTTCATGAGTCTCTAATCCTACACCGTGACCCAAGCCGTGAACAAAATATTCAGCGTAACCTTCCTTTTCAATGTGTTTTCTTGCAATTGCGTCAACATCGGCACATTTAATGCTCGCCTTAACACTTTGAAATGCCTTCTCCTGTGCATCTTTCACAATCTTGTAAACCTTCTTTTGGTTAGTCGAAGATTTCCCAGCTACAATAGTTCTTGTCATGTCTGCCCTATAATGCTGAAAGGATGCTCCCAAGTCGATGACCACCAAGTCACCTTTCTTAATCTTATAGTCTGAGCATCTAGCATGTGGAAAAGCAGAGCGAAAACCTCCAGCAACTATCGTGTCAAAAGCCAACATCCCCGAACCAGATTTGCGCATCTTATACTCTGCTTCTGCGGCAACTTCATATTCCTTTAAACCAGGTCTAACCGCTTCTAAAGCTGCTTTCATTCCTAAGCTTGTTAGTCTAGCAGCTTTTCTGATGTATTCAATTTCTTGCTCGTCCTTTACTTTGCGAAGCTGCATAACCAATTCGTTTGTTGGTGTGATTTCAACATTGCTTAAGGCTTTTGCGAAGTTTAAGTAGGTGGGAACATCGAGAAAGTCGAAGCCTATGTGCTTAAGTCTTAGGTCTTTTATCTGACTTTGAACCATTTCATCCAAGACCGTTTTTTTCTTTGCTAGTTCAACTCTGCAACCTTTAACCTTCTTTTTTGCTTCTTCGTAGAAGCGCCCATCGACGTAGAGAATGCTTTCACTGTCGCATGGGATGAGAAGTTTCGCCTCTTCACTCAGATAGTTGGTAAAGTATACAAGATTAACTTCTTTAGTTACAAGGTAGCCTTCCAGTTTTTGCGTCTCGACAAGATTTCTAAGAGATTCAATTCGATTTTTCAATTTCTTCACCAGACTTAATTAGAATTGTTAAAGAAGTATAACTTTTACGTCAGTCTATAAGGATGCGATTTTGCTAATCAGCCGCCACTCATGAGTGACATCAAAATTATGTTGTCGCCCTCTTTCAGTCTAGTTTCTACGCCGTTGAGTTGATCCATCAGTATGCCGTTTACTGTTGCGACAAATCCAGTTTTAAGGTCCTTTAGTCCAGATTCAAAAACTTCTTTTTTGAAAGGTTGACCATACAATCCAGCAAGTTTGTCAAGTAATTCTGAAAGTGGAGCGCCTTCTCTGATGTCAAGTTCCTCATCTTTTTTCTCAAGCATATTCTTTATGTATCCCAGGTAGTGAACTTTAACTTTCATAACGCTACTCTCTCTTATGCATATGACAGAAATTCGATATTTATCCGTTTCCAAACTGCAAAATAATAAATACCCTCACAGCAAACCCTCTGGCAAGTACACGCCATCCTTACAATAAATTAATATTTATCTATCCTAATTGATATTTCTCTTCAAACAATCAAAATCGTACCCTAAAAAGGAGGATTAAACATTTGGGTTATGCTGGACGCATACTTCACGTAGACTTGTCAACTGGAAAGACCGAAACTGAACCATTAAAAGAAGACTTGGAGAAAAAATACATTGGCGGCATCGGTCTTGGAATGCGCTTGTTCCTCGACCACTCAAAACCTGGAATAGATGCTTTTAGCCCAGAAAATCCGCTGGTTTTCATCACAGGTCCTCTCAGCGGCACTATGGGACCTACTGCTGGAAACGGATACGCTATCATTTCAAAGTCACCTGAATCTGAGGGAATCGGCGAATCAAAAGCCCACGGCTTCTTTGGCAGCGAATTGAAAAGAGCGGGTTATGATGCAGTCATCATCAAGGGGAGAGCAGAGAAACCAGTTTACATGTGGATTGACGATGACTCCATCCAATTGATGGACGCAAAAAGCCTGTGGGGCAAATCACCAGAACAGACAGAAGAAGCGATAAGAAAAGAGTTAGGCGATTACTACATTCGTGTAGCCTCAATTGGCACATCTGGCGAAAAACTAGTCCGCTTTGCATGTGTCATTAATGATAGAACAAGAGCTGCTGGAAGAACTGGCATGGGCGCAGTGATGGGCTCGAAGAATCTTAAAGCAGTTGCTGTGCGTGGGACAAAGGATGTAAAAGTTGCAAAGCCAGAGGAGTTTAAGGAATTTGTGAAATTACTTCATGAAAGAATGAAAGGCCCAGCCACAAGAAAATATAAGACTTTAGGAACGCCTGAGAACGTTCTTGTCCTCAACTCTCTTGGAGTCCTCCCAGTAAACAACTTTACCAGAGGAACATTTGACGGTGCAGAAAAAGTCAGTGGCGAATACCTAAACGAACGCTTTGTCGCCAAAATCATAGGATGCTCTTCCTGTGCCATGCGTTGCGAACACATAGCTGTTGTTCCCGAAGGCCCGTACAAGGGAACTGCTACACGCATGGAGTATGAAACTCTTTGGGCGTTAGGACCAAACTGTGGTGTGGACCGCCTCGACGCCATCACAAAGGCCGCAGAATTGTGCAACTTTTATGGATTGGATACATTATCCGCAGGAGGCGCCATTGGTTTTGCAATGGACTGCTACGAGCATGGAATACTCACAAAGAAAGACTCAGACGGCTTAGACCTCAAATTCGGGAATCATGAAGCAGTATTGGAAATGCTGAAAAAAATAGGCACGCGTGAAGGAATAGGCAATATACTAGCGGAAGGCGTTAAGAGAGCGTCAGAAAAAATTGGAAAAGGTGCAGAAAAATTCGCTAACCACATTAAAGGCGTTGAAATGACAGGCTACGACATTAGAGGATTGAAAACTGCAGCGTTAGGATATGCTGTCTCATTTAGAGGGGCTGACCACAATAGGCATGGAGCTTACGCGCCTGATGTGAAAGGAAGCGTCAACCGCTTTAAAGCTGAGAAGGGAAGAGGAAAACTAGTCAGAGAGATTGAAGACCTCTACACGATTATTGACTCAATGATTGTCTGCAAGTTTTCTAGAGGCGTATACCCTGACGCCTTCGGAGACCTCGCAAAATACTACACGTTAGACACTGGCATCACAATGACACCGCAAGAACTGCAGAAGGCAGGTGAAAGAATAAACAATTTGGGACGCTTAATTAACATTCGTGAAGGTTTCACAAGAAAGGATGATCATCTGCCACCGAAAGTTATGAATGTGCCAATACCTGACGAAGGCGTTTCAAAAGGAGCTCATGTGACCCAAGCAGAACTTGACCTATTGCTAGACGATTACTATGAAACACGTGGATGGACAAAAGAGGGCGTTCCTACAATAGAGAAATTAAACGAAATAGGACTTGAAGACTTGGACTATATTATAAAACCAAAACTGGAGAAACCAACTAAAAAGAAATAAGAAAAACCAATGGAGGCGAAAAATAAATGGCAGCAGTTTCAAAGAGAAAGTTCGTTTCCGCCGACCCTGAAAAATGCGTCGGCTGCGCAGTCTGCGAATACGCATGTTCCTTTGAAAAAGAGAAACTATACAATCCGCTAAAATCAAGAATTCGAGTTGTGCGGTTGCATCCGCTCGTTAATCTGTCGGTAACGTGTAGACTCTGTGAAGAACCGCCGTGCGTTGCCGCATGTCCAAGAGATGCGTTAAAGCAGTCTGAAGAAAACGGCGTGATAATGATTGACGAAGACAAATGCAACGGCTGCGGCTGGTGCATAGAAGCCTGCGACTACGGCGCCATAACATTGCATCCAGAAACTAAGAAAGTTTTCCTCTGCGACCTTTGTAAGGATAAAGAGAAGCCACAATGTGTTGCATGGTGCCCAGAAGAAGCCTTAGACTTTGTGACATCAGACACTTTAGCTCAGAAGGCAAGAATAACAGCGGTAAAGAAGCTATTCCAAGAAGCGATGAAGACAGCCTCATCTAAATAGAAATCTAGACCATCCCCATTTTCTATTTTTACACTCTGAATGGGTTGACGCTTAGAATTTTCACTGTCTATAGATATTGGATGAAAATTGAGAAAAATTTTTGTTTTCATTATCAACTGCTGAATAGAACTTGATTTTTGCTTTCTGATTTCGGATTAAGCTCTGCTCTGGGTTCTGTTAGGTTTGAAAACTATGAGAAGAATTGATAACATAGGTTTTCAAGATTGCTGTCTAAGGGGGTTAGTTTATGGAAACTAACTGTATACTATCTATCCAGAGGATTTGATGTCTCGATGTCTTAAAAGAGGGCCAAAATTATTTTCTATTAGTTCGCATTGAGATGTAGAAATGTAAAGATGAAAAATATGGGCTATCTGTCATGGGCACAGCAAGAAAATATACGGGTCTACAAAGAATATTATTCCAAGTTTGCAAGAGAGTATGAGGAACGCACGAGAGAAGAAGCAAAAATAATTGCCGAAACTATGACTAAGTGGGTCACCCTAGACAGCTTGAAAATTCTAGATTTAGGGGTGGGCACTGGTTCAGTTTGGGAACAGCTGTATCTGAAAGGAATTAGTGACATCAGCGTTACAGGTTTGGATATCGCCACAGGCATGTTAAAGATAGCCAAGGAGAAAGGGATACCTTGGTTGAAGGTCCTAGAGAAGCAAGTTGAAAATTCAGATTACACCAATTGCTTTGACATGGTTTGTGCGCACGGCTTATTAAAACACTGTGCAGACCCAGGTGTCGCTGTCGAAAGGGCGTACAAGGCATTAATTGAGAGTGGTCGATTTTTTGTTGAAGATTTATCTTTTGAAGATGACGTTCTCAAAATTATGTGGGCATTAGCGCAGCGGATAAGAGATTACCTAAAACCCGGCAAAAGAAAGACTTCCTTCCATCTGGAAGACGATAAACTACTCCAGATAATAGAAAGTGTTGGGTTTAAAAAACAAAGATATAAAAAAGTTGTCTATTCACTCAACTTTGACTCATTTGAGCGCATTAGAGATTTCTTTATAAAAGAGACGATGTTTGGACTATACACCTACAAGACAGTTCCTCTGAAGCATCGAAAACAATGTGACACAATCTTCTTGCAAACAATAAGAGATGAATTAGAAAAACCCGTATTGCAACGCCGCACCTTCCTTAGCTTGTTTAAAAAGATATAACATATTGAATAAGAGACACGTTTTAAGGAAGAATTTTCAGCAATAGATTGGTCAAATATTCTGCAGTTCTCTCTATCTCTGATGTCAAGCCTTCTCCGAAATCTGTGTCCCTTGGTTGTATTGCTAACAAGGCAATCTTTGCATGCGTCATTTTTGTGAGGTATTCGCAGAATAATTGAAGAGGAAGAGCATGAGTCAAAACTGGAACCTGCGAAGACATTTGACTTGCCTCAATGAATCTAATCGAGCCTGGCTCCAAACCCAACAGACTAGCGTCAATGAGCAGAATGTGAGTCGGCTCAAACTCGACAATAGGCTCGATAAAGCTTTCTGGAACGGTCTCGCATTCTATGAGGAAAACGTTTCGAGAAACCCTGTTCGCTAAATCCTTGACAATTTTTACGCCAACAAAATCGTCTTTTCGAAGTGAGTTGCCAATACCAGCTAAGACAACTTTTCTGGTATCTGAAAACCATTTTCGCAGCGTTTGCTCTACATCATCTCTCCGGAAAATACGGCTTTCTTTACTTCTCTTCATAAGCCTAACCCACATGATGACTTAAGCTTCACCACAAACAGATCCGACCCACCTTCTCACTCTTCCTATATAGGAAGGAATATACTCTTTATTGTTTTAGTAAAATGTACATATACACACGTATGCAAAAATCTTTAAATTTCGAAAGTCTATATCTATTCTTCTTAACAGTTTTTATGCGTCAGAAAAAAGTTCAGAAAAAAACAGACCAATTATAGGTTTTTTCGGCAAAATCGGAAATTTTTCTTCATCAATTTTCCTCTTATACACATATAACTTGAACACATAGTATTAAATGACCGATTAGTATGAGAATCGGTCACAAACAAAAAGAAAATGGTTTTCTGCATATAATGACGTGTTTTTACATTTTTGTGCATAAAAAAAGAAGAGGATTCGAGGCAATAGGACACACAAATTGGAGTTCGAGAAAATGAAAGTGGAAATCAGCCGTTTCAAAGATGGTAAACTAATGGCAGTTGTTCAACATGAAAAGAACTCCTATTTTCGTCCCCAAGAAGCGACCGAATGCTTGGTTTTTGATGACCAGAAACTAAGGACTGAAGTCTTGCTCATGGTTGATTGGTGGAACAGAAAGTATCACAATGAGTTCGAAGAATTCTGGAACTACTTAAGAAACATTTTCTATTTCTCGAAAGGGAATGGAAAAAAAATAGAAAAGAGCTTTCACTTTCCCTTAATTGAGAGTAGATGGGGAAGGAAGGAATAAAGAGTATATATAAGGGGGTCTATAGCCCTCTGTCTATATAGTCTTTCACCGCTTCAAAGTTCTCAACAGCTTCCTATCATAGTCATATATGTTAACTTCTAAAGGCATCTGTCCAAACGCAAAATGCGTGGCACAAGCAAAGCATGGGTCATAAGCCCTAAAAGCCATTTCAACCATGTTCAGTAAGCCTTCGTTCACATTCCCGCCTTTTATCAAGCCTTTTGCCGCATCCCTTATCGACATGCAAATCGCAGGAGCATTATTAGTCGTAGCAACTATCAAGTTAACCTTCTTAACTAATGCTTCCTCGTCAAGTTGATAATGATGTATCAATGTGCCTCTCGCAGCCTCAACTATTCCTACACCTTCGCCAGGAGCGCCTACTGGATTTCTGACTTCCTTGCTTGTAATCTCTGAGTCTTGACTTAACTCAAGCGTTCTTTCAGTTGCATACAATAATTCAATCAGTCTTGCCCAGTGAAATGCCAAAGTAGAATGCACTGGTTTTCCGCCTAGTGTTTCATACATTCTCTCGTATTCTTCTTGTGCCAATGGTGTTGCCATGCCATCTGATGCGTTTAGTCTTGCAAGTGGTCCTACTCTGTAAATGCCGCTTTCCGGTCCGTCAACTAAGCCTTTCCATCCAACATTTTTGAGGTAAGGCAACTTGACGTATGTCCATGGCTCTACATATTCCTCAACGTTATCCAAGTATTCTGACGGAACGAATTTTGCGAATTCTTTGCCTTTTGGATCGACCACTCTTACTTTGCCGTCGTAGAAGTTGACTTTATTGTCCTTGTCAACTAGACCCATGTAATACGTCCTGTGAGTAAAGGCGTCGCTTAGAATCAGGTTAACATACTTCTTATTCTTCAAGACAACATCATCAAAAAGTTTCAAGGAAAACTTGGCGAATTCAACGCAGGACTTTGCCATATTCTCAATTTCTTTTCTCTCTTCCTCATTCAGCGATTTCGATACGCCTCCTGGCAAGCCGCAAACTGGGTGCGTAGCCTTTCCACCAAGTATCGCTGTAATCTTTTGTCCATACGCTCTATGTTTAATCACTTCTTTTGCAATGTCTAAGCCTACTTTTTTTATTACACCAAGAATGTTTCTTTCGGCTGGTGGTGCGTCTGGACCTACTACAAAGTCTGGTCCGCCCAAGAAGTAGAAGTGTAATGTATGGTCATAAGTATAGTAGCCGCTGTACATAAGTTCCCTAAGCTTTTTGGCTGCTGATGGAGGGTCAACATGAAAAGCAACATCTAACGCCTTTGTTGAGGCAAAATGATGCGCCACTGGACAAACACCGCAGATTCTTGTAGTTATCTGTGGCAAGTCTTCTGCTTTTCGCCCTTCACAGAACCTTTCAAAACCTCTCAATTCTGGAACTTGCAGGTAAGCATTTTCCACATTTCCTTGCTCGTTTAGGAATATTTCGATTTTTCCATGACCTTCTAGCCTAGTGACAGGTTCTATGCTTATTGTTTTCATTTCATTACTCTCCTTCCAAGAATAGAGGCGGGTAGAGAATATCGATAGAAGGTTCCCAACGGGTCTTTAATTTGGCTAATCAATTTTTCAACATCGTATTCCCTTTCTTTTTCCTCAGCCACTCCGAGAATAGATGTTAACGCACTTATCATGGCGGCTCCCTGCTCTGTCTCATTTGGACATGGCCCCCCACATCCTGTGCACGGCATATCAGCCTTGATACATTGTCCTTCGCATCCAGCACGTGTTGCGGGTCCCATGCAAATTATCCCCTGCTCTAAGAGGCACTTCTCTGGCTCCGGAATCTTCTCATAAACCCTATAAATCTTGGAGATTTTCTTGTTGTCCTTCTTTCTAGGGCATTCGTCACAGAGAGATTTTTCTGGAGCCAATACTGAACCTTTTGGAGGAAGCTCATTCTTTGCGATTGCCTCAACTGCGTTTGCTATGAGTTTGACTGGTGGCGGGCAGCCTGGCAGATAGTAGTCTACGTCAACTGTTTGGTTCAAAGTTTTAACGGTATCGTAGAATTCGGGTAAGGTTAATTCTCCTTCATCAACCTTAAACGATGTCTTAGGCGTTACATGGTTTGGATTATTAGTTGACGGCGACTGCAAGTACGCTCTTTCAAAAACTTCCTTCTTGTTTGCCACGTTTGCTAAGCCAGGAATACAACCTTCGTGAGCGCAAGAGCCAAAGGCAACTAAAACCTTAGACTTTTGTCGCAGCAGTTTTGCCATATGCTCGTTTTCTTCGGTTCTAATTGCGCCGTTGAAGAAGCAGACATCAATGCTTTTGTCTGGCATGGATTCAACATTTTTATATTTTATGTCCATTGCTACGGGCCAGAACACTACGTCCGCTATGGCTACGACATCAAGAATTTTCTCGTTAATGTCGAGGACTGCAATTTCGCAGCCTCCGCAGCTCGCTGCCCAGTAAAAAGCAAATTTTAGCTTTCCCACTGGTTACAGCCCACTCACAAGTTTTGATGCATCAACTCTCAATTCTTTTAATGCAAGTTCCTCTGGGCTGAAGCCCATAGCTAAACCTAACAACTGCGAATAGTGAAGCACTGGAATGCCATAGGTTTCGTTGAAAAGGCGTTCTATGCGCAGCTGGTTTGTATCAAACATCATGTGACAGAACGGACAAACTGTAATCAACATTTGGGCGCCTACTTCTTTAATGTGACCAAGTTTTTCCCTTGCTAGCTGAAGAGGAATTTGATCATTTACTCCCACAATTGGTGCACCACAACATTCAGTTTCGTCCATGTAATCTAAACATTTGGCACCCGTGGCTTCAATGAGCCTTTTTAACATTACTGGATTTTCAGGGTCGTCAAAGCCAATGTATTTGGTTGGGCGCAAAACGTGACATCCATTGTGTTCAGCAACACTTAGTTTTGAAAGTGGTCTTTGAACTGCATTCTTAATTTTTTCAAAGCCAACATCTTCTGCCAATACTTGAACTAAATGCTTGACTTCAACCGTTCCTTTAAATTCGTAGCCTATCTGTTTCAAGTATCCATTAACTTCTTCTCGCATCTTTTTGTCTTCTTTCAACATTTTGTTTACTTTACGTAAGGTTCCGGCGCATCCTGGACACAAAGTCATTATATTCAAGCCTTGTTTTTCTGCGATGCATAGATTTCTAGCTGCTAACGTGAGCATTAGGTTGTGGTCTACAGGATCAAGTGGAAGCCCGCAGCAGTTGTAGTCAGGCATGTCAACCAGCTGTAGTCCAAGTTTTTCAGCGACTTTTCTGGTCGAAATCTCATAAGCTGAAACTCGGTATGGTATGGAACAGCCGAGGAAGAGTAGATATTTTAGCTCAGCCATTCTATGATTTCCTCCTTTCTATCTTTTTGAAAAAGCCTACCGCCTCAAACAATTTAGCGACATCATTTATGTTGGTTTTAGGTAAAGGTGGCAGTCCAACTTCCTCTCTTTTCTTTAGACGAAGTTCTGGAATCCTATAGGCTAGACCTGTTGATTGAACGCTTGACGCTAGTTCCTTGAAAACCGACGGCATATAGCCTTCTTCAACCGCCAAGTTTCTCAAAGCCCTAAGAACAGCAGCAATTTCCACATCCTGTGGACAGTGGTCAACGCATGTGAAGCAGGCGGCGCAAAGCCAAATGACATCGCTGGAAAGAACTCTGTTCTTTAGCCCAAGCTGCGTCATTCTCATTATTTGCCTTGGTCTATATGTTTCGCTGAATCTAGCAACTGGGCAGTCAGCTGTGCATGTTCCACATTGGAAGCATAGCATTATTCTTTCTGCGCCTGGAATCTTGCTGACTTCATACTTAAATTTACTATCCATTTCGGTTGATTTCAGCACAGTTCGTTGAGTAGTTTTTTTTTCTGGCTCTTTTTCTTTTTCTGACATTATGTTTGACCTCCATTCCTTAACGGGCTTGGTCCAAGTTTCTTAATCTCATTTACTGTGTCTCTAATAACAGTTGCGAGTCTGTCTCCTTCTGATGCAGAGACCCATTCAATCTTTAAACGGTCTGGTTCTATGCCAAACTGTTCCAACAATTTCTTTAAAATCGTGACTCTGCGTTGGGCTTTAAAGTTGCCTGAAATATAGTGACAATCATATGGAAGGTGACAGCCTGCAACTAATACTCCATCTGCTCCATTCCTTAGGGCTTCCAAAATGAAGACAGGGTCTATTCTTCCACTACACATGACTCGAACTATTCTCAAGTTCGGCGGATACTGAATGCGACTAACGCCTGCCAAGTCAGCGCCTGCGTATGCACACCAGTTGCAGAGGAAACCCACGATTCTAGGCTCAAATGCTTCAGTCATGCCTCGCTTCCTCCCTTAACGCAGCTCTAACCTGAGCTAGAATCTGCTTGTCAGTAAAATGCCCCATGTTAATAGCGCCTGTGGGACAAGCAGAACCGCAGACGCCACAGCCCTTGCACAATGCTTCGATAACGTGAGACCTAAGTTTTCCTGAATCCTCTTTCATCTCAATAGCACCGTACTCGCAAAGCGCCTCGCATATTCTGCATCCACCGCATAGGTCTTCGTTTACATTAGCTATTGTGCCTTCCATTTCCAACGCTTTCTTTGATAGGACTGTTGCAGCTCTGGCGGCAGAGGCGCATGCTTGTGCTATACTTTCGTCAATGAATTTTGGCGAGTGTGCCATTCCACATAAGAATACGCCGTCTGTTGCAAAGTCAACTGGGCGCAGTTTCATATGAGCCTCCAAGAAGAAGCCTTCATGAGTCAAGGGAACTTTCAACATTTCTGCTATACGTTTGTTGTCTGGATTTGGAATAGTTGCTGCGCTTAATACTAGCAAATCTGGTTCGATCTGGATCCATTCCTTGAAAACTGGCTCAAAAAATGATGTTTGCAAGCGTCCATTTTCTTGGGAAACTTCTGGTTTGGTTTCGTCGTCATAGCGTATGAATAAGACTCCTTTGCTCGCGGCGCCACGGTAATAGTCTTCTTTAAACCCATAAGTCCTAACATCTTTATACAGAACGTAGACGTCGGTTTCGGGGCTTAACTCCTTAATCTTCAACGCATTCTTGACAGCTTGTGCACAACAAATTCTTGAACAATTTGGACGTTCTTCGTTTCTAGATCCTACACATTGGATCATGGCAACAGTTTTAGCCTTAAAATGTCCGTTAGCAAGTTTCTCTTCCAACTCATGTTGTGTAAGAACTCGCTCATCTTTTCCATAAAGGTATTCTTTGGGCTTGTATTCAACGGCTCCTGTTGCAACTATAACGATTCCGTGGTCAATTTCTTTCTTTTCACCATTTCCATTCAGTGTAGTCTTGAAGTTCCCGATATATCCCTTAATGTCCGAAACTTCAGTGTTCAAGTGAACATGAATATTTTCATTCCCCGATGCTTCTTTGATGATTGACTTTAGCTTTTCCTGTGGATCTTCAGACCCAAGCATGTAATGGATGTTGCGCAAGTATCCTCCGAGCTCTTTCTCTTTCTCAACTAAGTGAACTTCGAAGCCTTGCCTAGCCAGCTCTATTGCAGCGGTCATTCCTGCGAGACCACCGCCTATTACGAGTCCAACTGGCGTTACATTGATCATGGGCTTTGGCAAAGTGTTCAATAATCTGGCTTTAGCAACTGCCGCTCTTACCAAATCCTTGGCTTTTTCCGTTGCTTCTCTAGGTTCGTGCATGTGAACCCATGAGCATTGGTCTCTGATGTTTGCCATCTCAAATAGGTAAATGTTAAGCCCGGCTTCTCGAACCGTTTCTCTGAAAAGTGGTTCATGGGTTCTAGGCGTGCACGAAGCTACGACCACACGATTAAGGTTGAACTCCTTTATCTTCTCTCGTATTCGTTTTTGCGTATCTTGTGAACAGGTGTAGAGGTTATGCTCTGCGTAGACGACGTTGGGTAGAGTTTTAACGTACTCCACTACCTTTGGCACCTTAACGACTCCGCCGATGTTGATGCCACAGTGGCAAACAAACACGCCGATGCGAGACTCCTCACGAGACACGTCTACCTCTGGTGGATATTCCTTCACCGCCGTAAGCTTCCCTCTTTCGGAGGCAATTACGCTAGCCGCCTTCGCCGCAGCGCCACTCGCTTGAGCCACGCTTTCCGGAATATCCTTAGGAGCAGCAAAGGCGCCGCAAACATAGATTCCTGGCCTAGAGGTTTCGATCGGCGAGAAGATTGTCGTGTAACAGAAGTTGTACTCGTTCAGTTGGACGTCGAGAGATTTGGCTAATTCTTTGCTGCGTTTGGGAGGTTGCATCCCCACAGACAAAACTACGAGGTCAAACTCCTCATCCATTGGCTCCTCTTCCACCACATGCCTTACTATAAGATTTCTTGACCTTGGAACTTCTTCGACACGAGATACTCGGGATCGGACAAACTTAACCCTATATTCATACTGGGCTCGACTGTAGTAGGCGTCAAACTCTTTGCCGAAGGCTCGTATGTCCATGAAGAAAATGGTGCACTGAACGCCTGGAGTGTGCTCCTTGGCTATAACTGCCTCCTTGATGCCGTACATGCAGCATGCAGAGGAGCAATAATTGTTCCCTAGTTGAGCGTCACGTGAACCCACACACTGGATGAACGCGATTTTTCGTGGAACCTCGCCGTCAGATGGGCGTAGGACCATTCCACCATATGGTCCGGAAGCGCTCAAAATGCGCTCAAATTCGATGCTGGACACCACGTTTGGGTATCGACCATAACCATACTCGCTTTTTAGGCTGGGGTCAAACTCCTCGAAGCCTGGAGCCAGTATGATTGAACCAACGCTTAGCACGGCTTCCTCTTCCTTGTCATCGTACATAACTGCGCCTGCTTTGCACACTTCTTGGCATGTGCCACATCCGATGCACTTCTCCCGATCAATCATATAGTTAAGCGGCACCGCTTGTGGATATTTAACAAAGATAGCGCCCCTATCGCCCAAACCTTGATTAAACTCGTCTATGGCTTCAACCGGGCATTTCTGAGCGCAAACACCACAGCCCGTGCACTTCTCCCCGTTCACGTATCTGGCTCTTCTTGTAATGGTTACCTTAAAATCGCCAACTTCACCGTCCGCCCTCTTTATCTCCGCATTGGTGATGAGGTGGGTGTTAGGGTGTCTGCCGGCTCCCACTAACTTTGGCGCAAGGATGCACATGGCGCAGTCGTTGGTGGGGAAGGTCTTGTCCAGCTGCGCCATAACGCCTCCTATTGTGGGTGACTCATCGAGTAGGTAGACTTTAAATCCTGAGTCGGCTAGGTCGAGAGAGGCTTGTATCCCAGCGATTCCGCCTCCGACAACCAAGACGGCGCCTACCTTTTCCATCATCTCCCCACCTCCAGCGCAGCGTATAATGGGGTGGTTCCCTCAACCCGATCTACGGTGACCATGCCTCTTCGCCTCAAAACCACGATGTGGCGTAACACCGTCTTAGGGTCTAAATTTAAGCGCTTAGACAGCTCCTTAACCGATTGAGGCTCTTTCCTCACCGCAAAATAGATTTTGTTACGCACATACTCAGCTTGTATAGCTTCATTCATCGTCTTATCAAACTCCTCTTGAGCCGTCTTCTCGCCATACGCGTTTCCCTTTTCAATCAGTTCTTTCTCTCTCCCTACCAACACTCGTAGTCTAAAGTCTTCCACCACCGACTTGACCGCCAGTATGTTTTCTAATATGCTAGGGTCAGGTTTTTCCCCAGTTAAGGGAGACGGCCCCAAGGCCTTTATCTGGTTGGTAAACTCTCTGACCAGTTCGGCAAATCGCTCACCTTCTGCGGCGGAAACCCATTCGAGGCGTAGGCGCTCAGGTTCTAAACCAGTCCGCGCGATTAGTTTCTTCAACATCTTAATCTTGCGCTCAGTGTGAAGATTTCCCTCTACATAGTGGCAGTCACCTGGATGACAGCCCATCACCATGACGCCGTCTGCACCGTTAGCAAGTGTTTCCAAAACGAAAACTGGGTCAACCCTCCCACTACACATTAACCGTATTATCCGTATGTTGGTTGGGTAGCTAATCCTGCTGACACCTGCTAAATCAGCACCCGCGTAAGAACACCAATTGCACAAAAATCCAACTATTTTTGGCTCGAAACTCAAGCGATTTCACCCCCCAAAGCAGCGAGAACTTGAGCAGTAATCTGTTCGTCAGTAAAATGTCGCATAGCAATTGCCCTTTCAGGGCAGCTCGCCGCACAGAGACCACATCCCTTGCAGACGACTTCATTGATCGTAGCGATGCCGTTCTTATCTTTCTCCATGGCACTGTATGGACACAGTTTCACGCAGGTCCCGCAACCGCTACATAGGTTCTCATCGACGTTAGCTATTATTCCCTCCGTTTCTAACACGTTGTTAGACAGAATTGTGGCTGCTCTTGCGGCTGCTGCGCATGCTTGTGAGATACTCTCTTCAATAAACTTGGGCCAATGCGCAAGTCCGCAGAGGAATACACCATCTGTTGCGAAGTCAACTGGTCGAAGCTTCATGTGTGCCTCAAGGAAGAACCCACCTTTGGAAAGGGGAACTTTTAACATGCTTCCTATACGTTTGTTATCAGGGTTTGGAATCGTAGCTACGCTCAGAACCAGAAGGTTAGGCTCTATTGGAATCCATGTCTTTAGAACGGGGTCCCAAGCCGTGACTCTGATTTTCCCGTTTTCTCTGATGACTTCAGGCTTGTTTTCATCGTCGTAGCGCATGAATATTACTCCTTTGTCGGCTGCTTCACGGTAATAATCTTCCCTAAATCCGAAGGTTCGCATGTCCTTGTACAAAACGTAGACATCGGTGTCTGGACTGAGTTCTTTGATTTTGAGAGCGTTCTTGACCGCTTGACTGCAGCATATACGAGAGCAGTTGGGGCGCTCCTGGTTTCTTGAACCAACGCACTGTATCATCACAACCATTTTCGCGTCGAATTCGCCTTTGGCGAGCTTCTCTTCTAACTCGTGTTGTGTTAGCACTCTTTCGTCAGTTCCGTACAAATACTCTGTTGGCTTGTACTCGACCGCTCCGGTTGCTACTATGACAATGCCATGCTCAATCTCCTTCTTCACACCGTTATTGTTCAGCGTCGTTTTGAAATTTCCAACATAGCCTCTGGTGTCGCTTATCTCTGAGTTCAAGTAAACGTGAATCTTGTCGTTTTTCATAACCTCTTTAATAATCGATTTCAGCCGTTCCTGTGGGTCTTCAGACCCAAGTAGATAGTGGATTTTGCGAGCGTATCCGCCAAGTTCTTTGTCCTTCTCCACTAAATGAACCTCGAAGCCTTGCTTCGCCAGCTCTAATGAAGCAACCATTCCCGATAGACCTCCACCAATGACTAGCCCCTTGGGAACAACTTTTATCATGGGTTTTGGCAAAGGCTTCAACAAACGAGCCTTAGCGACAGCAGCGCTAACCAAGTCTTTTGCTTTCTCTGTTGCCTCTCTGGGTTCGTGCATGTGCACCCATGAGCATTGGTCCCTGATGTTTGCCATCTCAAAGAGGTAGATGTTTAATCCAGCCTCTCGAACGGTCTCTCTGAAAAGCGGCTCGTGTGTTCGTGGAGTGCATGAAGCCACTATCACCCGGTTTAGGTTATGCTCCTTTATTCTTTCACGGATGCCCTTCTGAGTATCTTGAGAGCACGTGTAAAGGTTGTGTTCAGCATAAACGACGTTGTGCAGCTTCTTAACGTATTCAACCACTTCCGGAACGTTCACCACGCCGCCTATGTTTATGCCGCAGTGGCACACAAACACACCAATGCGAGGTTCCTCACCTGAAACGTCTCTCTCAGGCGGATACTCTTTCGCAACAGTGAGTTTTCCTCTCTCCGAGGCTATGATACCCCCAGCCTTGGCGGCTGCTCCGCTCGCTTGAGCAACACTTTCCGGAATATCCTTAGGAGCAGCAAAGGCGCCGCACACGTATATTCCTGGACGGGAGGTTTCTACTGGCGAAAAGGTTTCTGTAGCACAAAAGTTGTACTTGTTCAACTCAATGCCAAGCACTTTCGCCAATTCTTCAGCGTTTTTCGGCGGCTTCATTCCAACCGACAAGACTACTAAGTCGAATTCCTCATCTGTCGGCTTCTCTTCTACCACATGCCTTACAATGAGATTTCGTGTCTCAGGCTTTTCTTCAATGTTGGAAACTCTTGACCTAACAAACCTAACTCCATATTCCTTTGTCGCCCGTTCATAATATTCATCAAACTCTTTTCCATAGGCACGAATATCCATAAAGAAGATGGTACACTGAAGATGCGGGTTGTGCTCCCTAGCTATTATAGCTTCTTTAATTGCGTACATACAGCATGCAGAGGAGCAATAATTGTTTCCAACTCGGTCATCTCTTGAACCCACACATTGGACGAACGCTATTTTTCGGGGCACACGCCCATCTGACGGACGAACTATTTTTCCGCCGAAGGGTCCGGACGCGCTTAGAATTCGTTCAAACTCGATGCTAGACACCACGTTCGGGTAACGACCATAACCATATCCACTTTTTAGACGGGGATCAAATTCCTCAAAACCTGTCGCCAAAATTATCGTGCCAACATTAAGATTAATTGTTTCAGGCTTTTGATTGAAATCAACGGCTCCTGCTCTGCATACGTTTTGGCATAATTCACATTTTATGCAGTTTTCTTCGTCTATGGAGTATTTTAATGGCACAGCTTGTGGGAATGGAACATATATTGCCTTACGAAGACCAACTTTCTCGTCAAACTCGTTTGGGACTTCTATTGGGCAATGTTGAGCGCAAACTCCGCATCCGTTGCATTTTTCTTCGTTTACATATCTGGCTCTTCTTGATATTGTAACCTCAAAGTTGCCTGCTTCGCCACTGACTTTCTGCATGTCTCCGTGAGTGATGAGCTGTATGTTTGGGTGTCTTCCAGCGCCTACAAGCTTTGGGGCGAGGATGCACATTGAGCAGTCGTTTGTTGGAAAAGTCTTATCTAACTGCGCCATTGTGCCCCCTATACTGGGCGATTTATCTAATAAGTAGACTTTGAAGCCTGCATCTGCAAGGTCTAGAGATGCTTGTATGCCTGCGATTCCACCGCCTACTACGAGTGTTGCCCCAACTTTTTTGGTCATTATGACACCTCAGCGATGCAAAGACTCTATCTAGTCTGCAGTTTGTACAGCATCTGCATTGCTTTTCTTACGGGTTTCTTTTCCCCTCTAATGACAACTCGCAAATCATCTTCGAACTTTATTGCTACACCAAACAACTTTGAAATCTCTTGCACCTTCTCTTTGGCAATAGGTTTGGACAGGGTTATTCGTGTCCATCCTTTATCGACATCTTTAGGCAAGCCTGGAACAAATTTAGGTCTCACAGGCATAGGTTCAACAAGTTCACCGCGCTCTGCCTTGTCAATCTTGTTTATCCAATCTTTGGCATAATCGTCGCAAACACAAATCGCTACCGCAACTAAATCACGTTTTGCTTGCTCCAAACTATTCTGTAAATCTGGTAATCTTTCATTTGCCAGTTCTACATCGCAGTCTGGACAGATATGTGAACGAACAAAATTGATAAGTGTCCTACAGTTTCGCAATTGGCGTGCAAGTTCAGGATCAATACTAACATCTCTTTGAACCAAATCTCCAAACATTTTGACAAGCACCCACCAGATTTGCTCCGAGCGTTGTAGCATCGAGTTTATGTAGCCTCTTGTTTCTTCTGTCTCAGGTGACACAGGAATTGGCTGAACAGCCGAAACCTTTTCAACCATTGGAGGAGGCATTTCTGGAACTGCCTCGAAAGCTGCTGCAACTTTGCCACGTGAAATCTCTTCTAAACGAAGCCGAATTGCTTCTGCAACAAACTCAGATATGCTTCGGTAGCGTCCTGCCTTCAAAATTCTCTTAATTTCTTCAATGAGTTCTTCGCGAATGCTTACAGTTGCCCATTTAGGCATATGTATTCTCCTATATGATTTTGAAGTAGGTATAAAGCAAATATGACATATATAAATAATACGCCTTTTTATTGAGTAGCAGAAACATAAATCATCGCTTACTTTTCTTTTCATACTCAAAACTGAGTAGAGCATTTTATTTCATATTTAGCGCAATTTCACCCAAGAATATGTTAGGAACGAGCCAAAAAGGAATTGCAAGCGAAAATATATTAGGTGGTTTTTACATGTCCTCTTTTTCACAAGCATAAGAATATAAGAAGTGATGATGTTAATTGAGCGAACTTGATTTAGGATTTATGAGCGAAGTAGCTAATACGGCAAGAGGAAGAGGCGTTCTTCTCTGCATTCAGTGCGGGAGATGCTCAAGCAGCTGTCCAGTTGCAAGGCTAGCAAAGGAGCATAATCCAAGACGACTAATGGAAATGGTCATTTTGGGTCTTCGTTCAGAGGTTCTCCCACAGAGATTGCCATGGTATTGCCTTTCCTGCTTCACATGCCTAGACAGATGCCCACAAGGCGGCGACGTGGGCGAAGTAATGTTTGCACTCAGAAATCTTGCTGTAAAAGAAGGCAATGTACCTTCAGGAGTTGTCGCACAAGCGAAGGCTCTCTTTGAAACAGGACGAGTTTTAAACCCCATCAGAACAGCCATTGAAAAAAGAGAAAGCCTCGGACTAGGCAAACTTGACAATGCTGGAGCAGATGAAGTTCAAAAGATTCTGAAAAAGACAGCAATAGGCAAAATGGTAAGTTCAAAAGAAGAGGCGAAAAAATGAAATACGCATTTTTCGTGGGGTGCTTGATTCCCGCTAGAGAATTAAACTACGAAGTCGCTGTTAGAAAAGTTCTGCCAGCCTTTGGTGTGAATCTAGTTGAAATGAAAGACGCTAACTGCTGTGCACCTTTCAGCATTCAATCCTTAGACTATGCCAGTTGGATGGCTCTTGCGGCAAGAAACCTCGCCATAGCAGAAGAAATGGGCCTCGACATCCTAACCTTATGCAACGACTGTTATGAGTCACTTCTCATGGTCAATACGCTTTTAAAAGAAAAGAAGGACCTACGCGACAGAGTGAATGAAATACTCTCAAAAGTCGGCAAAGAATTCAAAGGGAAAATAGACGTTAAGCATTTCGTAGATGTTCTCCATGACGATGTAGGCATGAAGAAAGTTAAGGATGCAATAAAAGCACCTTTTAATGGTCTTCGAGTAGGAGCGCAACCAGGATGTCACCTAACGAAGCCCAAGCGAATACATTTCGAACTAATCAGAGGCTACCGCGCTCTAGATGAGCTTGTCGAAGCAACCGGTGCTGAATCAGTGCAGTTTGAGAGAAGAGAGATGTGTTGTGGTGGTCCATTACGCGACATTGATGATGACCTAGCAAGACAAGTATCGAGACAAAAGTTGATTACCTTGAAAAATGCGGATGTTCAAAGCATTGTTACGATCTGCCCGTTCTGCTATCTTCAACTTGATACTGGTCAATTGGAAGTTAAGAGACACTTCAATGAGGAATATAATTTACCAGTTCTTCACTTTATCGAACTTCTCAAGATGGCTATGGGCATGAAACTAGAAGACTGGGAAATCAAGTCCCATAGAATTCCCATTGACAACATAATAAAAGGTAGGGTATAGGAGGAATGAAAAAATGGCTGAAAATGAAGTAGCAGTCATAGGCGGTGGAATCGCAGGCATACAAGCATCACTGGACTTGGCAAGCAGAGGTTTCAAAGTTTACTTGATTGAGAAATCCCCAAGCATCGGCGGCAGAATGGCACAGTTAGACAAAACCTTTCCAACAATGGATTGTTCAATGTGTATTCTTGCCCCCAAAATGATTGAATGCTCTCATCATCCAAACGTTCAATTGCTTTCATATTCTGAAGTCAAAGATGTCAAAGGTTCTGTGGGAAACTTCACTGTCAAAGTCTTGAGAAAACCAAGATACGTTGATGAACCAAAATGCACTGGATGTGGAGTTTGCGCTCAACATTGTCCAGTAGAGGTTCCTAACGAGTTTGACATGAACCTTGGCATGCGAAAGGCAATTTACATGCCGCTTCCGCAAGCTGTGCCAAGAGTAGTGACTGTAGATAAAGAAAACTGCATAGAATGTGGACTTTGTGCCAAAGTATGTCAAGCTGGCGCGGTTGATTTGAAGCAGCAGCCTAAGGAAGTTGATCTAAATGTTGGCGCAATCATTTTAGCCATCGGCTTTGACATGTTTGATTCTTCTGAAATTCCAACATTTGGTTATGGACGCTATAAGAATGTAGTAAACGCTATGGAACTAGAGCGCTTACTCTGCGCCTCAGGTCCTACTGGTGGGCATTTGATAAGGCCGTCAGATGGGAAAATACCCAAAAAAATCGCATTTATTCAATGTGTGGGCTCAAGAGATAGGCGATTTGGAAACACTTACTGCTCAAGTATCTGCTGCAAATATTCAGTTAAGGATGCTGTACTAATAAAGGAGCATGAACCGACTACTGATGTCACCATATTTTACATAGACCTCAGAGCCTTTGGAAGAGGCTTTCAACAGTTTATTAACCGAGCCAAGACCGAGTATGGTATAAGGTTTATTCGATGTAGTCCAGGCGAAATAATTGAAGACCCTATAACCAAGAGTCTTAACATTTGGTATGAAGACACAGTAGCTGGGACCATAGAAAACTTAACTTATGACCTAGTAGTGCTTTGCCCAGCTTTGACACCTCGAGCAGATGCCAAAGAGTTAGCCAAAGTTCTTGGCGTAGAGACTGATGATTACGGATTCTTTAGGGCATCAGACATGATAGTCAATCCAGTAGACACAACTGTTCCAGGAATCTTTGCATGTGGCTACTGTCTAGGACCTAAAACAGGTGATATTCCAGATTCGATAATGCAGGGTAGCGCTTGTGCGGCAAGAGTCGCTGAAGTGATAAGAAGAGGTTAATCAACCATGGAAGAAGAGCCAAGAATCGGAGTATTTCTATGTCACTGCGGCATAAACATAGGCGGCGTAGTGAACATCCCACAAATTGTCAAATATGCTAAGACTCTTCCAAATGTTGCTTATGCTGAAGAAAACATTTACACCTGTTCAGAGGCTGGACTAAATTCAATAAAAGAGGCAATAAAAAATCACAATCTTAACCGTGTGGTTGTTGCTTCATGCACGCCTAGAACACATGAACCGCTCTTCCGCTCTGCATGCAAAGAAGCTGGACTAAATTACTATTTATTTGAGATGGCAAACATCAGAGAACAATGTTCATGGGTTCATGCGCATCAACCAGAAGAGGCTACGAGAAAAGCAAAAGATATTATACGGATGGCTGTAGCAAGGGCGACATGGTTGCAACCTCAGGAAGAGCCTGAAGTAGAGATTAAAGACTCAGTACTAGTCATAGGCGCAGGCATAGCGGGAATGACATCAGCACTAACTCTTGCTGACCAAGGCTTCAAAGCTTACTTGGTTGAAAAAGAAGCTGAAGTAGGCGGAAACCTCAGAAGACTTCACAAATTATATCCAACTATGCAGGACACATCTGAGGTTTTGGAACCCATAGCAAACGCTGTGAAAGCACATAAGAACATTCAGTTAATGACTTCAACCCTAATCTCTGAAGTCAAAGGATATGTGGGCAACTTCAAAGCCACAGCTACTAGAAACGGTGAAAAAACCGACTTCGAGGTCGGCACAATCATTGTCGCCTGCGGAGCTATGAGCTACAACCCTCCAGAAGGACTTTACCAATATAGAGTTTTGGACAAAGTTGTAACGCAGCTTGAAATGGACGAAATGCTGAAAGAAGGAAAACTTCCAAAGCCTGAAAGAGTTGTAATGATACAATGCGTCGGAGCTAGGAAAGGAGAGATCCGTGCAGTAGATTTAGCAAGCTTTCCAAAATCTGACACTGCCTTCCTATTGTCTAAGATTCTCAAGGCAAAGAAAGAAGAAGGCTGGCCCTACTGCTCCAAAATCTGCTGCATGAACGCAATCAAAAACGCCATACTCATCAAGGAGCAGTATCCAGAAACAGATGTAATCATTCTTTACGGAGACGTCAGAGTCTATAAAGAATACGAAGACTTCTACTCACAAGCCAGAGAACATCAAGTAAAATTTGTCAAGCACATAGAAGATGTAACTCCCGAAGTTAACCAAGGATCAGAAGACAAACTCATCGTTACAGCGTATGACGCTCTTTCAGGCAGAGAAATGAAACTTCCATGCGACTGGGTTGTATTATCAACGCCATTAATTCCTCACAAAGAAGAGATCCTCTTGGCGAGAATGCTAAAAGTCCCTTTAAGCCCAGACGGATTTTTGATGGAAGCCCACTTGAAGTTAAGACCAGTTGACACTCAAATGGACGGCATATTCCTTGCAGGCGTATCTTCAGGACCAAAAGATGTCCCAGAATCAATAATTTCAGCTAAAGCTGCTGCTGCAAGAGCCGCAATTCTCATGGCAAACAAGAAGCTGAAAACAGAAGCTCTCACATCTGTCGTAGATGAAGAGCAATGCATTGGATGCGGACTTTGTGAAGAAATCTGTCCATATAGCGCTCACTACCTTGAAAACGGCAAATCCAAAACTATTGAGGCTTTATGCAGAGGTTGCGGAGCCTGCGCCGCTGAATGCCCAAGAAGAGCCATAACCATGCGACATTTCACGGATCAACAAGTCCTTTCTCAGATTAAAGCAGCAATAATCCCAGAAGAAACCAGTGAGGGAGATTAATATGGAAGAAGTTCAAGTTGAAAAGTCCGAGTTTGAGCCACTTATCCTAGCTTTCTGCTGTAACTGGTGCTCCTACGCAGGCGCTGACTTGGCTGGCACAAGTCGCCTTGAATACCCGCCAAACGTAAGAATAGTCAGAGTTATGTGCAGTGGGCGGATAGACCCGATTTTCATCCTTTCAGCCTTCAGATGGGGCGCAGATGGAGTCCTTATAACTGGTTGCCACCCAGGCGACTGCCATTACGTTCAAGGAAATTACATGATGGAAAGAAGATTCGGGTTCCTGAAGGAAGCTTTAAGTGACCTTGGAATCGAACTTGGCAGACTTAGACTGGAATGGATTTCTGCTGGTGAAGGCGAAAAATTTGCGGCTTTGATTAGAGAAACTACTCAGAGAATAAAGCATCTTGGTCCAAACCCGCTGAAATCTCTATAGCGCTTGGGAGGGTGGTGATGGGAGAAACCGAGTTTGAACCTCTCATTCTCGCTTTCTGCTGCAACTGGTGCGCATACGCAGGCGCAGACCTTGCAGGAACGGCGAGACTCTCATATCCACCTAACATTAGGGTAATACGAGTCATGTGCTCTGGCATGGTTCACCCAGCACATGTAATGGATGCCCTAATGAAGGGAGCAGACGGCGTCCTAATCGCAGGCTGTCATCCAGGCGATTGCCACTATACTGATGGAAACGTCAAAACAGAACGACGAGTTGAAGCGCTATACGTAATGATGGAAGACATGGGCATAGAACGGGACCGCCTACGTTTAGAATGGGTTTCCAGCGGTGAAGGAGAGAAGTTTGCAAGAGTTGTTCGAGAAATGACAGAGCAAGTCAAGAAAATAGGTCCAAACCCATTCAAATCGAGGTAGAAAAATGAAAAAAAGGGTCGCAAAGAAAAAAAGTCAACGAGCTAAAGCGAAAAAGGAGCCAAAAGCCAAGAAAGAACAAAAAGCTATCTCTGCGCCAAAAATTTCTTTTGGACCCAAAGAACAGCCAAGAATCGGCGTTTTCGTCTGTCATTGCGGCGTTAACATAGGCGGTGTAGTGAACGTTCCAAACGTAGTGGAATATGCGAAAACCTTGCCCAATGTCGCATATTCTGAAGGAAATATTTACACATGTTCCGAGGCTGGACTAAGTTCAATAAAAGAAGCAGTAAAAAAACACAATCTTAACCGTGTAATAGTCGCTTCATGCACACCAAGAACACATGAACCGCTCTTCCGCTCTGCATGCAAAGAAGCTGGACTAAATCAGTATTTGTTTGAGATGGCAAACATCCGAGAACAGTGTTCTTGGGTCCATGCTCACGAGCCTGAAAGAGCAACTGAAAAAGCTAGGGATATTGTGAAAATGGCAGTTGCAAGGGCGACATGGCTGCAGCCGCAAGAGGAGCCAGAAATAGATGTCAAGGAATCGGCTTTGGTAATTGGTGCAGGAGTCGCTGGAATGACTGCTGCTCTGTCCGTAGCTGATCAGGGTTTCAAAGTCTATTTAGTTGAGAAAGAAGCAGAAGTGGGCGGAAACCTCAGAAGGCTTCACAAATTATATCCTACCATGCAAGATTCTTCAGAAATTTTGAACCCACTAATTGAAAGGGTTAAGGCGAACAAAAACATCGAATTATTAACTTCAACAACAATATCCGATGTTAAAGGGTATGTGGGAAACTTTACGGTTTTAGCTTCTAAAATGGGCAGAGACATCGAATTTGATGCTGGCACAATTATTGTAGCTTGCGGTGCATTGAATTATCAGCCTCCAACTGGACTCTATCAATATGGAGTATATGACAGAGTTGTAACGCAGCTCGAAATGGATGAATTACTGAGAGAAGGAAAGGTCAAAGAACCCAAAGGAGTTGTTATGATACAGTGTGTTGGAGCAAGAAAGGGCGAGATAAGAGCATATGAAGTTGAAGCATTTCTGAGATCCGACACTGCAAACTTACTCAGAAAGATTTTGAAGGCTAGAAAAGAGGAGGGCTGGCCCTACTGCTCCAGAATATGCTGCATGAACGCAATCAAAAACGCTATACTAATCAAAGAGCAGTTTCCAAAAACAGATGTCATTATACTTTACGGCGATTTAAGAGTCTACAAGGAGTATGAGGACCTTTACTCAAAGGCAAGGGATCTTGAAGTAAAATTTGTAAAATTCATTGAAGAAGCCACACCAGAAATCAGTGAAGCTCCTGATAAGAGGCTTAAGGTCTCAGTTTATGACATGCTTGCTGGGCAACAAGTAGAATTTCCGTGCGACTGGGTTGTATTATCGACACCTCTGATTCCTAGTAAGGATTCTGTTCTTTTGGCGCGGACACTTAAGATACCCTTAAACCCTGATGGTTTTTTGATGGAAGCACATTTGAAACTGAGGCCCGTTGACACTCAAATGGACGGCATATTCTTGGCGGGTGCAGTGTCTGGGCCCAAGGATGTTCCAGAGTCAATAATTTCAGCTAAGGCTGCAGCTGCTAGAGCATCTATTCTGATTGCTAACAAGAAGATGAGAACTGAGGCGATTACGGCTGTTGTCAATCCAGAATTATGCAGAGGATGTGGCAGATGCGAAGAAGTATGCGAATTTAATGCGGTTCATGTAGAAGAAGTCGCCCCAAACGTGTTCAATGCCAAAGTAAACGAAATTTCGTGTAAAGGCTGTGGCACCTGCTCCGTAGCATGCCCAACAGGAGCTATTACGATGAGGCATTTTACAGAGAAGCAGATTCAGGCGATGGTGGAGGCTGCGCTAACATAACGTAGGAGGCTTGCTGTGACAGAAGTTGTGGCAGAGCCAAAAATTGTTGGATTCTTATGCAATTGGTGCGGCTATGCAGGCGCCGACTTAGCTGGAACCAGCCGACTTTCATATCCACCTAACATTAGAATTATTCGAGTAATGTGCAGTGGACGGGTTGAGCCAGCATTTATACTTGGTGCTTTCGAAAATGGAGCAGACGGAGTCTTAGTTGCAGGCTGCCACCCAGGTGACTGCCACTACAGGTCTGGAAATCAATACGCTGAGAAAAAAGTGGAAAAGACGAGAAAACTTTTGGATCTGCTTGGAATAGGCTCTGAAAGACTGCGCTTAGAATGGATTTCCGCGGCTGAAGGAGAAAAGTTTGCTTCTGTCATAAAAGATTTCACAGAAAAACTACGCAGAATTGGGTCATTACCGCTGACATCGAATAAAAAGGCTGAAGCTAGTCGCGTAGCTGAGAACGAGTCAATCCATGATATTCTCAAAAGAACCAAAGCCTTATACTGTCAAGAATGCGGCAAATGTTCGAGTAGTTGCCCGATAACGCGAGTAAGGCCAGATGCTTCTCCGAGATTAGCAGTGGAAAAAGCTTTGATGGGAATGGAAGAAGGGGTCTTATTAGATAAGGGCTTGTGGTCATGTTTGACATGCTATCTCTGTCGCCAAAGATGCCCTCTAGACATAGAATATGATGAGTTGATTCGAACTTGTAGGGCAAAAGCAGCTGCACATGGAATTATTGGCACATGCTCTCACGAAGGCATACTCCTAACCTTACAGAGGCTTATGACACAACCCAAAATCAAGCAAAATAGACTCGGTTGGCTCCCAGAAGAGGCAAAAATCTCTCAAAAAGGCAAAATACTCTACTTCACTGGATGCCTTCCATATTTTGACGCTGTCTTTGACGACATAGGCATAAAAAGCGTTGAAATAGCTCAAAGCATGGTAAAAATCTTGAATCAAGCTGGCATAACGCCTGTAGTGCTAAGAAATGAAAGATGTTGCGGACATGACTTATCCTTTTCAGGAGATTTGGAAAGCTTCACAGAGTCAGCTAAGGCGAATATTGCTGAGATTAAGAAGAGTGGGGCATCTAAGATAGTGACAACCTGCCCAGAATGCTACCGCACTTTCAAACTGGAATACCCAGAGATATCTAAAAGCTTTGATTTCGAAGTAATGCATTCATCAGAGTTTCTAGCTGAATTAATAAGTGAGAAGAAAATTAATTTTTCAGAAAAATTTGACAAAATCGTGTCCTATCAAGACCCTTGCAGACTTGGTAGACACTTGGGTGTTTATGAACCGCCTCGGCAAGTTATGACAAGCATACCGGGCATCGAACTTGTAGAAATGAATCGAAATAGAGAAGATGCTCTCTGCTGTGGCGTAAGCGCATGGCAGGCTTGTGGTCAACATTCTAAAAGAATCCAAGTGGAAAGATTGGCAGAGGCAAAAGGAACTGGAGCCGACTTGCTAATTACAGCATGCCCAAAATGTCAAATTCACCTAAACTGCGCAATGACAGAGAAAACAGCAACAAAGCATGTGCCCAAAGTGCAAACAAATGACCTTTCAGTCCTTGTTGCAAAGGCGATGAATTTGATGCCAAGGTAAAGGAGAGGACCAAAAAATTGAGTGAAAAACCTTCAGTATTAGTTATCGGCGGCGGCATCGCTGGGATTCAGGCTTCATTAGACCTTGCAGGACGGGGATTCCAAGTATATCTCTTAGAAGAGACTCCAAGTATTGGCGGAAGGATGGCGCAGTTAGACAAGACTTTCCCAACAATGGACTGCTCCATATGCATCCTTGCGCCTAAAATGATTGAATGCTATCGCCACCCCAACATTAAGCTGCTAACTTACTCTGAACTAAAAAAAGTCACTGGCACGACAGGTAATTTCAAGGTGAAAATTCTTCGTAAGGCAAGATGTGTAGACGAAACGAAATGCACTGGCTGTGCTGCCTGTGCTGAACATTGCCCCGTAGAAGTTCCTAACGAGTTTGATATGGAACTTGGAATGCGGAAGGCGATTTATATGCCGATGCCTCAAGCTGTGCCGAGAGCAATGACAGTGGACAAGGACAACTGCATAGAATGCGGACTCTGCATGAAAATGTGCAAGGCTGGAGCAGTTGACCTTAAACAACAGCCACAAGATATCGAGCTTAATGTTGGCTCCATTATTATTGCAACTGGCTTCGACCAATTCAATCCAGTAAGCATTAAAGAATATGGTTACAAGCTGTATCCAAATGTTTTGACCGCCTTAGAGTTTGAGCGTTGGGTCTGCGCATCTGGACCAGTTGGCGGACATTTGTTAAGACCCGCTGATGGACGAAGACCTAAGAGAATTGCTTTTATCCAATGTGTGGGCTCGAGAAGCCTAAAGGCTGGAAGCCCATTCTGTTCAAGCGTCTGTTGCATGTATGCCACGAAAGAGGCATTGATAATTAGGGAGCATGAGCCAGATGTGGAAGTCTACATCTTCTACAATGAGTTGAGGGCTTTTGGAAAAGGCTTCCAGGAATTTGTCAACAGGGCTAGAGATGAATGGGGCGTAAAATACATTAGAAGTAGACCAGGCGAGATTCGAGAAGACTCAAAGACAAAAAGCCTCACACTGTGGTATGACGATACGTTGACAAGAGAAATCAAAACTCTTTCAAACGTAGACCTTGTAGTCCTCTGTCCTGCATTGGTTCCTAGACAAGGCAATAGGCAATTAGCGGAGATCATGAAAATAGAACTCGATGACTGCGGCTTCTTCAAAGCGAAACATCCACTGTTTGCTCCAGTTGACACAACAATGCCAGGAATATTCGTTTGCGGCTACTGCCAATCACCTAAGGACATACCAGATTCTGTAGCGCAAGCCAGTGCGGCAGCAGCAAGAGCTGCGGAGGCTTTAGCGCTAGTGCAAGTTGGAGGTGCACAATAATGGAGAAAATCGAGCCAAGCACGGAAGAGAAGCCAAGAATTGGCGTTTTCATTTGCCAATGCGGTATTAACATCGGCGGCATAGTTAAAGTGCCAGAAGTTGTGAAGTATGCTCAGACTTTGCCGCATGTCGTCTATGCAGAAGACAACATTTACACATGCTCCGCAGAGGGAATCGCTTCAATCAAAGAAGCCATCAAAGAAAAGAATCTTAACAGAGTTGTAGTTGCCTCATGCACTCCTAGAACTCATGAGCCATTATTCAGAAACGCATGCCAAGACGCTGGTCTAAACCCATACCTATTCACGTTCGCAAACATTAGGGAGCATTGTTCCTGGGTTCACATGCATGAACCAGAAAAAGCAACCGAAAAGGCGAAGGACATTGTTAGAATGGCAGCTGCCAGAGCTTCGTTCCTTAATCCGCAAGAAGAGGCCGAAGTGCAAGTTGACCCATCGGCCCTTGTTATAGGCGGCGGCATATCTGGAATAACCGCTGCAAATTGTCTCGCAAATCAAGGTTTCAAAGTTTTCCTTGTTGAAAAAGAGAAGGAACTCGGAGGAATGCTCAGAAACATTTACAAGTTTTATCCAACTGACGAAGAAGTCTCACACATACTGGAACCTATGATAAACTCCGTTAAAAGTCATAAGAACATTGAAACTCTCACGTCAACAACTGTCAAGAATGTTGAGGGATACATAGGCAATTTTGTCGTAATCATTGCAAAAGAAGGCGAAAAGGAAGAAAACAAGTTCAAAGTTGGCACCATCATCGTGGCAACTGGAGCCGTAGAATTTGAACCAATTGACAGATACGGATATGGCAAATACGACCATGTTCTCACACAAGTGCAGTTAGAGAGAATTCTTCAAGGTGGAAAACAAGCCTTCGACAAATTTGTCAAACCTAAAACCGTGGCTATGATTCAATGCGTAGGTGCGAGAGAAGAAAAGGCACCCAGAGCCTACTGCTCCAGAA
>Ga0315312_1000803_pt1 | contig 30153 bp, 30 predicted proteins | sample TDP7_MG_FD_203629 | JGI IMG/M metagenome (GOLD analysis project Ga0315312, IMG submission 203629) | Freshwater sediment microbial communities from Lake Towuti, South Sulawesi, Indonesia - TDP7 | ecosystem: Environmental > Aquatic > Freshwater > Lake > Sediment | place: Indonesia: South Sulawesi... | reverse complement strand
AGTCCATGGCATGGCCCAGAGGGGAGGAAGCGTGTCCACCCACGTGCGTTTCGGGTCGAAGGTATTTTCTCCGTTGATCAAAGAAGGAGAAGCCGACATTCTCATCGCCTTCGAAGAGCTGGAAGCGATTCGTTACATTTCTTATTTAAGCTCCCAACCGGCCATCCTCCTGAATGAACAACGCCTGAACCCCCCTTCGGTTTCTCTGGGAAATGAAGATTACCCGGAGAAGATCCCGGAAGTTCTCCTCCGGCGGGCCAGGGTATTCAAGAAAATCCCTGGAAGGGAGTTCGCCCTGAGAGCTGGGGACGCCCGGGCTGTGAACATTGTTCTCCTGGGTACCCTCAGTTCTATCCTTCCCATCCCAGAAAAACTTTGGACCGAAAACATCCTGCGCAGGTTCCCCCCAAAGGCCGGGCCGATTAACCTCGAGGCCTTTCGCTTGGGCAGGAGCGCCTGAATTGCGGGTAAGAGGAAAAGAGGCCCCCTGCTTGCCAGTGGCCAAAATTTTCCTTTTGGCCATTTTTTTGCTGCACGCCCCGAAAATTCTGCTCGCTGAGGAAAGCCCCGAGCGGTATATTGATGAAAGTCTGCAAATGAACCTGGCAGACCATTTTTTCAAAGATGGAGACTATTACCGGGCCATCACCGAATACAAACGTTTCCTTTTTTTCTTCCCTCAAAGTTTCCGGACTGAAGAAGCACTATGGAAGATTGCCAAGGCATATTTCCACGGCAAGAAGTGGGATGAGACCCTTACGGCCTGTGATGATCTGATAAAAAAATTCCCCCATTCTTCATGGAAAACCGAGGCTCTCTTCCTGAAGGGCCTCGCCTTGGCCGAGAAAAAAGAGTATTCCCAAGCCCGATATTTTTTCCAGAAGGTGCAGGAGTATTCTCCTGCACTGCCCATCAGCGATGAAGCCCAGCTACAGATTGCTCTTACCTACCTGAAGGAGGAAAAATGGAAAGAAGCAGCAGATGAGTTTAGAAAAATTAATAAGAACAGCAGGCTATACCCCAGGGGAGAATATCTCGCTCAAGGTTTAGACCGAATTCATGAAATTCCCCAAAAATCTCCGGCCGCTGCAGGCATTTTGGCAGCCATCCTTCCAGGGGCAGGGCACCTGTATTGTGAACGGTATCGGGATGCCTCCATCGCTTTCCTTCTGAATGGAATCTTTATTTGGGGCATGGTGGAGGCCTTCGAGGACAAAAATTACGCGCTCGGAGGAATATTGACCTTTTTTGAATTGGGGTGGTATAGTGGAAACATTTACAGCGCGGTTTCCAGTGCCCATAAATATAATAGAAAGAAAAAGCAGGAGTATATCGACTTGCTGGAGAGAAGGGGGAACCTTTCAGTGGGGATTTCTTTGCAGGAGAAAAAACCCTTCATTTTTTTAAATTATGCTTTTTAGAATCTTTATTATTACACTCTTTCTTACTTTTTCCCTCCCATCCTGGATCCACCGGGGGGAAGCTCAAGGGGAAGAGCCCTGGAGGAATGAATCCCCCAGCTGGCTGCCGCAGAAAGAAGGATCTTGGCGAGAAGTCTCCCTCGGCCAGAGATGGGTGGGGACGCTCATCGGATTTTTCCAAAAATACATCAGCCCGGTTGACGGCGACCGGTGCCCGAGCTACCCAACCTGTTCCCAATACGCCCTGGAAGCGGTCCGAAAACATGGATTCCTGATGGGGCTGGTGATGTCCTCCGACCGCTTGATCCATGAGTCTGACGAGATCCAGGGCGCACCTTTGATTTTCGTTCACGGAGCTTACAGGTACTATGATCCGGTGGAGAATAATGATTTTTGGTGGGATAAAAAGTGATGGATTCGTAAAAGGTCCTTTTTATCGCATTTTTGTCATTCCCGCGAAAGCGGGAATCCAGTCAATTCGAGCGGTTCTGGACTCCTGCTCTGGCAGGAGTGACGGCTATTCTGACTTTTTACGAGATCATGAAAAATAGGCAATAGGTAATGATCAATGATCGATGATCAATTATCAATAACCAATAACCAATTGCCTATTACCTATTATCAGTACGCGGGGGAATTCTTATGATCTGGGATGAAGAATTCGAGACTCTTCCCCGGGAAGCCATGGAAGCCTTGCAGCTCAAACGCCTCATAGCTACCGCTGAGAGGGTCTATGCGACAGTTCCCTTCTACAGGAAAAAATTTGATGAACATGGCCTTAAGCCCTCGGACATTAAATGTCTGAAGAATCTGCAAGGCCTGCCTTTTACGTCCAAATTAGACCTGCGGGATAATTACCCCTTTGGCCTTTTCGCCGTGCCCATGGAGGAGGTGGTGCGGATCCATGCCTCCTCCGGGACTACCGGTAAACAAGCTGTGGCGGGTTACACGCGTCGGGACATCAATACCTGGGCTGAAGTAATGGCCCGGTCTTTAGCAGCCGGAGGAGTGGGAAAGAATGACATCATCCATAATTCCTATGGATACGGGCTATTCACCGGAGGCTTGGGAGTCCATTATGGCGCAGAAAAGATTGGCGCCTCGATTATTCCCATGTCTGGCGGGAATACGAAGCGGCAAATCATCGTTATGCAGGATTTTGGCTCCACGGTCTTGACCTGCACTCCTTCTTACGCCCTTTTTCTGGCCGAGGCGGCCGCAGAAATGGGTGTGGACATCAAGAAGCTTAAATTGCGTGTGGGCATCTTCGGTGCCGAGCCCTGGTCCGAACGGATGAGGGATGAGATTGAACGCAAATTGAACATTCAGGCTATCGACATCTACGGGTTGAGTGAGGTGATTGGACCCGGAGTGAGCATCGAGTGCCTGGAAGCCAAGCGGGGTCTCCATATTTTTGAAGATCACTTCATTCCCGAGGTCATTGACCCCCAAACCGGGGAAGTCCTGCCCTATGGAGAGAAAGGGGAGCTTGTTTTTACCACCATTACTAAAGAAGCATTTCCCCTATTGCGTTATCGAACTCGGGATATCTCGGCGCTTTACCCCGAGCCCTGCAAGTGTGGACGGACGCTTGTGCGTATGGAACGGGTCAGCGGGCGCAGTGATGACATGCTCATCATTCGCGGGGTAAATGTTTTCCCCTCCCAGATCGAGAGCGTTCTCATGAACATCGAAGGGGTGGAGCCGCATTATCTCTTGATCGTAGACCGCCAGGGAAACTTAGATACCCTGGAAGTCCATGCGGAGGTCAACGAGAAGGTTTTTTCAGATGAGGTGAAAGACCTCCAGGCCTTGGGCCGGAAAATCGAGAAAGAGATCAAAGATCTTTTAGGAGTAACCGCCGGGGTAAAACTGGTAGAGCCCAAGACCCTCCAGCGCAGTGAAGGCAAGGCTCAGCGGGTAATCGACAGGAGGAAAATTTAACTCTATGGGACACAGATTCACCCTGTTAGATGTTTACTATCTAACAGGGTAAACGCAGATTTTCAGGATCTCTACAATTTTTGTTTTAATCCCAGGAAAAATTATCTGCGTCCTAAATTAAACTCCTGAGTTGGAGGGAAGTTTCATGAAGGTGGAACAGATCTCTGTTTTTCTCGAGAACAAACCTGGAGCTTTGGCTGAGGTGACCCGCCTCCTGGGGGAGGCGGGGGTGAACATCCGAGCCCTCTCCTTGGCGGACACGAAAGACTTTGGCATCCTGCGGCTAATCGTCAATGATAATGAAAAAGCCAAAGAAGTTCTCGGTCGGAAAGGCTTCACAGTCAGGAAGACAGAGGTCGTGGCCGTGGAGGTTCCAGATCGTCCGGGAGGCCTGGCAGAAATTCTAAAGGTTCTGGCGGAAGCCAATATCAACGTGGAATATCTTTATGCCTTCGTGCAGCAGAGCGGGGAAAATGCCATTATCATCTTCCGCTTCGATGAGACCGACCGGGCTATTGCGGTCCTTGCCGCGAAAAATGTGCGCATTTTAGAAGGGAAGAAAGTTTATGCTTTATGAAGAGCGAATTTAATAGTATAGGAATTTCCTTTTTGGACACGGATGAATACAGATAATCTGGATAATCCAAAAAGAAAATAATTATCGGTGGTTATCTGCGAAAATCTGCGTCCTATTGAATCTAAAAAGATGGGAGGTAATGTTATGGCTGGAAAATCTTTTATCGCGATTCTCCTCGGTAGCCTCTTGATTCTGGGTAGCTCTTCCACTCCTTCCTGGGCCCAGAAAGAACCCTACGTGGTCGGGGCGGTCTTTGGTGTGACGGGTGCGTTTTCGTTTCTTGGAGAACCTGAGCGGAACACTGCGAAGATGGTCGAAGAATGGGTCAATGCCGCCGGGGGAATCAAGGGCCATCCTCTGAAGGTGATTGTGGAAGATACGAAAAGTGACGAAAGCCAGGCAGTGCTGGCCGTGCGCAAGCTCCTGGAGATGGACAAAGTGATTGCTATTGTTGGCCCTTCCAGCACAGGGGAGAGCATGGCCGTGGTGCCCATTATGGAAAAAGCGGAAACCCCCCTAATCTCCTGTGCCGCAGCCCTGTCCATCGTTACCCCTAAGGAAGAACTGGATAGAATCATGGTGGCCAAAACCTTCGAGATGCCCAAGAAGCAGAATAAGTGGATTTTTAAGACTCCCCAGACAGACACATCAGCCGTGGAAACCATTTATGACCATATGAAGAAAAAAGGGATTTCCAGAATAGCGATCATCACGGTGACAGTCGGGTTTGGAGATTTTGGCCGCAAGGAGCTGAAGCGAGTGGCGCCGGCTTACGGGATCTCCATCGTGGCCGATGAACTCTATGGCCCGAAGGATTCAGACATGACTGCCCAATTGACCAAGATTAAAGGCACCGATGCCCAGGCTGTGGTTAACTGGTCCGTGGGGCCGCCGCAGGTGATTGTAACCAAAAATTGGAAACAGCTGGACATGAAGATTCCCCTCTATCAGAGTCATGGGTTCGGATCAAAAAGGAACATCGAGCTAGCTGGAGGGGCAGCCGAAGGAGTCCTCTGTCCTCTGGGACGTCTGGTGGTAGCGGAAAAGATTCGAGCTGACCATCCGCAAAAACCCGTCATCATGAAGTACAAAACAGAGTATGAAAAGCGCTTCAAAACTGACGTGAGTACTTTCGGAGGGCATGCCTATGATGCCCTCTATATGGTCGCGGATGCCTTAAAGGCTGTAGGCCCCCATAAGGCGAAAATGCGGGATTATTTAGAAACCAAAGTCAAGAAGTGGCCGGGAACGGGTGGTGTTTTTAATATTTCTCCTGAGGATCACACTGGACTCAAAAAGGATGCTTTTGAAATGATTGTGGTCAAGAACGCCGATTGGGCTTTCGCTGATTGATTTCTTCGAGAATGCCCCCTCACCAAGCCTTCTCCCCCAATTTGGGGGAAGGTGTGAAAAAATTCCGAAGACGCCCCCTCACCCTACCCTCTCCCGCCAGGGGAGAGGGTAAACCTATTGAGATAAAAAAGAAATTCCCTCCCCCTTGACGGGGGAGGGGGAGGGTGGGGGTGAATTAAGGGATTATTTCACGCTTCGGGGAGAGGGGGAGGGTGAGGGAGTAGAGGCAGATTTTATGGGAAATTTCAGGAGGAAAGAGAAGGGGAGGATCAACTTCTGCGCTATTTTCCCTCCGGCGGGGAACGAAGAAGGTCTGCATCTTTTTTTTTACGGCTATTATTATTTTTAAAGAGCGCTGCCGCCTTCCATTTTCCTCATTGAAGGCCTTAAGCGCTCTTTGTCTATCATAGGAAGCTTTCTCCCGAAAATGACCCTCACCAATCAGCTGATCCAGTTTCTCTTCACCGGCCTCACTGTGGGCAGCATCTATGCCCTCGTCGCCTTAGGGTTCTCCATGATTTACAGCAGTACAGCAATCATCAACCTGGCCCAAGGAGAGTTTGTCATGCTGGGTGGCTTGATCATGGTTTTCTTTACGATGGTGCTGAAGATTCCTATGGTCTTCGGGTTCGCTCTCACGGTTATTGGAGTTACCCTGGTGGGAGCCCTTTTCGAGCGTTTAGCCATTCATCCCCTGAAAAAGGCATCGCTTATCACGCTGATCATAATCACCCTGGCCGGGTCTATTCTTTTTCGAGGGGTGGCTATGTTCCTTTGGGGCAAAGACCCTTATGCTCTTCCCGCCTTCAGCGGTCGCAGTCCCGTACAATTTTGGGGAGCAACGATTCAATATCAAATATTCTGGATATTGGGGATCACCGTCTTAGTGGTCTTCGCGATCTGGTTCTTTTTCAATCGTACGCTGATGGGCAAAGCCATGGCCGCCTGTGCCTTCAACCCGCTGGCTGCTCGGCTGGTGGGCATCAACGTGCGCAAGATGGTGCTTTTTTCCTTTGGCCTGAGTGCGGCCTTCGGAGCCATTGCGGGTGCCATCATTACGCCCATCACGCTCATGGAGTATGACCGGGGGCCCCTCTTGGCTCTGAAAGGATTTGCCGCTGCTGTGCTCGGCGGACTGGGAAGTGGGGCGGGCTCCATCGTCGCGGGTTTCATCATCGGAATATTAGAGTCCTTAGGAGCTGGCCTGATCTCCTCGGGATATAAAGATGCCATTGCTCTTGTTGTTCTCCTGATCATCCTATGGGTAAAGCCCAGCGGGCTCTTCGGAAGTGCCGAGGAGAGCGAGCTAAAAAAATTCTAAGGGCGAAGATGAAAAGAGACGACCTTTACACCCTCTTATGTATCCTAATAATCGTCGGTCTGTTTCCCTGGCTCGCCGGCGGTAACCAGTACTTCATCAGTCTCCTAATATTCATGGGCATCAACGGCATTATTGTCATGGGCCTGGGTATGCTCATGGGTTATGCCGGGCAGATTTCCCTGGGCCATGCCGCCTTCTTCGGAATCGGAGCTTACTCTTCCGGGATCCTGACCGCCAAGTATGCTTTTCACCCTGCCCAGGCCTTTTTCATCGGCGTTCTTCTCTCCGCTATCATCGCTTTCCTGGTCGGCAAACCCACGCTCAGACTCAAGGGCCACTACATGGCCGTGGCCACGCTGGGTTTTGGGGAAGTTCTGTTCATTATTTTCAATGAACTTTCGCCTCTGACTGGGGGCCCCTCCGGCCTATCAGGAATCCCCCCCCTTACATTGCTGGGAAACCCCATCGAGGGCACAATTTACCTTTATCTTGTCTGGGGTTTCCTTCTCCTTCTCCTTCTTTTCTCCCTCAACGTGATTAACTCGCGGGTGGGCCGGGCTCTCCGGGCTATCCACGGGAGTGAATTGGCGGCCAACGCCATGGGTGTGGATGCCTCCAGCTATAAATTGCAAGTCTTCATCCTGAGTGCCACTTATGCCTCCATGGCCGGTAGCCTTTATGCCCATTTTGTTACCTTCATCAGTCCCAGTTCCTTCAGCTTTATGTTTTCAATTCTATTATTGATGATGGTGGTCGTCGGGGGTGCGGAGACGATTTGGGGTTCACTGCTGGGGGCGATGCTTCTTACTCTATTGCCAGAGTACCTTCGGGGTCTGGAAGATTTTGAAGTTTTAGCTTACGGAGCTATTCTCATGGTCGTCCTTCTTTTCATGCCCCAGGGCATCCTGGAGGGGGTACGTAACCTCTTTTCTGGAAAAATTAGGGTCGGGGTGCTATGAGCGAGGAGGCTCTGAGGGTTCAAGGTTTGCAGAAATCTTTCGGTGGCCTGCGGGCTATTGATTCTTTGGATTTTATCGTGGCCGAACAGCAGATTAAATCCATCATCGGGCCGAATGGCGCAGGAAAAACGACGCTCTTCAACTTGATCACAGGGATCCTTCCACCTACGGGAGGGACTTTTGAGTTCAGAGGGAGACCTCTTAGTGGCTTGAAGCCACACGAGATCGCTCGTCTGGGGATCTCCCGCACTTTCCAGAATTTACAGCTTTTTGGGAACATGACTGCTCTGGAGAATGTGATGGTCGGAAGACATATCCGGACCGCCGCTGGCATTTTTAAGGCCGGCCTTCGCTTCCCAGGAATGCGCAGAGAAGAAAGGGAGATCAGAGAAAAGGCCATGGAGGAACTTCGTTTCCTGGGATTGGAGAATAAAGCCCTGATGAATGCCGCTTCTTTACCTTTACGGGAACAGAAACTTCTGGAGATTGCCCGAGCTCTGGCCACTCAACCTAAGCTCCTTCTTTTGGATGAGCCAGCGGCTGGGTTGAACATGCGGGAGACAGAGAAACTGGCAGAAATGATCCTTAAGATCCGACAGAGAGAGATCACGGTGATGCTCGTGGAACATGACATGAGCTTAGTCATGGATATCTCGGATGAGGTGCTGGTCCTCAATTATGGGAAAAAAATCGCCGAGGGTCTGCCCAGAGATATCCAGCGGAACCGGGAAGTCATCGCCGCCTATTTGGGAGAGGAAGCAGATGCTTAGGGTAGAGAGTGTCAGCGCCTTCTATGGAGCCATCCAGGCTTTGCGGAATGTATCCATCCATATCAGTGCCAAGGAAATTGTGACGCTTCTTGGGGCAAATGGAGCAGGGAAAAGCACCCTCATGAAAGTCATCTCCGGGATCCACCCCCCCGCCAAAGGGAGGGTCTTATTCAGCGGTCAAAATATCGCCGGGCTCCCGACTGAACATATTCTCCGCCTGGGTGTAGGCCAGGTCCCGGAAGGAAGACAGATTTTTGCTCCCCTCAGCGTAATCGATAACCTTACCCTCGGGGCTTATGTCCGCTTCCAGAGGGAGGTAAGAGACGAGGTGTTCAAAGATTTGGAGTCTGTTTTCGAGCTTTTTCCAGTCTTAAGAGAAAGACAAAAACAGCGAGCGGGGACGCTTTCAGGGGGAGAACAACAGATGCTGGCTATCGGTCGAACCCTGATGGCCAAGCCGAAACTTCTCCTTTTGGACGAACCATCGATGGGCCTGGCTCCCATGCTCGTCAGCGATATTTTCAAGGCTATTCAAACCCTGCGCACCCGGGGTACAACGATTCTTTTGGTGGAACAGAATGCCAAAGCAGCCCTGAAGGTTGCGGACCGAGGCTACGTCCTGGAGAACGGGATGGTGATCCTGGAGGGCGAGACTGAGGATCTGTTGAATAATAAATCTGTCCAGAGAGCTTATCTGGGCAAAGAGTACCGGGAGGTTTGGGAGTGAAAGGGGGAAGAGATGATCTGGGACCCTCGTTATGAATGCCTGGAGCGGGAGGAAATCGAGCAGCTCCAGCTGGAGCGTCTACAATCGACTTTGAACCGCGTTTACCGAAACGTCTCCTTCTATAAAAAGAGATTTGACTCGCTAAAGATCTTTCCGGATGAGATCCAATCCCTCAAAGACTTAGCCAAATTTCCCCTCACTCTCAAGGAAGACCTGCGGGAGAGTTATCCCTACGGCATGTTCGCCCTCCCTCTCCGGGAAGTCGTGCGCATTCACTCCTCCTCAGGGGTTACGGGGAAGCCCACCGTTACCGGTTATACCCGGAATGATCTGCATCATTGGAGCCAGCTGACTGCCAGGGTTCTCACCGCTGGGGGCGTGACCAAAGATGATGTGGTACAAATCACTTTCAAATATGGGTTGTTTACCGGCGCCTTTGGCCTGCACCATGGAGCTGAGCTCATTGGCGCCTCGGTGATTCCCATGTCCACGGGCAACACAGCCAAACAAGTTCTGATCATGCAGGATTACAAGACGACGGCTCTAATCGGTACCCCTTCCTATGCCCTGGCTCTGGCGAAGTACATGGAAGACCAGGCAATTGACCCCAAGTCCCTTTCCTTAAAATTGGGCCTTTTTGGCGCAGAGCCCTGTCCTGAGTCCATGCGCAAGGAGATCGAGGAGCGCCTATTTATCAATGCGACCGACAACTATGGAGTTAGTGAAGTCATGGGTCCCGGAGTTTCTGCTGAATGTGAGTATAAAAACGGCTTGCACCTTTATGAAGACCATTTCATCCCAGAGATCATAGATCCCCAGACTCTACAGGTGCTTGCCCCGGGGGCGGAGGGGGAACTGGTCCTCACCACGCTGACCAAAGAGGCCTTCCCCCTGATGCGGTACCGGACGCGCGACATTACCTCTCTGGACTATTCGCCCTGTCCCTGCGGCCGCACATTAGTCCGCATGAAGAAGGTACTGGGACGAAGCGATGACATCATTATTATCAAAGGCGTCAATGTTTTTCCCTCTCAAGTGGAATCGATCCTTATGGAGGTGGAGGGCGTGGAGCCGCGGTACCAGATGATTGCGGACCGCATCGAGGGAGTGGATACGCTGGAAATCAAGGTGGAAGTGAATGAAAAGGTTTTTTCTGACGAGATTAAAAACCTGCAGAATATCGCCTCGCGGGTTGAGCGCAAGCTGCGAGAAATCGTCGGGGTGAGCGCCAAGGTCAAGCTGGTGGCTCCCGAAAGCCTGAAGCCCTCAGAAGGGAAAACGCAGAAAGTCATCGACCGGCGAAAGAGGTAACATGAGCTCGGGTGCGCCGATCTTGTACAAGAAGCGAAATCTACCGAGACCTGACGGTAGTCATCAATGCCATGATCTACCTCCTGGGAGGGCCATTTCTCAAATTACCCGGCTTTCTTGATCCTGGCTACTCTCATATTTTACCCGTTTCCCTCCACCCTGCTTTATGAAATAGTCATAATGGTACCCTCTAAAATTATTGCCTTCAGCCTCAAGGGAGCTCATCGGCCTACCACCTCCTTCCATTCTGGGCCAATCCAAAGGTCCTTTTATCCCCCCTTTTGGGCCACACTCATGATGGCCTGCACAATCTTCTTATAGGCCCCGCAGCGGCATAGATTTCCCGCAATGGCTTTTCTTACTTCCAGTTCCGTTGGCCTGGGATTTTCATCGAGCAGGGCCTTGGCCGTGAGGATCATTCCTGGCGAACAATAGCCACACTGCACCGCGCCATATTGGATAAAAGCTTCCTGAAGGGGATGTAATGTAGAGCCGTCAGCCAAACCCTCAATGGTCAAGACTCTTTTCCCATCTGCTTCGACGGCCAAAACCAGGCAGGAATTTACCGGCTGACCATCCAGAAGAACGGTGCAGGCCCCGCACTCTCCGTTATCGCATCCTTTTTTCGTTCCGGTAAGATCTAAATCTTCCCTCAAGAGCTCAAGCAGGGTCTTTTTGGCCTCTACTGCAAATTCATAGAGATCCCCATTGACCGTAACTTGAATCTGATGTTTCATGGCGGGTTTCATGGTCACGAAAGAGCTTCCTGAAGTTGCTTCAATGTTTTTTGGGTTAAGGCCTGCACCATCTTTCGGCGGTATTCCGCGCTCGCCCTTATATCGGTGATGGGCTGGGCCTCTTGCGAGGCCAGGAGGGAGGCTTCGGCAATGGAAGCCTCGTCCATCTTTTGGCCGCGCAATCGAGCCTCTCCTTTTTTGGCTCTCATCGGAATGGGGCCCACGGCCCCCAGGGCGATTTTAACCTCCCTACACTTATCCTTTTCTTCATCGAGAGTCAGAACCACGGCCACCCCAACAATAGCCAAGTCCATGGCTTTGCGGATGCCGTATTTCGTATACTGGCAACCCGTCTGGGCAGGGGGGGTGGGCACCTGGACAGTGGTTAAGAGCTCATCTCGTTGGAGTACCGTTTTCCCAGGGTCTGTGAAAAAATCTTCCAGCAAAACCCAGCGTTCCCCCGCGCTCCCTGCGATTCTCAGCTTGGCGCCCAGACTGATCAAGCAAGGAGCCATCTCCCCCGCAGGTGAGGCGTGGCAGAGGTTGCCCCCTAATGTGGCGCGGCTGCGGATCTGGAACGACCCGAGGTAGCCGGCAGCCTCAGAGATAGCTGGAAACTTTTCCAGGATGATTGGGCAGGTCTCCAGGCGATGAATGGAAGCCAGAGCTCCTAAGTGCAGTCCCTCGACTGGATCATACCGAATCTCATCCAGTCCTGGAATTCCTTTTATATCGACGAGGATCTCTGGCTTCAATGTTTTGTTCCGCATTTTCACCAGCAGATCAGTGCCCCCTGCGAGAATCATGGCTTTTTCTTGATGTTGGCCCAGGAGATGAAAAGCCTCTTCCAGGGTGTGTACCTTCTTATACTCGAAGTTCTTCATTTTTTCCGCTCGTCTTTTTCCCTCAGCGCCTTGAGTACCTTTTCAGGGGTGATGGGCAGGTCTTTGATTCTCACACCAATGGCGTCATAGACTGCATTTCCGATCGCTGGGGCAGTGGGGGCGAGGGCAGGCTCTCCCACTCCTTTAGCCCCGTAAGGTCCTTCTTTATGGGTTGCTTCCACGAAGATAGAAGTCACCTCCGGGGCATCCAAAGACGTTGGGACCCGGTAGTCCCGGAAGTTTGTATTTGCCGGTTTTCCCTCCCGAATTACCAACTCTTCCATGAGCGCCGTGCCTATTCCGGTAACCACCGCCCCTTCGATTTGCTGCTCGCAATTGAGGGGATTGATCACCCGGCCTAAATCATGGACTGCGGCCACTCTTAAAACCTCTACCTTTCCTGTGGAGGGGTCCACTTCAACTTCGGCAGCCTGCGCTCCATACAACCAGAAAACTGATGGGTTGGCTCCTTGTCCAGTTTCCTGATCCAAAGGAGTCGCATCGGGTACAGAATACGTCCCCCTTCCTATGATCGGTCTCCCTTTGCCATAGGTTATTCCCATACGAATTTGAGAAATGGGAATTCCCTTCCCTGAAGAGCCCTTGATGTAAAGGAACCCGCTCCGTGATTCCAGATCCTCCGGTTTTACTTCTAACTGTTCTGCAGCTACCTCAAAGAGTTGTTTTTTCGCATCGGCCGCTGCCTGTTTCACCGCATTCCCCATGTGAAAGGTACTTCGACTGGAAGCGGTTCCATGGTCAAAGGGGGTCACATTAGTATCCGGAGAGACTACTCTAACATTTTTGACGTCTACTCCCAATTCTTCTGCGGCGATTTGGGCTAAAACTGTATTGGAACCCTGCCCCATATCAACCGTGCTGGAAAGAACCTCTACCGATCCATCCTCGCTCAATTTGACAAAGGCCGCAGAAGAAGATGGCGTTTGGGTCATCTTGTAGAGGGTTCCCATTCCTTTGCCGTGGTATTCCCCGGGTTTCTTCCCCCAGGCAATCGCTTCCGCAGCTTTGCGAATGCACTCTTTAATCCCCACGCTGTGCAGGATTTGCCCGGTGGCAGATATGTCCCCTTCCTCCAGGGCATTTTTTAGCCGGAACTCCACAGGGTCCATGCCAATTTCTTCAGCAAGGATATCCATCTGGGAGTCTATGGCCCACATGAACTGGGGAATTCCGAATCCTCGAAATGCCCCAGCAATTGACTTGTTGGTGTAAACACAATAGGCGTCCCCCCAAATATGGGGAATTTTATAGGGGCCACTGATGGACATGCCAACGCTTCGTGTAACCACAGGCCCCACATCGGCATAGGCCCCAGTGTCGAAAACGATTTTGGTCTTCAAGGCCATGAGGGTCCCATCTTTGCGCACTCCCGCCTTGATTTGAATGATTGATGGATGGCGCACTACTGAGGTGGCGTAGAATTCCTCTTCCCGGGTCAACATGATTCTTACCGGCCGATAGTTCTTTACCTTCATGGCCAATACCAAACATAAAGGTTCCACCTTCAACATGACTTTCCCGCCAAATCCTCCACCCAGGCAGCTCACGATAACCCGAACCCGATTGATGGGCAGGTTGAGGAATCTGGCCACCTCCCTGCGTACGGTATAAGGATGTTGGGTGTTCGACCAAATGGTTACCTGCCCGGAGGGTTCGCATTTGGCTATAGAGGCATGAGGCTCGAGGTGGCAATGCTGGACCATGGGCGTGGTGAAGGTATTCTCGGCTATGAAATCCGATTGCCTGAAACCTTCTTCCACATTTCCTTTCCGAAGCTTGAACTGATTGCAGATGTTCGTTCCGGCCACCGGGAAAAATGCGGGCCCGTGCCAGTAATTTCCCAAATCTTCATGAACTAAAGGAGCATTCGGCTCCATAGCCTCCAGGGGGTCAAATACCGGGGGCAATTCTTCATAATCCACTTTGATCAGTTCTAAAGCTTCCTCGGCAGTGTCCAGATCAATTGCCGCCACACCGGCTACAGGATCCCCTATGTACCGGACTTTGTCGAAACAGTAACAGGGCTGATCTTGGACAATCACTCCATACCGGCCCATCATATCCTTTCCTGTCACTACCGCTTTAACGCCGGGGAGCCGTTCAGCTTTACTGGTATCTATGCTTAAAATCCTGGCGTGGGGGAGGGGACTGCGGAGAACTTTTCCGTAAAGCATCCCCGGCATTTTGAGGTCTGGTCCGTAAAGGGCCCGACCTGTGACTTTTTCGACGGCATCGATCCGGGGAACATTAGCCCCGATGATTTCACTCGGTTCCATTTGCGCCTTCTGCTCCATGCTGTCAGATCCTAACCAAACATAGCTTCAGGGCCAACCCCTTTTTACTTCTTTCTCAAAGAATCCAAAAGCCTCTTGGCATTCTCTCCCATGAGTAGCTTCTTATCTTCTGCCGAGATGTCGGCATATTCAATCCTAGCCATATCAAAGGCCGGGTCATGGAAGGGCATGTCTGATCCATAGAGTACTCTATGAGCTCCGATTTCCCTCACAGCCAAAGCAACTTTTCCTTCGGCCGATACTCCGCAGGTTTCTAAATATAGGTTGGGGGCCCTTTTGGCCATATTGATCGCCGCATCATTATAGATCACATCCACAAACCCCATATGCGCCATAACTATGGGAACCTCAGGAAAGTCTATGGCCAAAAGCCCAATCTGCCAGGGAGTGGCATAAATGGATGGGTCAGAATGGATCATCATGCAGATCTTTAACTCCTTGGCCTTTTCCGCGATCGGGTACACCCATTCCCGATCATCAGCCGCCACCCCTAAGAAGGAAGGGTGCATTTTGAGACCTTTGAATCCATATTTTTCCACGACCATTTCCAGTATCTCGCAGACGTTTTCTTCCCGTGGGTTGGCCAGGAAAAAGGGATAGAAACGATCAGGGAATTCACGGTAGGCTTCCAGGGCGTCCTCATAGTAGCGAGGTTTTCTCGGGGAAGCCGTTGGGATTAAAACCGCCTTGTCGATCTTACGTTTATCCATCAATTTTACCAAATCCTTGGCCGTTCCCGACCCTTTGGAGAATATTTTTGATTGACCAATGTGGCAGTGAAAATCAATGATCATAAATTTGCCTCCTTTGCTGTTTTTCTAAGCCTTTTTCCTGGCTATTTCTATACACAGCGCCTTTGTAAGTTGCCCGTGATCGTGGGGGCGATTCATGAATCGCCCCTACAAATGGTGCCACAAATTACGATGTTCTGCATAAACCCTCTGGGGAGCATTTTAGAAATCTTTTTCGACTCTCAAGACCAGGAGCAACCTCTTCCTATTTTATTCAGATCTACAACGGCCGATAGAGTATCAAAGCTGCCTCGATATAAAAAGAGTCCTTTCCTTCAGGACATGGGCAATTTTTTGTCGATTTTTCTGATTGATCCGTTCTACTGAAAAGCCTAGGCTCCGAGAGCCTACTACCTCACAGTTTTGTAGAATGGGTGAGGAGAGGAAGTCAAGAAAAAAGTGATTTTCTCATACATTTATGCTTGACCCCCAGCATCTGTTTCTTATACTCTTTCGGGAGGGAGAAAGGGGTTGAAGATTCCCCAAAGAACAATCTCTCTGGATCCCAATTCCTTCTTCTCGGCCTTTTTAGATAAAGAGGTGCAAAAATTCATGGAATATATTCGACCTTGTATCGCTTCTATGAAAGGCTATGTTCCCGGACTCCAGCCCGATCCCAGCCAAAAATATATCAAGTTGAACAGCAATGAAAACCCTTTTCCCCCTTCCCCCAAGGTAAAGGGGGTTCTGCAGAAGTTGGCTTATGAAGATCTGCGACTCTATCCAGACCCCGTAAGTCTGGAATTGCGAGAAAAATTGGGAGCCTTATATGGTTTCTCATCGAATCAGATCATCTGTGGAAATGGCTCTGACGATATTCTGAACATTATTATTCGCACCTTTTCCCAGCCGGGGGAGGCCATAGGATTTTTTGAGCCCACCTTTCCTCTCTATCGGGTTTTAGGAATCATACACGGAGTAAGAATTATCTCCTTGCCAGTGGATGAGCCTTACGACCAGCCTCCGCTACCACCAGAGGATATTAAAATCTTTTTCCTGGCCAATCCCAATTCTCCGGTTGGTTTTGCCTATCCCACTTCGCTGGTAGCACAACTGGCCAAGAAGGTCAATGCGGTTTTCGTAGTTGATGAGGCTTATGCCGAATTTGCCCGAGAAAATGCCCTGGCTCTCGTCCGCCAGTTGCCCAATGTGATCATCGTGCGTACGGTATCCAAGTCCTATTCGTTGGCTGGCCTGCGGTTGGGATATGCTATCGGGAATGAAAAATTAATCTCCGAGATGCTCAAGGTGAAAGACCCGTTCAACGTAACTCTTTTAACCCAGGCCCTCGTGGCGGCTGCGCTGGAAGATCAGGAATATTTCCGCAAAAATGTTTCTGAAATCATTGAGACAAGAGATTGGTTTTCCAAAGAAGCGACCGCCCTTGGATATCGAATCATTCCTTCTCAGGCGAATTTTGTTTTTCCTCAACCGCCGCAGAAGGGAAGGGGAATTGATTTTTATGAAGCCCTTTTCAACCGTAGAATATTAACCCGGCACTACGACGAAGAAGGCCTAAGGGATGGGGTGCGCATGACGATTGGAACAAGAGAAGAAATGGCAACGGTTTTAAAGGTAATGAAAGAGATTCTGCCCCAGTTTTCAAATAAATGAGTCTACAATAATTCTGCAATCGGAAATCTGAAGTCTGCAATCCGAAATTCATTGTGGGGAGCATCCATGTCAGTTTCACTTAAAATTAAAGAATACATGGAGCAGTCATCCTGGATTCGCAAGATGTTTGAACAGGGTTTAGAGCTTAAGAGTAAACTCGGGCCGGAAAACGTTTTTGACTTCAGTCTGGGCAACCCCAATTTAGAGCCCCCAGAGAAAGTCAAGGAAGCTATTTTGGAGGTCCTGGCGGACCGGCGCCTCGGGAAACACGCCTACATGCCAAATGCCGGCCTGAAAGAAACCCGGGAAGCTGTGGCGAATTTTTTATCTAAAGAACATGGGATAAAAATTTCCTGGGAACATATCATCATGACCTGCGGAGCTGGCGGAGGCCTCAACGTGGCTCTGAAGACTTTATTGGATGAGAAAGATGAAGTTATTGTCCTTGCGCCTTACTTTGTGGAATATTTCTTTTATATAAATAATCATAATGGTTCCGGGAAATTAATTCATACGAATGAAGATTTTACGTTAAATTTAAGGGCCATCGAGGGAGCAGTTAACCAGAAGACAAAAGCCATAATAATTAACTCACCAAACAATCCATCTGGGGTCGTCTATGATAAGAAGAGCGTAGATTCTCTGGGGAAAATTCTATTAAAGGCCAAGGAAATATATAACCAACCGGTCTATTTGCTTTCCGATGAGCCTTACAGTAAACTCGTTTACGATGGGGCAAAAGTACCCAGCGTTCTTAAGGCTTATCCTTACAGCTTCTTAATCACGTCCTATTCCAAAGATCTATCATTGCCTGGCGAGCGCATCGGATACATTGCAGTCAATCCCGAGATGGAAAATTGGCAGCAGGTGGTGGACGGTTTGACTTTCTGCAACCGAATTTTGGGATTTGTGAATGCTCCGGCCCTTATGCAGCGAATCCTTCCTCATCTGCAAGGAGTCACTGTTGATGTTTCGCAGTATCAGAGAAAGAGGGATTTACTTTGCCGGGGGCTTTCCGATGCAGGATATTCATTCATCAAGCCGCAAGGAGCTTTTTATCTTTTCCCAAAATCTCCCATTCCTGATGATGTTCTATTTGTGCAGACCCTTTTGCAGGAAAATATCCTGGCCGTTCCTGGGATGGGGTTCGGAACGCCGGGACATTTTCGTTTGGCTTATTGTGCAGACGATCGAGTTATTAAAGGGTCAATAGAAGGGTTCAGAAGGGCAATCAGAAAATATTATTCCTGACCCTCGGAGTACCAAGCAAATACCGAGAAAATTTTTGTGTTCGTCATTAATTGAGATTTTCGTAAAGTCTGATAAGATATATTATGTAAACTTTTACCAAACCGTAATTCATTTCCATTCATTTTATATTTTATATTCCTCCCCTTTTTTCGCGCTTTGGCTTGCCTTGCCACCCCCCCCTTTTTTTTCATCAGTCCTTAGCTCATTTTTGACTCGGACGCAGGGAAGAGGCCCGCAGCCCGGATCGGCGGGAAAGGACTTTCCTGAAACATTCCCCTTCTTTTCCGCAAAAGGAGGCGGGGCGACTCGATGGCGGAACCGCTCTTCTGCCGCCAGCGGGAGCCCCGGCCTGTGTTCAGGAGCAATAAGTGCCTTATGCGGGCGAGGACAGCGGCCCTGCGCCCGAGTCCGCCTCAGGTCTATCAGGAAATGATTTCCCTTCCTATGTAAAAACTGGGGGATGGCAAGTTTGGCTTGCTTCTTGACACTTATTAAGGCCTTCTGTTATTCTTAAAAGGATTCTTTGAAGAGGCATGTCCCGATGATCGATTTTCGTGGCGTCCACAAGTGGTTCGGATCTCTCCACGTATTGAACGACATTAACCTGAAAATAAGGCAGGGGGAAGTTGTTGTCGTGTGTGGCCCAAGTGGGTCCGGCAAAAGTACCCTTATTCGGTGTATCAACCGATTAGAGTCCATTCAGGGTGGAGAAATCATCGTTGACGGCATGCCCCTTAAGGACCCCAGAACTGACATAACGAAATTGAGGGCAGAAGTTGGCATGGTTTTTCAGCAGTTCAACCTGTATCCTCACAAAACAGCTCTGCAAAATATCATGTTAGCACCGATGAAGGTTCGAAAACAATCCAAGGAAGAAGCAGAAAAAATTGCCCTGGACCTGATGAACAAGGTGGGCATCCCGGAGAAGATTCACAGTTTCCCAGCTCAACTATCTGGGGGCCAGCAACAGAGGGTGGCCATCGCCAGAGCCCTGGCCATGCAACCAAAAATCATGCTGTTTGATGAGCCGACCTCCGCCTTAGATCCCGAAATGATCAATGAAGTTTTGGATGTTATGGTGAACCTGGCGCGTGAAGGCATGACGATGATTGTGGTAACCCATGAGATGGGTTTCGCCAAGAAAGTTTCCCACCGGATCATCTTCATGGATGAAGGACGGATCGTGGAAGAAGGGACTCCCGAAACCTTTTTTGCATCTCCAAAAAACGAACGAACTCGAATATTCCTGAGCAAAATTTTAGTCCATTGAGGGGAAAAAAAATTAATCAGAAAGGAGGGAAAAGGTCATGAAACGGATTGGATATTTTTTGCTGGCAGCCCTTTTTTTGGTGAGTTTTGTGGAGGTTTCACCAGCTGTTGAACCAACCTTGGAGAAGATCAAACGTACGGGGGTTTTCACCATAGGAGCGCGCACGGGCTCTCCTCCCTTCGCCTACATCAATAAGCAGAACGAATGGGTGGGATTCTCCATCGACCTGGCCCGGTTGGTTCACAAAAATATTGAGAAAAAATTGGGGAAATCAATTAAATTTGAGCTGAAAGAGAGTGCTCCCGCAACCCGCATCCCTCTTCTTGCCACCATGGCTGTAGACCTGATTGCTGGAACCATGACCGATACTCGCCCCCGCAGAGAAAGCGTAGACTTTAGCTTGACTTTCTTTGCTACTGGGGCCCAATTTATGGTTAAAAAGGGAAGCCCGATCAAAGGAGTGCAAGATATTGCCGGAAAACGTATCGGCGCACAGCAAGGATCGACGAACGAAAGGGAATTAAGGGCTAAATATCCTCAGGTCATCTTAGTAGTCTTCCCGGATCAGCCTGCGGCCTTTACAGCCCTTGCTCAGGGAAAGCTGGATGCTTACACTAATGATGGCATTCAACTCTGGGGATTAAAATATAAAGCCCCGAATCCTGATGATTGGGAGATTGTAGGTGAGTTTTACACATACGAGCCGTATGGTATGGCCATGCGCAAGAACGATTCAGACTTCCGTCATGTGGTCAATGTGGCTTTGATGGAAGCTCTGGAAGGAGGGGAGTATTTTAAGCTCTACGACAAATGGTTTGGCCCCAAAAGCGAAGTCCCCTACCCTCTCAGCCCTGAGGTAAAAGCCTTTTTAATGATGCAGGTGGTTCCTAAATAGTTGATCATTGCGAACTCGCCACCCACGCACGATGAAAATCCCCCCTTCGCTCCCCTTTTTTAAAGGGGCGATGGGGGGATTTGAGGATTTTGTCCATCCCGAGATTTACGGAACAATGATTGTTTTCGGTTTCCTGGGCATTCCTTATGATTTCCGCTGGAGCGTTCTTTGGGAGCCTCCCCACGCTACCTGGATCATTGATGGCCTGCTGACCACCCTGCGAGTTTCTGCTTTTAGCTGGATTTTTGCCATCCTTCTGGGCATCCTCTTCGGGGCCCTGCGCACAGTTCCTTTCCGCCCATTGCGCGCACTGGCCACCGCGTACGTGGAATTTTTCCGAAACGTTCCCTTGCTGGTATGGCTTTTTTTCTGGTACTTTGGCGCTCCTGAAGCTTTCCCTGAATCCATTCGCCAGTGGTTCATCCGCCACGGGATGGAATTCTGGTCAGCCGTGGCTGGGATCAGCGTTTACCATGGCGCAAGGATGTCAGAAGTCATCCGGGCCGGAATTCAATCTATCCCCAAGACTCAGCTTGAGGCCGGGGTTTCTTCCGGGCTCTCTGTTTCCCAAACCTATCGCCTGATCATCATACCGATTGCCTTACGGCTGATCGTCCCCCCAGCCACTAATGAATCGTTGAACCTTCTTAAAAACTCTTCCCTGGCCATGACCATCGGTGTAGCTGAACTAACCTTTGCCACCCGGCAAGTCGAAACATACACTGCCAAAGCTTTTGAAGCGTTTTCTGCGGGAACCCTAATTTACCTGGGTCTTTGCTTGAGCATTGCTTCCATCATGAATCGGGTTGAAAGAAAATTCGCCATTCCAGGCCTTATCGCCAGAGCTGAGAGGGCTGAGCATTGAGCTTTGACTGGGCAGTTGTTATTTCCAATGCTAAATTCCTGCTAATCCAAGGTCTCATGGGCATCGGGCATTTCGGCGGGGGTACCCTCCGTCTGGCCATCCCAGCCATACTTCTGGGATTCTGCGTTGGGGTCATTCTTGGCTTAGCCCGCCTGGCCCAACGACCATGGATTCATTACCCAGCAGCCATCTATATCGAATTTATTCGTGGGGTCCCACTGGTCATGGTCATATTCTGGTTCTGGTTTCTCGTCCCAATCTTCCTGGGCCGGCCCGTCCCAGAATACTGGATTGCCCTGACGGCCTTCGTGATCTTTGAGGGGGCTTACATTGGAGAAATTGTCCGCGCTGGCATCCAGTCTGTTCCTCGAGGGCAAATTGACGCTGCTACGGCTACGGGCTTGAATTACGTGCAGACGATGATCCATGTGATCCTGCCTCAGGCCATTCGCAACATGATCCCTTCATTGGTTACTCAGTTTATCGTCCTGTTCAAGGACACCTCTCTGGCATCAATCATCGGCATGATGGATTTGACCAAGGCCGCCCAAACCGTGAGCCAGCGCGAGCTAAGGCCATTCGAGATGTATATCTTTATCGCGGTGGTTTACTGGATCTGCACCTATAGCATGTCGAGATTCTCTCACTGGCTGGAAATCCGCATGTCCCCAGAGCGAACATCTTCTCCTTAACTATTAAGTTACTGAAGATCGTCATTAAATTAAATCATCTTACAAATTCTCCTCTTGATAAAAGTCGCAAGAAATGTTAATTGGAATTCTCCCGGGTGAACCCATCCAGTCTCTCCGGCCCCATGGCCCCAAGATCGCCATCTTCAATCATCGCAAAGATAAGGCGGGCGCGCTCGAACCAGTCTTTCAATTGAAAGAACTGCGTTTTAATCCGCCCCTTTCATAAGCCAGAACGCGGTGAGCATAAACTTGGCAGCCCTCAATATTTAGGGATTGAGTTCCTTCATCCTCTTCTTTTGGATAAAATAGATCAGCCCAACCCCCAAAAGGCCCATGAGATCTGTATAAATCCCTGGCTTGACTAAAGCCACCGCCGAAGCAAAGAGGATAACCCTCTCCCACCATTTATCATCCGTAATAAAAAAGCCTTGCATAGAAGCCGCTAAGGCATACATGCCGATGGAAGCGGTGATGAAGATCCAGGTGGCTTCAAAAAAGTTGGTGTTAATCAGAAGCATTTCCGGAGCGGTAATGAACATGAAGGGCAAGAGAAATGTCCGCATATCTAATTTGAAAGCATTGATCCCCGTTTTAAAAGGATCAGCACCGGCGATCCCGGCTGCGGCATAAGCCGCAAGACACACAGGAGGGGTCCCATCGGCCAGGATACCGAAATAGAAAACGAACAGATGAATGGCAATGATGGGGACATCCGGGTTCATGGCTTTCAGTGCGGGGGCCATGATGGTGGCCATGATGACATAGTTAGGCGTAGTGGGAACTCCCATTCCGAGGATGAGACAGGCGACCATTGTAAGGAATAGACCGAAGAAAAGATTCCCCATGGAAAGACCGACGATGATATTGGTCATGCTTAAGCCGGCTCCGGTTAACGTAACCATTCCCACAACCATTCCGGCACAGGCACAGGTGACTCCAATGCCGGCCATCGTCCTGGCGGCGTTATACATGGCTTCGGCAATCTTGGATAGAGTTTCTGCGGTAGGTTTCCAAGCGCTCGCTGCCGGAGTAATCGGTTGGGTCTCTTTTTGTCTGGGAATCCTAAAACCAGCCAGGGTTCCTCGGAGAAGAAAAATTAAAAGGGCTACGGCAATCGATATTGCGGCCGCTGTTAGCGGGGTGAGCCTGAGGAAAATCAAAGCATAAAAAAGCACAAAAACGGGGATAAGGTAGTGAAAACCGCTTTTCAAGATAGAGAAAAATTTAGGAAGCTGCTTGCGGGGAATCCCTGCTAAATTGTATTTCACGGCCAGAAGATGGACAGCTCCTAAAAGGGCCAGCTGATCGATCACTGCTGGGAGGGCGGCGGCAATGCAGACGTGAAGATAGGGAATGCCTAAAAATTCGGCCATCACGAAAGCTGCGGCGCCCATCACTGGAGGCATAATCTGGCCATTCCCTCCCGCAGCAGTGTCAATCCCTCCAGCCAGCTCTGGGCTGAACCCCACTTTCTTCATCAAGGGAATGGTCATAGTCCCAATGGTGGCCGTATTGGCCACCCCACTTCCAGAGATGGTTCCCATGAAGGCACTGGCCACCACGGAGACTTTCGCAGGGCCACCTCGGGTATGTCCCACGAGAGCCATAGCGATCTTCATCAGGAATTCGCCAGCTCCTGAGCGCTCAAAAATGGCCCCAAAGAGCACGAAGGCAAAGACAAAAGTTGAAGAAACCCAGAGGGGAATTCCGAAAATTCCTTCCATGGTCATATAAAGGTGATCGATGACCCTTCTGGCACTATAGCCCCGATGAGCGATTAAGTCTGGGAGGAAAGGACCGAAAAAAGCATATAAGATGAAAAGACCGGTAATGATGACCAGGGGAAGGCCAACCGCCCGGCGAGTGGCCTCCAGAATAAAAACAATGGTCAATCCCCCCATGACCAAATCTAAGTAAGTCGGGTCGCCGGTCCTTTGAACCAGGTCGGCATAGAAGATGGTAATATAGATAGCTGCCCATCCACTTACCGCTGCCAGGATAAAGTCATAAAATGGGATGGTCTTTTTCTTCGATTTTTTTGACAGAGGATAAAAAAGAAAACAGAGGGAAATGGCAAAGCTCAGATGGACGGAGCGCTGCAACATTCCCGTGAGGGTTCCGAAAAAAGCCGTGTAAAGTTGAAAGCAGGACATCCCAAAGGCAATAGCATAGGTAATTTTGAAGGGTAAGCCAGAAAGCCGCCGCTCCCCATACTCGGCTTTCTCAATCAGTTCTTCCGCCTTTTTTACCATCTCCTGGTCAGCAACAAGCTGTTCCTCTTTAGCCATTTCCCAACCCCCTTGATCCTAATAAAGAAAAGCCATCTTGGTCATTAGGCCCGAAATAAGAAAAGTAAGACCAGTGGGTATCTCCTGATGTAGACTTCCAGGACTTCTCCTTCATTCATCTTGGAAGTCAACTCTAATTCCCTTCCTTTCAACATTAAAAATGGATGGTTTAGAGGAGAAAAAAGAAAAGTAAAACGCTCTAATTTCGTTTCTCCTTTAACCGATATCCATCCCTCACCCAAAACCTTCTCCCCTTCCGCATGGGGAAGGCCAGGACCATAGGAGGGGAACCGGGTTTCCACGATCCGGAGAAAACCGTCCTTCTCTACTTCAAAAAAACCTTCTACCGGAGTTTTTGATACAGAATGAATATAACGAAAACGGAAGACCTCGCCGGGGTTAATCCTCTCACGAAAAAAGACTTCTCCCCGCTTTTTGTTTTTAACTTCGAGAGTCCATACTGGAAATAAGGTGATGAAAAGAATAGAGATGATGACGGCGGAGAGGAAATACCATTGGAATCTTTTGCGCATCATCAGAAAAGGCCGCCCTTCTCAGTCTCCTAAATCGAAGAGCGGCCATCATCACCCCTTTATTTCTTCAGGCCTTTTTCCTTGAAATATTTCTCTGCTCCTGGATGGAGGGGAATGGGCATGCCGACTAAGGCAGTCTCCAGTTTTACTTCTTTCCCTTTGGCGTGGGCCCTTTCAAGGTGTCCGAGGTTTTCGAAAATGGCTTTTGTAATCCGATAGGCTACATCCTCTTCCAGCTCAGCCTTGGCCACAAGAATTGCCAAAACCGCTACCGTAGGGACATCCTGATCCGTTCCCTTATAAGCTCCTTTCGGAACAATGTCTTTGGAGTAAAAAGGATACTTTTTCATCAGCATATCGGCCTGAGGGCCTTCGACGGGAACGATCATCATATCCACCATCATGGCTGCATCCACCAATACCGAAGCTCCTACCCCAGTGGTATAAAAGGCGGCATCAATACGTCCATCTTTCAAATAGTCTGCAGATTCAGCAGCGGTTAGTCGCTCTACTTTTCCTAAGTCTTCAAGCTTTAACCCATAAGCCTCCAGGATTTGAATGGCATTCTGCTCGGTTCCGCTTCCCAATGGACCTATGCAAACCCTCCTGCCCTTTAGGTCCTTGACCGAGGTTATCTTGGAGGCCTTGCGAACCTGAATCTGGATATGTTCAGGGTAGAGGGTAGCCACTCCCCGAATGTTAGCAATCGTTTTGTCAAACATGGGTTTGACACCCTTGATTGCATAAAAAGCGATGTCATTTTGCAAAATGGCCAGATCTGCCTCTCCTGCCCCTATCAGTTTGGCATTGGCCACCGAGGCTCCAGAGGACTCGACTGTAATCTTGATGTCGGGAAGTTTCTCGTAGGCAATCCTGGAAATGGCACCAGCCAGCGGATAATAAACCCCCACGACCCATCCGGAAGCAAGGGTTACGAATTTTTTTGCCCCGTGCGCCAGATCAGGTCGCAATGAATAAAAAGAGCCCAGTAAACATAAAATCAGAACTCCGATGAACCATTTCTTTTTCATCATCACCCCTCCTTTCAGTCGTTAAAATAGGTTAAAAGATAGCCATGCAATTTACCTCCCGGTCTGAAGTCCGACTTCACCTCCCTTCTCTAGATTATAGAGTTTTTTATATTAATTCGATGGATTTGTCAACACCCCATTCTTAGACCCATTCCCTTTAATGGCCTTCACCCAAACCGGCCCCAAAACGAAGAACTTCTTTGTTGCCTTCAGCTCCTCGGTACCTTCCGTTCTCTTCCAATGGAATCCCTTGCATGGGCCCATAATCTGGACCCTTTTGTGGGGAGCTTATACGGTTTGCGGTCTGAATTATAGCTGGCGGATTTCCGAGCTTTTGTATTGGGTCTGGGGAACGATAGCCATCGGCATTCTAATCTGGATCCTCTCAACCGGTATGGACCCCCATTATGCTGCTTTCTGGCCCAATCTAATTGTTATCGTGCCGGGGCTGATCATTGCCAATGGGCGGATGAAAATTCGGGAGGTCATCGATTGCTTGGAATGGGGCACGAAGAATGCTCTGGCCATCGGGGCTGCCTGCGCTGCCGTTGGCTTCAACGTCGGGACCACCACCTTAACAGGCCTGGGACTCAAATTTGCTTCGGCCACCGTTGAGCTCAGTGGAGCCACAACGGCATTTTTCCATCAATTCGATATTTTGAGTTGGTTCACCATTAATGAGACCACCCTGGTCCTCCTGCTCGCCTACACGGCCATCGCCAGCCTGATCCTGGGCATGGGACTTCCTACGACTCCCAACTATATCATCGTTTCTATTATCGCAGCTCCGGCCCTGTTAAAATTCGGCGTGGCTCCCCTGGTGAGCCACTTGTTCGTGCTCTATTATGGGATCCTGGCCGACCTGACCCCGCCTGTGGCCGTCGCCGCCTATGCCACGGCAGGCATCTCGCAAGGGGACCCATTCAAGACAGGAGTGCGTGCCTTTCTACTCGCCCTATCCTCATGCTATGTCCCATTTGCGGTCATATTCAATCCGGAGCTCGTACTGATGCCGTGGATGTTGTCCAAGACCCCCATGCCATTCCCTTATCTTGATTATTTGCACGCCGCCATAACAACTGCCTTGGGGGTCATCGCCCTGGCGGCCATCATTGTGGGATACTTTGGCGACCACGCCACGGTTCCGGAACGAATCTCTCTGCTGTTTGTTCTCTGGCTCCTGTGGCGCCATGATTACATTTCCACGATGATCGGCGCGGCACTCCTGGTGGGTCTCTATTTCTACCAGCGGTTCCGGAGAGTTAGAAGAGAGACCCAATATGCCAAAGATTATGCGGCAGCAGTAGAAGTTGATCCAAAGAATTAAGAGTATTTTTTCACCCCCTATCCTCCCCTTCAAGGAGTTGCTGTTCAGAGCCGGACATGGGTGGAAAGGCAGTGATGCAGGGGACAGCTTCAAAATATTTTCTATACACAGCCACATCAATCGGAGCAAAGGACGTCATTCTCGCGAAAGCGGGAATCCAGACGTCGTCCCCGCGAAAGCGGGGAACTATACAAATGAAATGGCTTCCCGTTTTCACGGGAAACCCTGGATTCCCCCGTATCAAGTACGGGGCAGGCTTAGTCAAGCCCGGAATGACAAAATCCATAGGACTTATGCCATCATGTATAAGAAGAAAGGCGAAGGATGTGACGCCCAAAGGATTTTATCCCGCCGATTTCAATTTTCTTATAACTTATGTATAATTCTACCAGTTACCATCGTAAAGGATATCCTTTGCCATCTTTCGTATCATTCAATTAGTGGGGATATTCTGCAAACAATAAATCAAGAAAGGAGGTGTTTCAAAAGAGAGTAGATCATAGGTAGCAGAAGGCGGGCCGTATGATCCATCAGTAGCAGGAAATTTAACAAAGAATGGAAAGAATTGAAAGGAGGTCTGAAATGATAAGGGGTAAAAAGTACTTATTTGTTCCAATCATTTTTGCCTTAGCAATTTGGGTAATCACTACAGGTCTCGGAGATGCGGCAGAGAAGCCAATCAGATGGAAAGGGGGAAGCTGTTTCCCCCTGGCTAATCCACTGGGCAAATACACCATTCAGCTATGGAAGGAATACGTCGAGAAGATGAGTGGGGGTAGGATGGTCATCGAACTGCATGACGCTGGTGAGATCGTCCCCCCTACAAAAATATATGACGCTGTGCGTGACGGTCTAATCGACTTTGGTTTGAATACTCCTGCATGGTAGAAGGGGAAGTATCCAGCGGGAGACCTTTATTACACCTTGCCCGGCGGCGTACTGGAGTTTAACGACCTAATCTTATGGCTGTATGGCGGCGGAGGTAAGGAGCTGGAGCAGGAGATGTATGGGGAAGAGCTCATCGTCTTTCCTTTGGGGCTGACCCCCCCTGAAGAGGTCTGGTCCAAAAGGCCTGTCAATACCTTGAAGGATATCAAGGGACTAAAGATAAGAGCGGCAGGCCTCAGCATGGAACTCTGGGAAAAGCTGGGTGCCTCGCCGGTTTTGCTTGCCACTGGAGAAGTGGTGCCTGGACTTCAGAGAGGATTGATTGATGCGGCTGAATTTCTTGAGCCATCCCAGGATTACGCTATAGGCCTCCACGAAGTTTGCAAGTATCGTTTTGGGCCGCCTGTGCATATGTCCAACAATATATTCCAGCTATTGATTAAGACAAAGTCCTGGAAGGCACTCTCCGCAGACTTAAAAGTGATCGTTGAACAGGCTGCCATGGCAGCAACGTTCCAGGGATACGCCCGCTTCTGGGTGGATTCTATTGAATTCAACAAAAAGATTGAAGACTACGGAATAAAAACCACAAAACTTTCCAAAGAGGATCAAGCTAAAACAAGGCAACTCGCTATAGAAATATTGGAGGAAAAATCTAAGAAAGACCCCTTCTTTGCCAAAGTGTGGAAGTCGCAGCGGGAGTTTATAAAAAAATATAAACCCTATTATGACCTAACCAAATTCGATTAAATGTGTCAATTTGGCTGTTTGAAAATTGCTGAAATTGGATATTTTTTCTAGGTCGTCATTCCTGCGGAAGCAGTCCCGCCTCCGGCGGGATGGATTCCCGTTTTCACGGGAATGACATGACAACAACTTTTTCAAAAACCCAAACTGTTACGATTAAATATCTTCCCTGGGTGTACAACCTTGCCAAATTACTCCCTTTGGGGAGTAATTTGGCTTTTCATAGAAGAATTGTAATGAAAGCTCTTAATTATATCGACAAGATCAGCGAATGGACGGGAATCGTTTCCGCCTGGATCATCATTCCGCTCACCATTGTGGTGATTCACGAGGTGGTGATGCGCTATTTCTTTAATGCCCCAACAGGATGGGGCTATGACACTTGTTGGATGCTCTATAGTGCGCAGTTCATGATAGGAGGAGCTTACACACTTCTTCGCAAGGGCCACATCAGGATAGATATCCTTTACAATATCCTCTCACCCAGAGGAAAGCATGTTTTTGATGCCGTTGTATACGTCGTGGTTTTTCTCTTCACAATGGTCTTATTCACCTGGGCTGGCGTTAAGTTTGCTGCGGACGCATGGGCCACTAATGAAAAGCTCTCCACGACGAATTGGTTCTTCCCTTCTGGCCCTATCAAGACAATCATACCGGTTTCTTTTTTCCTCCTCGGTCTCCAAAGCCTGGTTGAACTTATTCGAAATATATCGATTCTCGTAAAAGGAAAAGAATGATGAGCGCCGAACAGCTCGCCGCCGTGGTAATGTTTACCCTCCTTCTGGCCATGGTGATCGGTGGCGTTCATCTCGCCTTTGCTTTGATGTTTATGGGCCTTATTTTGGGCCTGATCTACCAGGGTCCGGCAGTCTTTCCAATGGCCATGTTACAGATTTTTGATGTCATGGAAAGCGAAATCCTTATTGCCGTCCCTCTTTTCGTCTTTATGGGAACCATCCTTGAAAGAAGTGGAATCGCAGAAAAAGTCTACCAGAGCCTGTATGAATTCTTCGGCCCGGTGAGGGGCGGACTGGCCATTGCCACCGTCGTAACCTGCACGATTTTTGCCGCCTGCACAGGTGTCATCGCCGCGACGGTCACTACCATGACGCTCTTAGCGATTCCTTCCATGCTCAAGAGAAAATACGATAAGGGATTGGCCACCGGGGTCGTCTGTGCCGGAGGAAGCTTAGGGATCCTCATCCCCCCGAGCGTCATGTTGGTCATGTACGGGCCGATGGCGAACTTATCGGTGGCGAAGCTTTTCGCCGCAGCTCTTTTTCCAGGCCTTCTTCTATCTGCTCTATACTTAGCATATATTATGGTTAGGTGTTGGCTTCAGCCGGAGGCCGCCCCCGCCATCTCTCCGGAGGAAAGACCCGCTGTCGGTATCAAACTGGTGCTCCACACTGCCATTCAAATACTGCCTGCCTTTTTCCTCATCGTGGCAGTGCTGGGGTCTATCCTGGCGGGTATCGCCTCTCCCACCGAGGCCTCGGGGGTGGGAGCTTTTTGCGCCATACTGCTTGCCGCAGCATACCGCAACCTAACCGTCCAATACCTAAAAGAAGCTGCCTATACGACCCTAATCGTTTCTACCATGGTTTTTTTCATCATTTTCGGGGCTGGTATATTTAACGCC
>Ga0315312_1000802_pt1 | contig 30167 bp, 41 predicted proteins | sample TDP7_MG_FD_203629 | JGI IMG/M metagenome (GOLD analysis project Ga0315312, IMG submission 203629) | Freshwater sediment microbial communities from Lake Towuti, South Sulawesi, Indonesia - TDP7 | ecosystem: Environmental > Aquatic > Freshwater > Lake > Sediment | place: Indonesia: South Sulawesi... | reverse complement strand
GCTGGAGGTTAGTTTAACCCAAAGGCTGGACGACATCGATTTTCAAATCCTAAGGATGCTCCAGGAAGATGCCAGAACGAGTTACCGCAAGATAGCCGAAGCCCTGGGAATAGCGGTTGGAACGGCCTATAACCGCATCAGGAGGCTGGAAGATGAAGGAATCCTTAGGGCTTATACTGTCATGGTGGACCCGACTAAGCTTGGCTATGGCCTAACGGCGGTTATCCTAATCCAGGCCGAGGGACAGCACCTGGTGGAGGTGGAGAAGGAGGCTGCGCAGCTGGATGATGTCATCTGCGTTTATGACATCACCGGCGACTTTGACATAGCTGTTGTGGCCAGGTTCAGGGACAGGTTTACTCTTAACAATTTCATTAAGTCCATGTTAAAGAGCCCCTACGTAAAAAGGACGGTTACCAACGTCGTCCTCAATGTTGTCAAGGAGGACTTTAGGGTCAACGTTAGGGGACTGCAGTCAGTTGAAGAATCTCATAAGGATAACCTTGGCCCTAGATGAACTAGCCCCCAATACTTTAAGAGGCCATTAAAGCCTCCTTTGTCTGATTGGAGGTTTCAAAATGAGGATAGCTATGGCACAAGTGAATTCGACCGTGGGCGATTTGGAAGGAAATGTTGGAAAAATAAGGGATTTTATTAAGGATGCAAAGGGGCCTAAAGCCGATTTTGTAACATTTCCAGAGCTGGCTGTCACCGGTTTCCTCCTCAGCTTACAAACCTGCTTGCAAATGCTCACAACTTTTGAAGTGTATTAGATAGTAATTCTTTCCTTGAAGCTTTTTGCGGCCTTATCTTTGCGTGGTGACCGCGCTGTATTGGAGTAGTAGTTGGCGGATGAAGTTGGCCGTTTGTCGGACGTCGGCTTCGTCTACGGATGCTGTGGAGCCCCTTCGGGTCCTGGACGCCAGCTTGACGGTGTATCTATCGGGGAGGCTTTCGACGGGGAAAAGCTCGTTCTCGGTAACTATGCTCCTTTCCATTGTGTAAGTGTAGGTGAAGGTTAGGCGGGTGGCCGCTCCCTCCCCCAAGGCCTTCAAGTTATCGATCCAAGAGTAGGGATAGGCGGCGTATTCCCGGAGGCGTCTCTTCATGAAGCTGAAGAACTTCTCTACCTCTCCTTTCTGGATCTGGATGGGCATGGCGATGAGCCAGGGCTCCCCCGGCCTCTTTGGTTTCTCCTCGATCCTAATCTTCCACCTTCTGATCAGGGATGGCGTGGCGATGAGGGAGGCCTTGGCAGCTGGTAACGCGGAGCCCAGCACGGCAGCGGCTATGGAAAAGCTTAGAGCTAGAATGCCCCAGATGGCCTCCACCTTCTGCTTTAATCCAAAGGGGACAGCGAGCGCAGCCATGGGGCGGTAGCTGATCAAGCCTAGGAGGTAGCCGAGGCTCCCCGCCACAAAACCCAACGTCAGGGCCTCGGCCACGAAGACGGCGCTTATGTGGGATGGGTTTAAGCCCACGGTTGACATGACGACGGCCTCCCGCCTGCGTTCATAAACAGCGCTAAGCATCATAAGCCCCACGTTCATAACCACCAGAGCCAGCGGAACAGTCCCCTCCACAAAGCCCTTCGCCACGCTATATGAGCCTATGAACAGGCGGTTTATCCCGCCGGCCACGGAGGCGAAGGCTTCAAAGTCGGGCCAGATCAGAACCGCCTGGCGGGCTAGGGCCATGATGTCATTGGGGTCTTGGGTTTGAACGTCAACTCGCGAAATCACCATATTTGGAAGACTTTTAGCCTTTTCGCCGTGAATTATGACGACCCACTCGCTGGGGACATAATATGGGACGTATATTGGGGGGCCGGGGACGCCCTCTAATACCTCCATGAAGACGTATTGGGGAATTAGGGGCATACCGTCTAGGTCCCTGAGCCCACCGAGCCCTTTGCTGCCAAAGATTCCGGTCACGTTGAAGGCTTGGTCGAAGAGCTTGACGGTGTCATTGACCCCTACCTGGAGTTTCTCCGCCGCCTCTTGGCTGATGAGAATGCCGTTAAGGTCCTTGTCGTTGAGGAAGCGCCCCTGCGTGATAATAGTATCCATCTTGGTCACTTGGGCCTCTAGGCTGGGATACACTCCCAACACGCCTGAAAAACTGAAGTTCATATTCGACTCAGGCGCGTAGAGAACTCCCAGAGGAGGGGGAGAAGGCTCGGAAACAACCAGCGGTGTATTCTCCAACTTGGGAGCCACCAAGACAGCATCAGGGCGCTGCTGAAGCCACTGAAGGATCGAAGGCTCAATGGGGTTGAAGGGCGCAGATTCGCCTACAAGGGGTTTCCTCACAAGAAATCCTTCAGAGGGAGCCTGTCCAGACAGCGATTCAACGGAAAATCCATACTCAAAGGAAAGGGAGGTTAAAACGATGAAGGCGAAAACCGATGTAGTCATGAAGGTGACCGTGAGGATTGTTCGAAGCCTCCTGCGCTTCATGTTCCTAGCAGCCAGGGAAAAGACCGCGGCCACGGCGCTCATGAGGCGAAGCCTCTCCATGGAAGTTCTCTCCCCGTACACACGGGGCAACCCCTGAATCAAAAAGAGAGGTACGAGAAATGAGACGACCACCAGCAAGGGCATGGTAAAGGCTCCGAGGGCGGTGGCGGCCCACGGATTATAGGCTGGCATCCGAAGGGCGGAGTAGCCTGGGTAAAGCAGATAGAGGAGCCCAAACACGGCGCCGTAGAGGGCTAGGCTCAAGACAAGCCTCTTCCGCCGACCTTCGAAGAGTACGGAGGCCACGGCCACCGCCGTGAAGCCTAGGAATGGAGTTATAAAGAAGACGGAATAGGAGGCGTTCACAAGCAAACTTGAAAGAGTTCCCATCGTGTCCATCAAGATGAGCTGGGCTTCGTGGAGGTCCGCGTAGGCGGAGTCGTAGTCGCCTTGGGCCAGAGCTGAGTAGGCGGATTCCAACAAGTTTTCGGCTCTGAACAATCTTATCCTTTCGTAGGAGACGTAAGCGCCCATTTTTTCAGTATCGCCTAAATATGCCTGAACAATTTGTAGGCGCGTTTGTAGGGTGTCAGCAAAGGACCGTAGGGTGAAGTTTTGAAGTGGAAGGGTGAGCAGGGCGCCTTGGGTTAGGTTTAGGTAATCGCCCCTATCGTCAATTGTGAGGCTAAGTTCCGATCCATCTGCGAGTTGGATGTCTGCCCTAACCTTTACTGGCATGCCAGATGGAACCACGATGCCTTCTTTGGATAGGTTCAAAAGGCTGTTGAGGAGGAAGGGTTCCCCATACTTCGTTACAGCGTCTGTTCCGTTTAGAAGGCCATACCGATCGGTGACGGTGAAGACAACCCTTCGCATAGACGGGTAATAGGGGAGATTAATACTCCCTGTCACGAAAAGGGATGCGCTTGGAAGAAGGGTGAATGAAACGTTAAGGGAGCCTCCTTCTATAGAAACGTATCTGTAGGCTGGAATGTAGTCAAAGCCCGGAGTGGATGGTCGATTGCAGTAGGCGTAAACCCGATAGGAGCTCCAGCCCCCAACCTCCACCTCATAATCGCCTAAAGGGTTAGTTTTCACATAGAGGGCTCCCCTTTCAATATTCCAAATGATGATTGTGGCGTTGACTAGGGGCTGACCTGCGGCACCGTCTATAACCCTCCCATAAATGCAGGGGTAAGTAATCGTTTCAGTCTGAACAGGCCTACTAGATACAGGAAGGGTTGTGAATAATAACGCAAGGAAAAGGATGAGTAAGGAAAGGCCCTTCATTTCCACTCCAGCCATCCGATTTTCCCCACAGAACGCCTCATGAGCAACATAGACCTACCAAACCTATACCTCAGCGTATAAGCGGTCCACCCCGTGTACTTCCAGAGTTCTGAGCCCTCTGCCAGGGTTACATTAGCGTGGATGGAGGAGGAAGGAGGGTATAGAGCGTATGTGTTATTATCATTTAGGTAGATGGCAGTTAGATTATTATCGTTATTTAGGTGGTAAAAGAGCCTATACCCTCCCCCCTTAATTTCTTCGGCCACGCTTGGGGTTGCAGCCGAAAGCTCAATGAGGGGAAATCCGTCAGGGCCGTCCAGCCTCAGGTAGGTGTAATTCACAGAACCCCTAGAAAAAAAGCGGTACAAAGCCTTCACGTAAGTGTGGGGAAGCCCATAGCTTTTAAATAGCTCACCCACTTCACTGCTGTTGCTAAAGAAGGCGAGAAGGTAAGCTGCGCTGGGGACCTGTGGCCCAACATCCACAGTTCTTACATGAACAAGAAAGTAGGTGAACGCATAGCTGTAACTCCGATCGCCGATGTTTATGCGGCCAAGACCTGAGACCATGCTCACAGAGGGGGGAGAGAAAAGGGGGGAAAGAGAAATTTTACTTGGCAGAAAACTCGTGGGGGTTGACAAAAAACTGATTTCAAAAACCTTATTTTCCTCCATGGTTATGTCCATTGCGTGATACTCCGGCTTAGGTTGAGAGAGGTAGGGGAGAAGCTGCCAAAAGAAAATCATGATCACGGCTATAGAAACCGTCAATACGGCTACTATTCTCTTTCTCAAGACCCCCGCCGCTCCCCCACTAATTCTACTCAAAAGAGTATCTTTTAACGAGATAAAAGGTTTTTCTAAAGAAACTTTTACCCTGCATAATAAACATAGGAAGGGATGTTAAACATAAAGCAAGGAAGAGGATAGGCAGGGAACCCTCCGGGAAAAATAAAACACTACTTCCCTCACTCCAGCTTTCTCAAATAACCTATAAAGTGTGGTTTCTGTTAATCTTTTCACTCAAATTTTAGTTCACGCCAGGATGTACGGTACGTCCTTCAATGTTGATGGTCTAGTTTTTATACTTGTTTTCGTCCATAGACGAACTCATATGGAGGAAGGATGGTTTGAGGCTTAAGAACTGGCTCCTCTTCTTACTCATGGTTTTCCTTTGGGGGTTTAACTGGTCAGTGATGAAGATGGGGCTGGATTTTATTCCTCCCATAACCTATGTGTTACTGCGATTCCTATTTGCCGCCCTTGCCCTATCGCCTTTCCTTTTCCTCTTACGAAGGGAGATTCCCAGGGATAAAGACACTCTGGGTAAACTGCTGCTTCTTTGTCTGATCAACGCTTTAGGCATAGCCGCCACCAATTTGGGCTTAGTTTTTGAGGAATCGGGCACGGGGGCGGTCCTCACCTACACCCAACCCCTCTTCGTCTTCTGCTTAGCAATCTTATTCTTGAAGGAGAAGATTAAGATCGTGAGGCTTTTAGGCTTAATAATGGGCTTTATGGGGGTTGCAGTCCTCTTCCTTAGGGAATACAGCTCCCTAACCGTCCTTTCATATCCAGGTCTCATGATGCTCCTCGGCGCCTTCACCTGGGCCGTAACAACCGTCTATTACAAGAAATTCCTAAGCCATGTGAATCCAACCCTAGCCAATACCTTCCTGTTAGGGGTGGGCATCCTTCCCCTCGCCGCTTTGAGCATAACCAGGGAAGCCTTCACCCTCCAATGGACAGGAACATACCTGGGCATAATCCTCTATTCCTCCCTCGGCGCTTCAGCCGTCGGGAGCACTATCTGGCTGATCCTCCTGAAGGAGGAGGACGCGGTGACCCTCTCGGCATCAAGCTTCATCATTCCTATCATCGCCCTCCTCTTCGGGTGGCAACTCTTAGGGGAAAATGTAGAAGTAGAATCCCTCATCGGCTCAAGCCTAGTCCTGATAGGAGTATACCTAGTAAACAGGGTTTAAACTAGGAAAAGGAATTGAGGACTACATCGCTGTTAAAATTGCTAACCGTGACTGGGAATATGGAGCCCAGCACAACCAATTAACGACATAGGCGCCCACACGTAATTGTTAAAATTTAGGCGGATCACCGTGGGAATATCCAAAACTAGACTAAAATCTTCCGTTAAGATTAAAAATAAATCTGTTAATACTCTGTTCCAAAGCACGGAAAGGAGGAAACTAGGTGAACGTGTCTAATGTAGATAGGGCCTTCGGTGCCGCCTTCATCGACCTGGAAGGCGTAAGGTTTGTAGCCTCCCTGGCCCACCGTAAGGGCGGCCACCTGTTCGTCTACCTGAAGGAGGGCCAATTTGACGAAAAGGAGGTGCAGGAGGAGATCAACGGAGTCTTTAAGGAGCTCCTAAGACTTGGCAGCAACGACGCCGAGTTTAAGGACCGCCGCCCCAGGGAGTACCGATACACCGTGCTCAACGAGAAAAACGTGAAAAAGGCCTTCAGCAGGGTGTACACCAATTTCAAACGCAAAAGGGGAGAAGAAGAGGAAGAAAGCCTGGACACAGTTTAAAGGATTCCCACCAGGGTTAGCGCCCCCATAACTATGAGAAGCGCATCAGCAACTATTCTCATCCTGTTCTGAGAGATTCTGTCTGAGAATTTAGCTCCTAGGGCCACGCCTATGCCTGTAACCAAGGCTAGGGCAGATAGCACGCCCTGTTGGAGGCACGTTCTTTGGCCTTGAAGCCTTGAATGTAAGCTCAAAGTTTTTATAGGAATATAGTAATATAGACTATGGATTAATATGACTGCACAAACGACTATTCAGGTTGATCGGGAAACCGTTGCCATGCTTGAAAAACTGAAGAGGGAGAGGGGGGCCCACAGTTACGCTGAGGTAGTGAAACAGCTCATTCGAGAAGCTAAGGTTTTGGAAAGGTCAGAGAAGGGCTCCCTCCCCCAGTTAAAGAGGTTCCAGAGGGAGAAGCTTGACCGTTTTAGTTGACTCTTGGGCTTGGATCGAATATTGGAGCGGCGCTCCCCACGCGGACCAGGCGGGTTTATACATAGAAGGCGGGGAGGAAGCCATAGTTTCTACCATAAATCTCGCCGAGATCTACCACTGGGTCCTTCTGTATTATGATGAAAAGACAGCTGAAGAAAAGGTGATGACGGTCAGGAAAAGGTGCTTCATCATACCTGTGGAAGAGGAAATCGCCATAGGAGCCGCCAAAATTAAGCACAAAGCCAAAAGGTCCTTAGCCGACAGCATCATAATAGCCACTGCCAAAAGGGTTAAAGCAAAAATTTTAACCGGCGACCCAGACTTCAAGGGGTTAAGGGACATCATTTACATAGGAGATTAACCGCAGAATTATCTGTAACACCTATCGAAAAGTGCACTCCCTCAGTTTCTTTACGGCTCTTCAGCATGCTTATCTAAATTCCATTTCAAGCTGTAAAGATTCCTTTGTTAGGCCATATTTTTTGTATAAGTTGATGGCGGGCTTATTTTCGAATTCGGTTACCACATGGATCTCTAGAACTCCCTTCTCCTTAGCCTTTTTTATAATCTCTTGAAGAAGTTGGCCTCCTATCCCCTTTTTCCTGTGTCTGGGAGTTACATAAAGATTTTGTATGTAGCTGAGCTTTCCTCCATGGACGAAATCATGTATGATCCGCTGATCTACGAATCCAACTATTTCGCCGTCCATTTCAGCCAAAAGCAACTGGTAATTCTGATTCTTCAGGGCCTGCATTAACGTGTTTACCCGCTTTTCAACGGTTGTCTCTCCAGGCATAAATTCCTCAGCAAGAAAGGCTAACTTAAACGCATCCATTTCATTAATAGGTCTAATATTTAAACTGCCCAACCGCGTTCCTCCCTGAGCACCCTATGGCATGAATTAATAAATAAGATGTCGGGTTCTGTTAAGCTTTCGGTGGAACAAGAGTCTGAGAGCTGTTATTTTAGGGTTTTAAATTTTAAAGGTTCAACGGTTAAAATGTAAGTTTTTATCATTTACTCCTCTTGAGCGCAGAATAGCTAGGGGGCTATTTGAAAGGGTTTCTTTAACGATCTTTGTCAACTTTCGATGACTGAGTGCTTTTCCAGTTTCCAATGTTTCAGATGGCTCAACTTTTGGGCCACTATTTCTTCGAGTTCAGCTTCTGCCTCTTTGTCACTTTTTTCTGAAATCAGGACGATGAATGCCACTTTCATCTCAAATCACATTTCTGCATTTCAAGGCAGAGGTTCCTTAAAAATTTTTACCCATACAGCAAAACCCAGATAAACATATATATTTAAATAATGCTTACTATAAATTTATCTAAAGGATGAAATAGAGTGTTTTCGCACTTAAGCTTTTTAGAAAAACTTGGAACTTCGGATCACGGTATTTTCTTCTATCGTACTCCTGAGGAGAAGCAACAGGTCCTCTTCAACTTCTTAAAGACAGGGTTAGACCGAGGCGAGGGCGCGGTTTACGTGGCTGGAGACGAACCCCCGAGGGTGATCCGCAAGGCAATGCTAAATTTTGGTCTCGACGTTGAAGGTCTTGAAAGGGAAGGCCTGCTGAAGGTTGTAAATTACGATGGATGGTACATAGTTAACAAAAGAGTTGATATATCAAACATTATGGCGTTGTGGAAAAGGGCGTATGAGGAGGCCTTGGAAAGGGGTCTGAAGGGACTGCACGCCTGTGGAGAGGTGGGCTGCTTTTTCCGACATAACTTGGTGGAAGGGCTTATTGAATACGAGAAGGCTTTGGGGAGGAGACTTAAGATTCCGATGGCCGCTCTCTGCTCCTACAGCCTTGACCAAATCGGGCTCTTAAAAGGAAACTCCTTCTATGCCTTAGTCAAATCCCACGAGGCCGTTGTTTCTCCAGGTTTCGCAGGCGCGGTCGAGTTTGAAAGCCTTTATCCCCGTGTCGTATATGAGGAGCTGGAAGCCATATTTGGAAAGAACGGCGCGAAAACGATCCTCCACTTCCTGAACTGGAGACATTCGATATCTGAGGCGGAATTGGTTGACAAACCGGAGGTTTTCTTTACCGCGTTACAGAGACTATTTGGCTCCGCAACCGACCTAATTGAGAGATGGACCCTGCAACGACTATACAAAAAGCTTGGGCTCAATTAATTCCAAAGATCTTGCGCTCGCGGTGACTTCTCAGTATCGAATTTGGGGGAATGCGGGTGATTCTTGAAGTGAACTGTGCTTCACCAAATGAATAAATATACAAAGGTATAAGGCGAATAAGGGTTAATCTTTGGAGTTAAGGGATTGGGATGACCAGATTCATAGGGCGCTGGCTCATCCCATCAGAAGACGTATTATGGAATGTTTACAAGAGAGGGATCTCTCGTTCCATGAGCTACTGGAAAGCGTTGCCATCAGTAATCATGGCAAACTTGGTTTTCATATAAAAGCTCTGGGGGGATTAGTTGAACGTGAGCCTTCGATGAAGAAATATCGTTTAACAGACAGAGGACAGTTGGCAGGTGAGTTGATTTGGGATACTCGCTTCATAATTGCGAGGAGCGGACAAGACCTTGCACTTAAACCATCGAGATATGCCCGACGTCTCAGGCTTGGAGACCACGCTGTTCTCTTCTACGATACAGATGATGACAGGCGTGAAATATCCTTTCCGTTCCTAGAAGCAGGGTTACTAAGGGGCGAAGCGGTTGCCTACGTTGTACCAGAACATAAAATGGATTCGGAGGGTCGAGAAATCCAGAGATACGGGATAAGCCTTGACCGCTTCCGCAAGGAAGCCTTTACACTCCTACCAGATGAAGAATGGTATCTGAAAAAGGGTAAAGCCCAAGCTGAAACAATTATAGCCAACTGGCAGTCACTTTTTGAAGAGAAACGAAAGGGTGGATTTACAGGACTGCGTGTCGCTACCGAAATGAAGGTTTTCTTTGACTATGCAAAGGGCGAGGAGTTATTAAGATACGAAGCAGCGCTCGGCAGACAGCTTGCCCCTAACCTATGTGGACTGTGCCTCTACGACACGCAAAGGCTTGATGAAAAGCAGTTCATTCAACTGAACAAAAGCCACGGTCACTCAATCTTCAAAGGCATAGCTTTGAAAACGACATAAATCCATTCATTTCTTCGCAGTGGCATAGGCAGCCAGTAGGATACCTAGGGCGAAGGCTAAGAGTGTGAAGGCGAAGAACTCATGATGTAAAACGTCCTTTAATTCTATAAACCTACCATAGGATAAATATTGTTCGATAAGAATGGCCAGGGCTCCTAATAGGAAAACCGCGGAAAGGGAGTAGAGGACTTCCCGATTCGCCATCTCTTCATCAGCCCTGAGCAAAATAGTTTCATTAGGCGTTATAAAAACTATTTTCCTCATTTTTAAATTATGGTGGACAATTATTGTGCCTTGTAAAATTTATAAGAGTGGTTGTTCGTCACTGGGTGTACGGTGATCTGGAGGAAGGGGAATGGACTTGTCTAGGTTCATGGATTTGCCAGTCGTCGACGCCCATGTGCACTTTTGGGACATAGGTTCAACAGAAAACATGTTGAACATTGTGAGGGAAGCAGGATATCATAGAGTTAACGTTGTCTCCATTATAAGTAGGGAAAGGGTGAACTTCAATCCCGAGGCCCTTTATTTAAAGGCCAAATACCCCAGCCTTTTCTACGCCTTTGGAGGCTTGGACTACTCGGCGGTGTTCATGGGTTCTAAGCAGGCTGAGCCCAGTCTGCCTGAGCAGGTGGATAACCTCATGGAAATAGGCTTTGACGGCATCAAGATGGTGGAAGGTAAACCCACCTTAAGGAAGATGCTTCAGATACCCTTCGACAGCGGCTTCTACAAAGAGTACTTCACCCATATTGAATCCCTGGGGTTTCCCATACTCTTCCATGTAAACGACCCGGAGGAGTTCTGGGACCCAGAGAAGGCTCCGAAATGGGCCAAGGAGAGGGGTTGGTTCTACGACAGCACCTATCCCAAGAAGGAGCAGCTCTATGATGAGGTGGAAAATGTGCTTGACAGATGCCCAAACCTTAAGGTTATCTTCGCCCACTTCTATTTTCTCTCCGCCGACTTAGAAAGGGCCGCCCGCCTCCTAGACAAATATGAGAGCGTCCATCTGGACCTGACCCCCGGCATTGAGATGCTCTACAACTTCTCCGCAAAGCGGGACGCCTGGCGAAATTTCTTCCTAGGCTATCAGGACCGCCTTGTCTATGGGACCGACATCAGCGGTGGGCAAACCCTTGGGCAGGCGGTGGCAAGGTCTTGGCTGGTGAGAAACTTCCTGGAGACGGATGAAGAATTCTTCGTGCCGCCTGCCGCAGACAGCCTGCTGGGACAACCCGAAGCCCCCCTCAAGGGAATGAAACTTCCACGTGATGTGTTGGAAAAAATATATGCAAAAAACTTTGAAAGGGTCACAGGTAGAAAGCCTAAGGAACTAAACCTGGAGGCTGCCATCTCTGAATGCAAAAGAATAGGGAGGGTTGCCACCCAGCTCGGAAAAATGAAGTCTGAAGAAAACTCCGCCCTTCGGATAGTCAGCCTTTTAAAGCAATAGAGCGTTGCGCTTTTTGTGTGAATTTGAGCGTTTAAGGCGTTAATAGGAATGCCCTAAACCTACTCAGAAGGTTGTAAACTTAGCGCGCGCCAAAGTCTAGCTCACATTGCTTAGAATCAGGTGCCTTCGGAGGAGAGGAGTTTTTTGGTCCAGTCCGCAAATTGGGGAACAGTTTGCTCGGCGGTTTCTTGGGCTTTTGCCTGGAGTTTGACGTAGTCGATTTCAAGGTATCGGTGGGCGAGGATGTTTCGGAGTTTGGCCAGCTCGGCGATTCTCTGGGCAAGGTCCCTTGGCATGAGCTGGCGTTGAGCTAATCGGAGCGGGTATTCAGCTTGGGTTTCGATGAGGCCCAGCCCCTTGACTGAGACTATGTGGCGGCAGACGTCGATCATCGCTTCTGTGATCCTTTCCAGGGCCCTCTCTAGGGCCAGGGTTCTTTCAGGGTCCTCTAGGACCCATTCAAGGGGCTTATGGGCGTAGCGTTCTCGGATGACGGCCGCGTTTTTGAGGGTCTCATCGAGCCTCCTTAACACTATGATCTGGTCGATGTGTGGGTCTTCTTTGAGCCACACCCTCAGGGCTACATTGAGTTCATCCCGGGCCTCGGGATAGCGTTCCACGAGTTCACGGATGAGTTCCCCTTCGGAGCCCCTGTCGACGAGTTTGATGCCCTCCCTCAGGATATTGTACTTGAGGTGGAGGTCTGCGCGACTGAGGTCCACAATGTCTATTTTATCCTCGGGCATGCGGAAGGCCTTAGCCGCTCTCCAGAGAACATCAGCCTGCCTTTCGAGGCTGTTATCCCTGAGGAGGACGGCGATGTCCACGTCGCTGATGGGTTGACGAGTGCCCCTAACGGTGGAGCCAAAGAGGTAGGCCAGGAGCACGTTCTCGTCCCTTTCAAGGGTCTCCTTAAATGCTCTAAGCGCCACATCGTTCTTTAACATCGTTACAGATTCCTTTGATTATCAAATAAACGTATTACCAGTGTCTCTATATATCCTTTATTCAACCGGAAGGCTCCTCAGACACCCTAAAACTGAAGCACGCCTGCAAACAAAGAGAGTCACATAATTTGAGTTATTCAACGCCAAGAGGGACTTTAAGGTCATTGCCTCTTTTGATGATTTTTATCGGATGTAGTTTTGGTTGGGCCTTTCGAAGTCCTTGACGATTTCGAAGTCGCCTATTTCCTCGTTGTTTGGGACACCGTAAATGGGTAAGCGTCTCATGGGTCCGTGGAGGGCCATATTCGTGGCCGGATGATCGGCTCCGAGGCTCCCTTCACTGATCTCGTAGACTAGTTTCCTGACCTCTCCTTCGTTCAGATAGCCTAGGGAGTGGAGGTACTCGTGGAGTAGGATGGAGAAGATGTAGGCGTTCAGATCCCTAACGGATCTGGCTGACGCCATGACAAGGTTTAGGAGCTTCCGGTTCATGACGATGCCGTTGGAGCCGATCTGGTGGAAGGCGCCAACGCTTAGGGGCAAGTTTCCCAAGTAGAGCATTAGGCCTATTCTCTCCTGCCCAAGGGCCTGCTTAACCGCCCTTTTAACCAATTCGAAGATGTCTCCAAAGTTTTCGCAACGGTCAAGGGCTTCAGAAAGGTTTGCCTTATCCATTCTGCCCGCTCTCCCATTATTGGATTAGTGCAAGGACCTTTAAATAAGTTACCATTCAGTAATAATCGATTTGGGGATGACAAACGATCATGGCTAATCAGGTGAGGAAAGAAAGCCCACTAGGTGGATTTCACTTCTACATTTGTTACAGAGGATTATCAATCTCTCCAAGGCGTCGCCTTTAACCTTGGTTTCTAGGATGCTGTAAACTTTTTCTGTTTCATCGTCGGGGGATATGGTGACGCCGCACTTGGGGCATGGAAAGTCTCCTTCTCCTTCGATTTTGGTTAAGTCAACTGTAAACTTGATGGGCGATTCCATGCCTTTGCTCCCCTGTAACTGCTTAGATGTTTAGCGGATATTAATCTACAGTTTAGAACAGACTAGCTAAAGATTTGAACAACCGCCTCCTTGTCGGCTTCATTTTCTAAGCTGGCGATCATGAAGCGTTTCCCTAAGGGTTGATGCGCCTTTGGATCACAAGCCTTTCTAGGGTTGTTATGGAAATGTTGACGTCATCCCCCTCTTTGAGGAAGTCCACAGCGGGTATGGAAATTGCCAAGTCCCTGGAACCGCGGGGTCGCCATATTTTTCTCTTAACCGTTAAGGCGATCTTCTCCACCAAACCCATCATCTCCAACGCCTCCGCAATGCTTTTATGCCTTAAAAATTCTGCCAACATATAGGTCTATACCTAAATGTTAAATGATATCCGTAGAGTAAATTATTATTGGGGACAATGAAATGACGGTGTACAATGTTAGAATCCAAGACTTGGAGGGAATTAACAAGGACGTTTACATAATTTGGGCCACAACCAGCCGTGAATTTCTCATGAACTTAAGCAATGTGATTGAAATTTGGATGAAGAAAACTGAAAGGCTCGAATTTCAACTAAGAGTTAGCGCAAGCCTTCCGGACGATCTCCCCACGGATTCTGAACGAACCATATCCTAAAGTTTGCATGTTTACCGCACGCGGCTTTTGAGAAAATATTTAAGCGTAGCCGAAGCCTTATATTACTTAGGTGGGCGTGTTGGATACGTTGGTCTTGGAAGTCCCCGATGATGTTATTGTGGCTCTAAAGCTTGGCAAGATCACCCTAGAGGATCTTAAGGAGAAGGCCAAGCTTTCCCTTGCCCTGGAACTTTTCAAGAATGGCACGCTGTCCCTGGAACAGGCTGCGAAGTTGGCTGGAATGCCCATGGAAGACTTCATGGACGAGCTCAGGAGGAGGAAGATGCCTATAACCGACTATAGTGGCGATGAGCTGGAAGAAATCGTGGGAAACGCCTAAATGATAGTTTCCAATTCCTCGCCGCTCATAGCCCTTGCAAAAGTGGGATTGCTCAGCCTCCTCAAAGAGTTCTATGGAAAGGTTTTCATCGCCAAGACGGTTTACGAGGAAGTTGTATTGATGGGCTGCGGCAGGCCAGGGGCGAGGGAGGTTGAAAGGGCTCTGGGCGAGGGGTGGATAGAAGTAAAAAGTGTGCTCCCAGATCGCATCTTGGTGGATATCCTTGGAAGGGGAGAAGCCGAGGCGGTGACGCTTGCAAAACAGCTAAACCTTCCCCTACTCATAGATGACAGTAAAGGGTTTATAATGGCAAAAACCCTCGGGATACGGGTGACGGGCACCCTAGGCATTATAGTGAAAGCATATCGAAGTGGATTAACCAAAGACTTAAAACATGTCCTAGACGAATTAAGAAATAAGGGCTTCTGGATAAGCGATAAATTATGCAATGAAATATTAAGAAGGTACGCCAGGAAAGGGCTTTAACCGACTAAAGTGCGCGCGTATCTTTCTTCTTTCCATGGGTCTGCTGTGTCGCTGTAGCCTCGGCTCTCCCAGTAGCCCAACTCCCGCTCGGAGGTAAACCTTATTTTCCTCACCCACATGGCGCTCTTGTAGGCATACTTCTTGGGCACTAGGAGGCGCAAGGGTCCCCCATGCTCAGGCTTAAGGAACCTATCATCCGACTTGTAAGCCAACAAAACGTTCTCATCTAACAGATCGGTTATGGGCAGGGAGGTCGTGTAACCGTCATCGCATTCAAAGGTCACATACCTCGCCTCCCCTTTCGGCTTGGCCATCTCAACGATGGCCCCAAAGGGGACACCCTCCCACCTTTGGTCCAGGACGCTCCAACCCTCAACGCAGTGGAAATCCGAAACGCTAGTGACCTTAGGCAGCCCTAAGAAATCTTGCCAGCTAAGGTTGAGGGGGCTCTCCACCAGACCGGATACCGTGAGACTCCAAGTTTTTTCATCAAATTTGGGAATAGCACCAACATGACGCAGTGGAGCCCTCCTTACAGCCCTCTGCCCAGAAGGAAGTCTTCCTCCCTCATGCCCAGAGCCCTTCATTTCTACATCCAACCGTTTTCTTTAATTATGAATATTCGTAGGAAAGGGAATATAAGCCCTCCGCACGACTTGCCTAACCGAAGGTTTTCCTATAGAAAAGCCCTGATTCAGAGCGAAGGGAGGTTGGAAGGGCTTATGAAAGCTCGGGAGCCCTAGGCAGTTTACGCGAAGTCGTTGAAGAAGAGAGGGTCTTCTTCACCGGGACAGATCCTGTGGCCGTGTGCTCCGCAGGCGCCAGGATCATGGGATTTGACCTTGAAAACATATTTGTGGCGAATAGGCGAAGATGCTGACGCAGGCTAGGACTAGGGCGTCGTCGCGTCGGTATTCTCGGTAGTATTTGTTCATGGCCTCGTAGGCTTCGCTGGTAGTGGGTTAAGCCCAGGGCACATAGGTGGCTAAGGTCTGGCCTCTGTGGCTTGAAGTGAAGAGTAGAGTTTAATAGGTTGTTTACTTAATTAATGTGGGATGCATATGACGGTTGAGGTGGATATAAAGGAGATCAAGGAGCTTCTTTCTGTGTTGAATAGTAAGATAGATATGTTGATTGAAAATAGGGAGACTTTAGCGGTGATGTTGTTGGCTGAGAGGTCCCTTAAGGAGTTCCTTGAAAAGGAACCGGACATCTACTCAATTAATGATGTTAAGGTTAGATACCGATGAAGGGAAAGATCGTTCTAATCCCCTTTCCATTTACCGATCTTACGGCGGCAAAACTGAGGCCTGCTCTGGTTTTGTTTGAAGGGGAAAGGGATGTTGTAGTGGCCTTTATATCCTCCAGAGTGCCCCAAAGCCCCACGCCTACATCCATCATCGTTAAACAGGAGCACCCTGAGTTTAAATCAACGGGACTTAAAGGCGCTTCAGTCATAAGGCTTGACAAAGTTGCCACCATATCAAAGGATCTAATAATTGGGGAAATTGGAGAGATAGGCCCCGAACTTAAGGGAGAGGTAAACGCGAAGCTAACTAAAGCCTATAAGTTTTTCTTTTTAATTGAGTAAATGGGCCGGGATGAAGCGGGATTAAACAGATAAGAAATGTAAGGAATCTACGCTATTCTCCTTTTTGAATTTCTGCCAACCCTTCTTCCTTCTCTGTTGCTTCTATTTCCTCCAGGAAAAGGGCCATGAACTCCTGCATCCAAACCCTCTCGGGAAGCGTAGCCCTAGCCGCCTCCAACTCCCCCCGATCAATCCTAGGATTAGCGTTCCTTTAATTCTGACAACTTCTATCCACGATATGCCCATTACATTGAAGAATTAAAGGAACGGTCAGCTGAACATCATTAAACCCTAAGCCAGCCCTTTTTCCTTTGACCAGAATAGGTAAACTTTTGTTTGCATGATGATGGCCAGCCTACGCAAGACCTTGGCTAAATCCTCAGGGGAAGCCTTCTCCAAAAATTTTGTGAACTCGCTCCTTTTAACATAGGCCTGGTGGGAAGCCTTAAGGCGTTTATAATATCCGCTCTCAGAAATGCCGAGTAAAACTTGTTTACACTTTTCTGTCCCCTCTGGCCCCAGCTCCTGGAGGCGCAGAAGGTTACTCCTCTCCGAGGCTAAGGATAGGGGGTTAAACCCTAATTGCCTTAATTTCTCCACTGCCTCCACGAGGGCTGGCTGGGGCCTGCTCTCCGCGACCTTCTTTAGTCCCGCACGTTCGAAGAAAGGGTTGTACCGAGCCATGACCGCCACCGTCTCCACGAAGGGCTTGTTCACCAGGGGAAGCGTCTCCTTAACGAGCTTAATGCCCAGACCTATAGAACGATACTTGGGATGTAAGACCACCCTGGAGATCAGAGCAAAATCTCGGTTCAACTCCGCCATGGGGATACGTCTTCCAAAGGCCTTTTTTCGCCCGAAACAGAGAACGCCTGGATAACTGTAAACGATTACTCCAGCTGTTTCCTCTCCCCTCCTCAAGGTGTAAATTTTCAAAACAGGCGGAATTTTGCTTTGACGGTAATGCCAAGGCTCCAGGGTCTTCCAATCCTGCTTAGTTCCTCCCACGATTTGCATTTCCCGAGCCAGACTACACTCTCTGGCAGGCTCGTTGGGATAGTAATGGATCTGAATCTCCTTGCCCAACCCCTTGTGAATGTGGACTGACGGGTGGAGATCCTCCAAGAGATCCATGTGAGTCGTAGCAGCTAAAACCGCTCTGCCATATCTCCTTGCCAGTTTCTGCATGTTGAAGGCCACTATTTTCGCTGTGTCCCTGTCCAGGGTGGCGCATATTTCATCGGCAGTCCAAAAGGGCTTTCCCGACTCGATGAGTTTGGCGAGGCGGTAACGGTACTTCTGGCCGTCACTTAACTGATCGTAATGGCGGAGAAAAAGGAAGGCGTCATTGAGGCCCACGAGGCTAAGGAGCGCCAGGCCCTCCTCCAGGGTCTTACCTACCGTATCGATTAAGGGCTTATTGGGATCCACAGCCATGTCAGTTATGTTAGCCACCCCCAAGCCAAGATCCTCCCGTATGTCCTTCTCCAAGGCGCGGAGCAAAACCGACTTACCGGATCCTGATTCTCCCGTGATAAGAACGATGTCTTGGGGCCCAATCTTCAACTCCACGTTATCGTAAATCGTAAACTCTTTATCATCAGTGCCCAGTCCAAAAGCCTCAGCCACCGCCACAGTCCTGGGAGTAACCTCCGTCCGCGTCCTGAAACGGATGTCATAATGAAATTTGCCGGTGCTGCGATCCCAAGTCCTGGCAACCCTTGTAACTCGAAATCTGTCTCGCATTTTAGAACGCCTTCACCAGCCTGGCAGGCTCCTCCCTGGGCATTGTGCCTGCGGCAGCAAGAACGATGGACCAGAAAATGTCATCGTGGGTGCCCTGGGGATGAGAGAAAATTGTTTCTCCCGTTTCTGTCAACTCAAAATTTTCTATGTTCAGGTTAGCGATAATTTCTGGGTCATAGTACATTTTAAATTGTTTCTTAAGCATCTTCTGTCTAAGATAGCTGGCCATCTCACATTTGTTTTTTACGCCAAAGATGATGCCATCAACCTTACATGCGGTTATCACCTTCTTTAAGTCCTCAAAAACGTGCTCTTCTCGTGTCACATCAACACTTGCTCTTACTGTGACGCGCCATCTTTCCGAAAGAACCTTAATGTATCCAATTACGCTACCATATTCGGTGTCGAGGGGAAAAACGTAAACGTGTCTCAAAATCAGCGTTTCTCCCACTTTCTCTAAAACTGAGATAACGCTATAATCCGCTTTTTTCCCAAGGTCCACGCCTATGTAAAATTCCAAGTCGCTGAAGGAGTCATCAAATTTCCAAGGCTCCAGAATTGTGGAGTCCACACAAGATGTTATTAGGTCTTGGCTTAACCATCTCCCCGCGTCGTCGGTGAATTTACATTCATATTCTCGGGCGAAAACGTCTGGAGCCAACTGTCTCCGTTGCGCGTCAATAAAGTCTTGAGTGATTAACCCGGCTTTAACTGGCTCCCGCCAATCAGCTATGAAACGCCTCCAATGGGGCATAACTTTTGGATCATTATGAATTTGCCAGAAAAGGCCGCGTCCCCAAGGTGTACTGTTAACTATAATTTGGGCTCCTTTCGCCCATCGTGTTGCCATCTGAGGCATAAGGGTGCCATGCACCAACTCCTCCGCCTCAGCGATGAACCCCAACTCATCCACGTCAACGATGTCGCTGGTCTCTCCCCGAATTTTTTCAAGGCTAAAGGGGAAAGCTTTCATGCGGGATCTGTTACGTAACCTAATGCTTTGTTTGAGGCATTTTTCAACCCAGGCACGATATGCGACAGAGTCCATTTTGTAAAGCCAGTCCGCCGTTTTCTCTATCACCAATTTGCTCTGCCGAAACCCAGGAGCCGTGATAGTGGCTTGACTTGTGGGGTGCAGAACACAAAACTTGAATAGTTTAAGACCTACTGTAGTTGTTTTTCCGCTTTGGCGGCTCCATAACACGCTTTGTTGCCTATCTGGGGAACTCATAAATTCCAGTTGATATGTAGTTTCCTTGAAATTCAAAAAAGTTTCAGAAAAATAAGGCTCCCCCACCATTTCGATAATAGTTCTATCCTTGATTTTATCGTAAAGTGTAAGGATGATTTCGAGCTGCTCATCATTCTTGGGCATAATCCTCTTGAGGACCACACTAATTTGCTGTCCACTCAATTCTGCAAGGACCTGAGCTACTTTTTCTACTTCTTTTCGTTTACTAAGAGCCCTTTGGGTCTGAATCCTGCGCTCCAGTTCCTTCCGCTTCTTTCTCAAGCTCTTCAGTTTCCCGCTCAAGTTCCTCAACCTCGTAGTCGCTGAGAACCCCTGTGGCCTTAGAGACCAAGTCAGCTAGGGCATGGATGGCCCTGATTTTGAGGGGTGTTTTGGTTTTGTCGGCGTAAATTGTGGTTTCTAACCGCATGATCAGTTTTTTGACGCGCCGATAAAGGTCCTCCCGTTCATCTTGCACCTGAATGACGAGGGGAAGCCTAACGATTAGGGAGCGTTTTCTGGTAGTTTGCTGGGGGTTTACTGGAAGTAAAGAACCTCTAGAAGGGCTCCTTTTTTTGAAATGACCTGTTTTTCTAACGCCGTTAGCCATCCTATTTTTTCTCCTTTCCTTTGTAATACCATTCTACCGCCAAAAGGGTAAAGGGCACCAGAATCTTAGCTGCTTCATAGTCGCCCTTCCAAAGCAGAGCAACTAAGCCTGAGACGAGGATGAGGGCTATGAGAAACCTGTAATCCGCCGTCCCAATCTTCACGCCAAGGCTTTTCAGAGTTATTTTCGGCTCTTTATCTTCGCTCAACTCCACCTCCTCCTGTTCATCATCATGACGTAACGTTTGACGCGCCTAATCTGTTCAGGGTCCACAAGCCTAGGCAAGATGAGCTCAATTGTACTAATTTCACCGATCAAAATGTCCAGATAGGTGGCGGCAGCCCCGTCCATGAAATCGCCGATGTAGAGGCGGAGATGTTTTTTGTCCTCTTTCCCGCTCCACACGCCCGCGTAAATGCCATAATGATGGGCTGGACATTCGGGGCTGCTGAAGGGCCCCCGACTTACCTTGCTGTGATCAAACCAGTAAACGTGAATGAAATCGCCTACGTTAAGTTCCTCAAGTTTAACCTGTTTCAATTGTGTTCAATCCTCCTCTTTTTTCGCCAAAAGGATGACTGACATAACTATGAGAATTAGCCCGTAAAAGCCGTGGTCGGTCCAGGGTGGCATGCTAAAGCTGCAGCCCCAATAATATATGTGTTCGCCCAGCAAAGCGACGCCGGCGCCGAAGAGAATTAAGCCCAGTCGTCCCAATTTCTCTAATACCAATAATATCCCTTCCTGGAGATTGCCTTTAGCGAGGGAACGATCTCAACGATAGGCTTTACTGCCCGTATGCTTGGGGGCTCCTTGGCGATGGGGATCTCATAGGTTCCGTCAGTCTTCTTGGCCGCTATAAGATCGAGATCACAGATGTAGAGGGGCGCCTCTTCTCGACTTGTTATGTAATGATGGCGGGCCTTGAGAATCTTGAAGTATTCATATTGGATATTATCTTTCGCGCTGGATAAGATCACTTGGGCGGGTGGTCTGTAGCCTTCTTGAGCCTTTCCTGGCAACTCGACCTGGATGTGTTTAATCGGATTCTTTAGAGCCTGGCATAGGGCGTTGGCGACAAATTGGGCAAAGTTTTGGTCTGTTATGGTGAGGTCTTCAAAGTTTCGTTTCTTAACTCCATACTTGTTTTGGCTGGCTGAGTCGGAGGCGGTTTTGGTTATGGGATCTAAGGCGAAATGTAACCCGTCAACTTTTAAGTAGCCTATGCCAATGTTCACCGAGTTGTTTTCCAGGGTGATTTCTATGGAGACTACTATGTTGCTTGGATTCCCTGTTTTTGTGAAGTTGCTTATGCTTTGAACTTCCTCGGTACTCCAGGGTTTCGATGCTGGCGCGGATTGGCCAACGTTCAGCTTCCTCTCGTAATAGTCCGTGGAGAAGTCTTCAGATTTGGTGTAAAGTCGGACTATCCACCAGTCTACGGGGCCCGTTACAGACCATTTATCCCAAAACTTGATCTTTTCAAAGAAGGTAATATCCACATTTACCGACTTTCTCAATTGGACTATGAGGCCAGGATCGCTGGTCCACTCAGCTTTAACACTATTATTTCCCAACTGTTTGTCGGCGTTATCTACGGAGAAGGTGACCTGTGTTTGGGGGCTGCTCCATCCTGAGGTGTTCTCGGTCCAACCATCCTTATCGCGTGGACTGTATTCGGCTTCACGAATCAAAAGTTTAATGCCGTTCCCCACATCCTCCAGGGATTCCTTCACGGTGATTTTCTTAATGTTATAGGTCGGCTCATTAACTAACGTCACTGAAATATTATCAAAGTGGCTATGTGATCTGCTGGTGAGGCAGCCGATTCGTCCCTTGTCGATGGATAAGTCGGTTACGTTAATCTTTAAGGTCCCGTCAAGATAACATTTGATGCTTGTTCCGTTAACTTCAACTTTGAAATCGTACCATTGACCCAAGTTAATAGTCGCGGAAGCGTCTTGAACATCATACCAGCTTCCGCCCACAATTTTCATTAATCTAAAATGAGTGAAGTCGCTTTGATAAGCGATTAAAAGATAATAAAAATTGCTATCATCTTTACGTCGGAAGTAAACTCCTGCGGCGCGGTCTCCATCAGGGCCAGGGGCCTCAACAATTTTTACACGGGCTTCAAGCTTATAATCTGTCCATTGAGGATTTCCCGCCAGAATAACCTTACTATCACCAGTTTGATCAGACTGACTTAACTCCTCGTTTTCGATGGCCCAGGTTCCGCTTTTAATTTCCCACTTATCGAGGTTTCCACGGAAAGCATCATAAAACATGCCTGCATAAATTTTCTCCAAGCAGGTGTACTTTGGATTGGGCACAAAGTGGAGGTCGCCTGCAGGGTCCACATAAAAGTCGTAGCCATAGACTGTACCCTTCCGGCTTGCATCCGCCAGCTTCCTTAGGAGATTGAAAACACCCTCCTCGTTAAATTCGGGCGTGATGCTGTTATCCGTGTCCTCAACACTAAACTTGGTCAATTCGGTTAGTTCTTGGTCTCGGATATCCTTGACGATTTGGCTGATAAGGGTGGAGCTTGCATATTTTTTGGTGAAAGTCTTATCGTTGAATACTTGCCCTAAACATTCTCCCGTTATGGTGACTATAGGGTTGTCGGGTTCTCCTGAAGGCTCCTTATCTGTTATGTAGCCTGAAATTAATTTCTGGTCTAATTTTTCGTCCGGCGCAGCTAAATAAATCATTACGAAGTCGCCTACAGAAGGTTTCTCGGTGAAGAGGCCCTTGTCGTTAAGAAGAATGAATTTAAAGCCTGAAATGGCCGTTGTGGCGCATAATTCTACATCTAAACTTTCAACTTCTTCATCAGGTGTTTTGGGGTTATCCTTAATGATGGTTACATAGTCGTAAATAACGGAGGCCGTCTGATTGTTGGCACCGCCGCCGGCCCTGGCAAACAGTTGAATGGCTGTGACAGTTTTGCCCGCGGGTAAGCTAAGCGTGTAAACAGTCATTTCTGTTGGCGCGTCAGTCCACCCAATATAAACGTCTGAGCCATCGCTGAACTTGACGTAGACGCTGAACTTGGGGTAGTAGCCTCCCCCACTCCTTAATCCTGCCCTAAACTTTTTGTAGGTATTAGTGCTGATGCTTAGGGAACCCTTCTCATATCCACAGCCACCCGAGGTGCCTGACTCAGTGACGGTCATGGTGCCCAGGTCGCCTACCAATCCGCCGTTGGGGGTGAAGGACTGGCTGGCCGCCGAGCGAATAACCGCCCACCCATCTCGGAAATGGTCGTCCAGGAGACCCAGGGGCCGCTCGAAGATCTCAATCTTGCATCGGGCCCAGTTGACTATGGGAGCCAACTTATCGGTATCCTCCTCTCCTTGCCTTTTCGGCTATAACATTTCCTAAGTCCCGCAGGAGGCCTTGGGCATCCACCTCGCTACTTATTGGAGCCCTATTCTCGAAATAGACGTTGACCACGGTGGGGCCGTAGGACGTGCTGGTAACCGTTGATCGAGGGATTACTGCCTCTCCGGCGTGGAGGTAATAGATGCCCTCTCGGGGAACCAAGCCACCATACTGCATAGAGGGAACCAGGGCTCGGTAGGCAGCCAAGCCAAACCCGGTGGCGAGGAGGCCAATGCCTGCAGTCAATAGGCCCACGGTAATGGCCAAGGCAGTGTTCAAGCCGTGCTGGGCTATAGTTTGGGCGATGGTGGCAAAGGTGGCGCTTTTGGTGATGAGTTCGTAGGCGTGCATGATGGCGCCCACCATGCGAAAGACGGAGGCCAGGATTCCCACGGCGCCCACAACCTGATTTATGATGGGGACTGAGATTCCGAGTTCTTTTGTTAACATTACAAAGGTGTGGCCAGCGATACCCACGTCCCTACCGAAGGTTCTCAAGGCGGAGCCGAGGCTGTGGAAGCTGCTTGAAACGTGGGCCTGGGTTGCCGCCACTGTAACGTTTACATCTCCAAGTCCCTTAAGGCTGTTGACCACGTTGGCGATCTGATCTGAGGCCATGTCCCTGGCGCGGATAACAATGTCTAAACTTTCCTCAGCCATCTCACTCACCTCTCTCCTTCAAGGCCTGGGCGATTCCCTTCCCAACGAGGGCTAAAACCATGGGTTGGCAGAGGATTAGGGCTGGATGCATGAAGGGTTTAGCCGCCATCTTAGATGTGCCCCATTCCAGGAAGGGGGCATAGTAGGCTCCGGCGTAAACTATCCAATCTAAAAGATCACGGCGTTCAAAACCTATGGTGCTTCTTAAGTATCCGGTGCGGACTGGAGCGAATTGACGCGCCTGCTCCGCTACTACTCCTGCGCCTACACCGAGTTTTTCGTCCACCCTCTCACGGATTGAAGGGGGCAAATGTTGCAGCTTACGTTCAAGTTCCTCTAACCCTTTGATAGATGTCTCTATCATCGCCTGTACCTCGCACTTTCAATCTCTTGTTTTAGGCGTTCCATCTCCAAATCCCTTTTCCGGGCCTCTGCGTTCAGGTAGATTTTCAATCGTTCCACGAACTCGGCTGGCTGGCACATGAGTTCCTCGTGGGTCCAACCCATTGATACACACAAGATCACATCCTCCAGCAATGGCTCAGGCTTCTCGCGCTTCACCGCCATCACGATTTTTTTCGGGCTTCGGGTGAGACATTGTTCAAGCGTTGGGTGAAGGCTATCATCTTCTCCACCAGTTCAGGCGGTTCGATGGCGTGAATGTTCTCCAAGGTGATGGGCAGGGGTTGTCCATTCTCATCTTTGAGGTCCCAGCTCACCAGGGTTTTCAGGAGGAGCTGATCGTTAAGGGCCCAGGGATCAATTACGGGCTCCAACTCGTTGGGTTCAAGCTTGGATGGGACAAACTTGACGGCTTTGCGCATGGCGTCCTGTTTCATGCCATAGTTCCATGTGCGAAACTTGAAGCCATGGCCATCGATCTCTAACTCTTCCGTTCGCATTTTTATTCACTCTTAGAAGCCGTGGGTCCACTCCATGCTCTCGTAGTCGATAGTTAGGGCGATGAGGTCCTCGGTCTTGATGTTGATGGGAACCCGTCGGAACTGGCCCCTGGACATGAGGACCCACCTGCTGTCAGGCATAAGTAGCTTCAGGTCTACACGACTAAGGTTGACCAGATAGTCTATGAAGGTCTTGTCCGTTAGGTTGGCGGTTAGCCTTGCTGTGGCCCTCTCCACGCCAGGCTCAAGGCTGGTGAGTTGCTTGCTCCCGGTGCTCCTGAAGGTGTAATTAGGCTTAAAACTGTTATACAGCTTAATCTCATAGTCCGTTACATCGGGGAAGTCATAGAAGTTGGTGCCGTCGGTGCTGTATTGGATGTAGGTGTCCTCCCACTCCCAGGGATCATTGATATGCTCCGCGGGGGCAGTTAAAAGCGCTGAGGTGGCGGTGGACATGCCGTAGCCCAGGAACTCCGCCGTCCACTGTTGAGGCTCCCCAATGCTTCCCCGGATGGTAACCACATCAGCCTTAAGGCTGTTCAGCCTAAGCCAAAACTTGTTGGTATCACTCCTTTTAAACAGAACCTCCATCCATATGCTGCTTATGGGGTTGTCGCCCAAGGCTGCCTTTAATAGGTTGGTTTGCCAGTAGGTGGTGGGCGAAACGGGAACAGCCTGCATCCATGACAGCCTGCATCGTAGAATGGGTTTACCGCTCAAGATTCGCTTAGCCGACCGGGCGTAGCCATCACTTCTGAGGATGTAGATGAGCCTCAGGTCAGGGTCATAGTCTGGAATGATCTCCTGGGGATAGACCCACCTGTGACCCGTCTGGGCGCTTGGGGTCCCACCGAAGCTATCCTCGTAACGCTCCACGTAGATGGCCTCAATCATGTCCATCCCGCTGTAACGAACGGTCATCCCAACACACCTGAAGGATACCCTTAGAAAACAAGGCTTATTTAAGGCGGGCTGAAAAACAAACTGAAAAACAGCATTACTACAAAACAAACAAAAAAGCAACATTACAATTTTGCATAAACTTCATTGTTAAATCGTGAAAGTATGAGGCCCTATTGCTGTGCTTTTAAGGCGATTTTGGGGATGCTGTGGGTTCTGTAGTATTCCTTTATGCCCATTTTTAGGATTAGTTCAACGACGGCACTCTTGGATATGGTTTCTCCGTTTTCCAGGGCCTTCTCCTGTTCAATTTTCCAGAAATTTAAAAGTTCCTTTAAAATTTCACGGTTAACCATAATATGCAGGTGTTCCTTCTTCGTTTTGCAACACGCTCCAACCACCAAAAATAGGTTGCAGACCTTATTTATAGGTCAAAATTACGCCAAAAAACAATATTGTGGCAATCCCAGCATAATATTTCACAGTTTGAAAGGGTGTCTCCTCCTGTTCCGCTTCTATGATGGACTTCCCATGCTCCTCTTCATGCATGCACACCCTTGCTCAGTCGGATGAAGTACTCTGGAAATTATAGAAATATGTTCTAGTATTTTTAAGAAAAAGCTTATAAATGAATCAATCTGTACTAATATATGAAGCAATATATCTTACTAATATGTGTTAGGGGGAGGGGACTGGTTGATTGAGCGAGTCTGAGATGCTTTTTAAGCTTTTTTCCCATTTGTATTGTGAGGATATCAAGTTTATGATTTTGGAGGCTCTCTCGGTTAGGGAGGGAGCGTCCATGAGGGAGCTAGCGAGGATTGTGGGGATTCATCATAAGAATCTGTCTAAATACCTTGAGGAGCTGATCGGGGGGGGGCGGTGGAGTCCTTTGAGGTTAACCCTAGGATGAGGGTTTACCGGTTGAGCAGGGAATGCGAGTTCTTAAGGGGGTTCTTCGAACAGGTTCGATCTCAACATCCAGCTCCTCGGGGCTACAGACAATTCTTAAAGAGTACCGGCGACCGCAGTATGGGCACTCAGGTTCAAAGTCCTCGGCCCTGAACCCTTTTCCACAGTTGCACAAAACTTTAAATGCTATCTCCTTAAGCTCCGCCTTCGCCAATTTGGTCGCCTCTCGCTTCTTTATCATTCGAATGCCTCTAGGTTAATTTAAGTCCAACGCCCCAAATGACGCGAAAAAACTCCCGATGGAGCAAGAAAGCACCATGTGGAGTGGAAACGCACCATTTGGGGCGTTAACCCTAAATTTACAAGGCTGAGTTCATTAAAGCATCTGTGCGTTACAGGTGCTTTTAGTCCATGTGTGGCTTAAGTGAGGGTGCGATAGAGGCTTGGGGAATCCCACTTAGGCGGGGACCGTTGGTTAGGTTGAGGTTGAAGGCTCTCCGGTGTGGTGCATGGTTTAGTATTTTGAATGGTGATGAGCGGAGGTATGTGGAGCTGGTGATAAGGGTGGTGGATGGGGTCCGGAGCCCCCTTGTGGTTAAGCTTCTCGCGCCCCTCATAAGGAGGTTGTTGGACGCCATGGTAGGCATAGAAGCCTTAGAAGGCGAGGTTGCAAATAGGATGAAAAGGGTTGGGCGAAGCCTTGCTAGGAAAATCAGCCTGATCGCCCTGGCCTGGGGAAACAAATCCGCTGTTAGATGGGTGGATGAACCCGGCTTTATACAGTATCTAACTATAATAGACATGAACTTACCACCCATGTTTAAGGTTTAGGACCATGGCTAGGGAAAGGAAGAAGAGAAATCCTTATACTTCGATTTCGCTGCCCTCACCCCTCGTTGAGCATATCGAGAAGCTGGCCAAGGGGTTAGGCTACTGGCCCACTAAGACAGCCTTCATTCGCGAGGCCTGCCTGGAGAAGCTGGAGAAGCACGGGGCGAAGCTGGAGGCTCGAAGAGGCGAGGGTTAGCTTAGTTGGAGGTGTTAAAAGTTGATTGGTGAAAAATTGAGGATTCTTGTTACTGGTGCTACGGGATTTATTGGTAGTCACCTCGTTCCAAGACTTGTTGAGCGAGGATGCGATGTTTATAGCCTTGAGAGGTATGTTACCGGCCGCTACGTCCTCGGGCAGAGGAGAGAGGTTAAGACCGTTTTTGGAGACCTTACAGAGTATTTCACGGTCAAGCGAATCCTTCACGAGGTTCAGCCGGACGTTGTGATTCACTTGGCGTCGGTAAGCCCGGTTGCCTACAGCTATGACCACCCCCATGAGGTCATTGAAACGAACTTCCTCGGAACAGTGAACTTGGCTGAGTCCTGCCTACATGAGGTACCCCACTTCAAGCAGTTTCTCTTCGCGTCAACATCAGAGACATATGGAAACGGGCCTACACCAAAGACGGAGGAGACGCACCAGAACCCTAACAGTCCATACGGCGTCAGCAAGTTAGCATGTGAAAAATATTTACTTTATATGCGTGACGCTTACGGCTTCCCGGTGACCCTTCTCCGCAACTTTAACACGTATGGTCGGAAGGATAACACGCACTTCGTGGTAGAACGAACGATCGTGCAGATGCTTCAAGGAACGACTATCAGACTTGGCGACCCAACGCCGGTACGCGACTTTGAGTATGTAGACGATCACGTGAATTCCTATCTGACTTGCTTGGACAGGCCGGAGGCGAACGGAGAGGTCTTCAACTTCTGCACGGGGAGAGGCGTGTCAATAAAGCAGATTGCTGAATTGATCGGTGAGATAACTGACTTTAAGAGTGAAATAATCTGGCACACCATACCTGCAAGACCATTAGACATTAAGGAACTAGTGGGCGACTACTCAAAGGCTAAACGGTTGCTTGGGTGGGAGCCTAGGTTTAGTCTTGAGGAGGGGCTAAGGCTTACCATAGATTTTTGGAGGAATAAGCTCTCCCATGAGTAGGACTTGCATCGTCATTCCAACATACAATGAGGCAGAGAACCTACCGAAGCTAGTAGAGGTACTAGAGGAGGAACTCCAAAGGGAAGATTTTAAGGTCATAGTGGTTGACGATAATAGCCAGGATGGAACAGCTAATATTGCGGAGGAGCTAAATAGATATTATGGAAACATTCTTATTCACCGCAGGTTAGGGAAGCTTGGAATAGGATCCGCGATCCGCGACGGGCTTAAAGTTGCTCTTTCCTTCTCTGACTGCAAGTATATTGTCACCATGGACGCTGACCTTTCACACGATCCAAAAGATGTTGTACGCCTACTAAAGAATGCTGAAGACGTGTATCTAGTTCAAGGAAGCCGGTATATAAAGGAGGGCAAAATAATTGGGTGGAGTTTTTCGAGGAGAACGGTAAGCTACTTTGCAAATCTTCTTTGCAGGTTGTTGTTAAGGACTCATCTTCATGAGCATACAACCTACTTTCGCGTTTACTCTAGGAAATGTGCGGAAGCAATCGTGGAGAACGTTTGTTGCAATGGCTATGAGTGGGCTATCGCCTCCATTTTAGTAGCTAAAGATCGCAACTTCAAAATTAAAGAAGTTCCTATCACTTTTACCAGCAGGATCCGTGGGAAAAGCAAGCTAAAGCCTTATGATATTTTCAAATGGACTGCTTACATTAGTAAGATGTTCTTTAAGCATTGCTTAAATCTACAAAGCAGGAATAATAAACCAGGTTGGGATAAGAGCACCCAAGAGCCCATTAATGACGCGCATACACGCGTATCAAAAGAGCTAAGGCAACCATTTGTTTCTATAATTGTCCCTACCATGAACTGCCAAAAAACCATCAAATCTCTTCTAGACTCGATTTTAGCTTTAACTTATAAAAACTATGAAGTTATCGTGATCGACTCGTCAACTGATAATACGCCTTTAATTGTGCACGAATACATTCAGAGGCACTCCAGTAGATTCAACCTAATAAGCGCGCCACCAGCAGGACTAAATGTAGCTCGAAATATAGGAGTCAAAAGTGCTAAAGGACAAATAATCGCTTTTGTCGATGGAGACTGTAAAGTTCATCCTCTATGGCTGGCTGAGATTGTTAATGATTTTTCAGCAGAAATTGGAGCAGTTGGTGGATCAGTGATTTCAGGGGATACTAATTCAAATTTTTGGGCGGATTACTTTGAAAGTTCACTTTATCAACCGATGCCAAAATTTCCTGAAAAAAAGGTTCTGAGCACAGCGAATTTCCATCGTCAGCGCCCGACAGGAAATAATATGGCCATAAGAAAAGAACTATATGAGGAAAATGGTCAATTTGACGAATCGTACAAAGGGGGTTATGATGAAGTCGACTTTTTATGGCGATTATGTCTAGCTGGGTATAAGATTGTTTGCGAACCTAACGCATTAGTCTATCACTTTCACAGAACGAGTTTTAAACGTTTAATTAAACAAGTTTTTAATTACGGAAAGGGCTGCGGTCGCTTTTGCAGAAAGTTTCCGGATGCACCATTGT
>Ga0315312_1000801_pt1 | contig 30233 bp, 34 predicted proteins | sample TDP7_MG_FD_203629 | JGI IMG/M metagenome (GOLD analysis project Ga0315312, IMG submission 203629) | Freshwater sediment microbial communities from Lake Towuti, South Sulawesi, Indonesia - TDP7 | ecosystem: Environmental > Aquatic > Freshwater > Lake > Sediment | place: Indonesia: South Sulawesi... | reverse complement strand
GCCATCCACGACGCCCTATCCGTCGTTGCAGACGTAATCGAACACAACAAGGTCGTTGCGGGCGGAGGAGCCGTTGAAGCCGAGATAGCCAAAGAGCTCCGCGACTACGCAACAAAAGTGGGAGGAAGAGAACAGCTCGCCATCGAAGCCTTCGCCGACTCCGCGGAGGCAATCCCCAAAACCCTGGCGGAGAACGCAGGCCTCAACACCACCGACATACTAGTGGCCCTAAGGTCAGCCCACCAGAAAAAGAAAGGATATACAATGGGCGTCGACGTTTTTTCAGGCGATGTCACGAACATGCTAGAGAAGGGTGTCATTGAACCAGTTTGGGTCAAGCAGCAGGCCTTAAAGTCGGCAGCCGAAGTAGCCTCCATGATCCTAAGAATCGACGACGTGATCGCCGCAACAAAACCAAAGGCAGAAGGCATGCCCTCCAGAGAGGAAGAATAAGACTGAGAAGGGTTCTTAATGCGCGCGATATGCCGAGTAAATAAGCCCGTTGTGGGCTTGTTCATTTGCCGATCGATCCTGGCAGTTTTTTGTATACATGCGCGCGCCACACGCCATGTAAACACGGAGTTTTCACTCATTCTTGGTTGCTTCTATGAGAAATACCATTCCTTTAGATTCCTTTTTAGGTTTAGTTTTGTAGTATGACGAAGGGCTTAAACTGACCTTTGTAGAGGGGCCCTTCTCACCATGACTATGATATCCCATGCATCTGATTGCTACTGTTTTCTCGTCTTGCGAAACCCAGACAACACGGGCTTTCCCACCACATTGCGGGCATCTAACATGATCGCCTACATTAGTCATCTTTGATATTCACCCTTTCTGTAAAAAAGACTGATCTTCCAGATAAATTGCGAGCACGCCACCAGATCAATTGTAAACAGTTTAGCGAGCTAAATTTTATGGTAAAGGCAGACGGGTTAAGTTCTAGGTTTTCTTGATGTATTCACGGAACTTTTTCCCGCAACACTCGTACATCTTAACATGTATCTTTTTGTTCCTGCCCATATTCCACTCCTTTATCGGCGTTTTAACTTCTTTTCCACAGGTCGGACACTTGGCCAATTGTCTGTCACCTCCTTCAAAGGTTTTAAGATTAAGAAATAGGGTATTAAAAACAAGGCGTTGTTTTCGCGTCTACATGGCTCCGTGGAGATGGGCTCCACACATAATTCCCTATCACTCTTCTTCTTCCCACTCTTCCTCTTCTTCGCCTTCTTCTTCCTCTTCGCTCATAGTGTTGTCCTCCGCGCAATTAGCGCTCTAAGATAAGCCTATAGTGCTCTTAATAAACGTATTTGATAGTCAAGCATACGTGCGCTCTAAATTTTATTCCTCTCTTTTGTCTTACGGTGTCTCTTCTTCTGTTTCGACTTTTGTGGTCTGTGCGGTGCTTACTAGGTGGGTTACGTAGCCGGCTATCATGTTTCTCAGTTTTGGGGAGGAGGTTTTGACGAGGCTTTTAACAAGTTCTTTGTTTGCTTTAAAGTCTGCGGTAAACCTATCAGGAAATCGGCTTAGCAATTCTCGGGCTATCCTCTTCACCCGCTCCGGCCGCACCTTGCCCAAGATTTAACGCCCCTTAACCCCCGCTCCTTTGCCTCCATCCACACATCGCGCGCATTCTTCATGGTTTACCGTCTGTGTCGGGCCAAAGTGCTAGACCACTAGATCAAGCACAGTGCCACACACAGGATCTCTCAATCAATAGCCCCAAATATTTTGATAAAGGCACAATATAAAATAGAATGGTTTCAGCTATGCTTGGCAAATGCGGGGGATGGAACAATTCTCCAACATTTCAACGCTCACAGAACCTTTATCTCTTCAATTTTTCGGGTTAGGATCTCAACGATCCAGTCGTTGTTGATGTGCATCATTAGTTTGTTGCAGGCGGCAAAGGGTAAAGGCTAACTTAGAAAGCTCCTTTTCAACATTAAAGTTGCTCACTTTATTATAATGGGGTATAGGAGGATTATTATAGCTAGAAGTACTTTTCAAAGTATTGTTTAGTAAACGCATTCTCACTACACATGAATGCGCGTGCAATGGCACTGTCTTCATTTTGCGGCAGGGCCTAAACTTTTAAACCCTCTTCTAACCCTTGTGTAGCCGCCAAGTTATTTTTATCAAGGACTCTTAGTCTGCCGCTTTTCCCCGTTCTCAACTGAGGTTCTCCTCTGAACATGACGACATCGGCGTTTTCAATCTGAACAATATCATTAACCGAAACCATTTTTATACGATCGTTCCACAGGGTTAATTTGATGGTACTAGTGTCGTCTGATAGAACCGCATTTGCAAACATAACATAATCGTTAAACCAGGTGAGCGCCAACCTGGGTTCAGAAATTTCTACAACCCTTGCTTTTAGGCTGACTCGCTTCATTCCCGCTTTCAAATCCTTAATTCGCAGGCAAGTTGCCCTAGACATTTCTCTTTTTTTCTCCAAGACGCGCCTTGCATGTTCCAAGACGTATCCGAACTCCTTAAGCGGATCAGTCTCCCTGAGAAGATATTCTGGTATTGGAAACTGTGCAACCACCTTGTAATCTGTAGTTATAAGAAAAATCGCAAGATCTCTCGTTCTTTTGCGACATTCAATCGTTAGTTTCTTACAGGTAGATTCTCGATTCTTCCAAGCTTCCACAAACTTACCGAAAAATTCATCTGAATCAACTCCATGTCTAACAGAAATCTCTGTAAGATACTCAAGAAGTTTGGTGTCAGCGTACGAGTGAGATCTACCCCGAGGGCGACCTCGGAAGGTCCATCCTCTCTCGGTCCAAATTTTAGTTCGCATTCAACCAGTTCCTCTTCAGCATTTGACTTTTGCCTCTTCTTTCCGCCAGAAAATGTCGCCTCGTTTGTCCGACTGAAAGTCCCAAGGAGAGACAATGTCTTCCTCTCTGATCCATACTTGTCTCTTCAACTTTCCTCGAATTCTGCACAATCGCTCTTTGCCGTCCTGACACTTCACCAAGATTCTGTCAAAACCCATCATCCGAACAGCTATGCCCAGCAAATCATTTGCAACAGGCAACACCATATTCTTAAGCTCTTCTTCGCTTTTGACCTTCTTTTTGCCCACTCTACCACCTCTAGCTTTCCCCTTCCATAACAGCCGCATAACTTAAATACGTTGGTCTTAACTTTCAAGGGCACCTCTCTCACTCAGGTGTGCATCAACATTACTTTTCACCGTTCTAAATTTGTAAGGTTTAAAGGCTTGAGAGTGGGTCGTCATAGATGAAGGGACGTTACTTCACTCGTTATCTTCTTCAAGTGCTTGAGCAGGATTTTTCCCTTTATCTTCAATTCGTGCTTAGAGACAGAGTGTCTCACCGGACAGAGTTCATCGACTATTATACCTTCGTCGATTGAATATACAACAGGGTATATGAAGCATCCTAGTGGCCTATCCTCATAAACCCGGCACTCCTTCTCTGCAGGATCATAGAAATAACACCATTCCCCAACATTTCTCAACCTCGTCAGTCCATCTCCACACGTCACAGTGAAATCTTCTCGGCTGAAGCCCAGCCTCTCCAGCCCTTCAATGTCTTCTTTTGAAAGCAACATTTCAGTTCCTTCACAACACATACCGCACTTAGAACATTGCATGGGAACTAAACTCTATTCGGCAGTGTTTTAGGTTTTCCTTACTGATGGCGAAAACGCGATATTTTTCATGTGGACTACTCGCTTAATTCCTTTCTTATCTGGTTGATTTTTCGGGTTATGACCTCAATAATTCGGTTGTTGTTAAAGTATTTCATTGGCTTGTTGCATATGGGGCACCTAAATAGGGACTCGAAGGCTTCCTCAAAGGGTAATCGCCTGCAACCATATGTTCGACAGCTGTAAAACTCATGACTTGCTTCATACTCGAGTCGGGCTTCCAGCTTTTCCAGAATGTGCCGCTTCCTATTTGTTATGAATCCTCCAAACTGGTCGGGCTGGAGTCTCCAGTGGAAGATAAACCAGCCTGTTTCTTTGTCGCGGGACTGCCTGAGGGCCACGAGGGAGTGGTCGTACAGTCTATAGAGTGCCTTGCGAACCAAATTGATGCGTATTTCGATTTGACTCATAATCTCGTTGTCCGTAATCTCGTCAACCCCTTTAAGAACCTCAACGACCCTAACAGCATCTTCGCCGAACAACGTCACGACCTTTTTCAAGGTCTCATCATCCACAAAGAACAGCTTTGAAACACCTCCGCTTTCAATAACACCCGATTCTTTGTTTACGTGGACGCGCTAGCGTCTTCTTCTTGTTAGTTTTCTCTTTTCCTTCTTTTTACGAAGTAGCTTTCTTCTGTGCTCCTTTTTTCGTGTCATGCCATAATCCCTTTAATGAGCCTTACTCTTAACGTATTAGCTCCTTGTCTTCCAGTTTCTGATGGAGCTTGCTGACTGCTCTGTAGACATCTTCCTCCTTTCTTGTTCCCGTGCAAACCAGCTTTCCGGTTGAGAATAGTAGGATCACTGCCCTTGGATCCTCCATCCGATAGATGAGGCCTGGAAACTGTTCAGGCTCATACATGATTCTTCCACGCATGCTTCTTTCAACCTCATACAGTTCTAAAAGATCAACTGCTCCGCCGAGGCTTGCGGAGGCCACGATGTTTGTTATATTTATCGCTAGTTTTCCTGCAATGATTATGCCGCCTTCTTTCAATGTCTTAACGAGCCTCCTTAAGGCTTTTCTTGCTTCATTTTCTGACCTAGCTCCTGTGCAGACCATCTTGCCAGAGCCGAAGATCAGGGTGGTGGTCCTAGGCTTTTTCAGTCGAAAGATTAAGCCCGGAAACTGTTTTGGACGGTATTCCACATCTGGAAACGCCTTCGTCACCCCGCTTAAATCAATTCTATGTTTCAAGGAGGCAGAGGCAACAACATTCTCGATCTTAATAGTCAGTTTAGCCTTCGACATCAACAGCATCTCTTCATATACAACTTATCCCTATATATATTAGAACCAGCACAGATAACTGTGAGCACGACGAGGTGTAGACAAACCCTTAAAGCCTCAAAAGTCACTATAACCAATAAACAAAAGGCGTATCCGAAAAGGAACCGTTTGCCCTTGTCCGAAAGATTCAATGTCATATACATCGGGAATAAGCCTACAATGAGTTACGTGTTGGCCGTAATAACGGCTTTCACCTCATCCGACACAAAGGAGGTTACCTTAAAGGCTAGGGGACGAGCAATAACAACCGCCGTCGATGCTGCCGAGATAACCAGACGCAGGTTCATGAAGGAACTGAATGTAGGCAAAATCACCACAGGAACCGAAGAAATACAGCAAGAAGAAGGCGGAACAAGAAACGTTTCAACGATCGAGATCACGTTAACGCGCAAATAGGGGCTGATCGATGAATCCTTTTTGAAAGAAGAATTACCCGCGCTTATTAGGGGATTTATTTTGCCGGAGGGAGACGTAATCTATAAAATGTGTTAGGTGTGAAGGCAGCATGACGCTTAAGGACCTCGACTTTCGCGGTGGGAGAGTGAAATGCATTCATTGCGGCTATAAGGTCTTGAGGAAGGTGAGACCGCCCATAGTTAAGCGTGTAAAAGCCACATAGCGCGCGCTTTCACGGTTAGAAAAAGAGCCGATCCTCGGATGCCAAAGCTGTGAGCATGGCAATTATGCTGTCCTCTGGCGCTTTCTCGATGAAGTCGTCCAAGTTGATTTTATCTAATACTATGGCTAAGTATGCTCTAGCGGTCAATTGGTAAAGTGCGGCCAAAAAGCCTGTCTTTGTTCTTCTTTCTCCGATTTTTTCAACAAGGCCTTGCTGCGCTAGCGCTCTGACTCTTCGGTTTACTATGGGATAACGGATGTATGTGAAGTCCCTTTGGTCTCTTAACTTGCGCCAGATGTCGTAGATGGTCAGTGGGGTTTGTAGGGCGAGGATCCAGAGGATTGCCTTGTTGAGTCTTGCTTCTCTTCCTTTGAAAAGCGTGATCCTCGCCATTTTTCCATCTTTTTCCCGCCATTTTTGCGTTGGTTTGAGGATTTAAGGTGCGGATGTGGCGGGCGGACAAGAGGGAGACCCTTAGATGAAAGTGTTCTGGATACTGTACTTTGGAGGGCCCTACAAAGCACACTATGCATTGGAGGCCTTTGCAAAGCATACTATGCTTTGGAGGGGGCAGAAAATTCTTGTGGTTTTAGTGCAAATTGCCTAGGGGTGAGGCTGATGGTGGAGTTCATTATAAGGGTGAACCAGCAGCGTACGGCCTACATACCTAAGGAGATCATTGAGAACTTGGGTTACGACTGGTTTTTGGTGCCTGACACTAGGGCGGCAGTGATCTACGCCAGAAAGTGCGATTTGCAGACTGCGATTAAGAGCGTTCAGGTCATTCTGGATGGGCTTAGGCTGAGGCTGGCAAACCAGCATAAGGGAGGTGCTGAACTTGACCTCTAAGAATTCCGGTGAATCCCGAAAGCTTTGGGTTAATTTTCCGGTTACGGGTGAGCCCCTTGACATCTACCTTGAACTGAAGGGGAGGGGCATCGTCCACAGCACTCGGGACGCTTTCGTGCAGGGTCTAAGGTGTCTTCATGCTAAGGTAGTGGAGATGGACCTTAGGGTGGCTCAGCTGAAGGCGTCTCAGAGGTTGAATGAGGAGTTTCGGGGCCGCTAGGAGGACATGGCTTTTGAAGACGGCGAAGGAAAAGGCAGGAAATGAGCGGGTAGTTAAAAATTCAGTTAAAAAACGGTTTTTAAAGCATACTATGGACATGGCTGTTCTGGCTTTAGACGCTGGCAACTATCCCTCCAGGGTGGCTCGACTCCTCCATGTTTCCCCTCAGCTTCTACATTATTACATCAAAAAGTGGCTTCGGAAGGGCTGGATTAAGCGGGATTTGAAGACCTCAAACGTCACTCTTTACAGGCTTGATCCGCAGTTAAAAAGAAAGTTCACAGGGGGTGAGATTTTTGCTTATAAGGGCGTTAGGTTGCATGCGTTTGGTTTGAAGTTTCCTGTTGTGGAGCCTCCGTCTAGGGTTGTGGATTGGAGGAGGGTTGAGGTGGCTAATTGGACTAGGCTTGTTGGTTGTGAGGGTGGTTTGACGGTGGAGAAGACTACTAGGCATGTGATTGTTCATGCTGATGAGGTTTTTTCTGAGGATCCTTACGAGGCTGCTTTGTTGGCTACATTAGAGTGTTTGAGGTTGGCGAGGGTTCTTGAGGAGAAGTTTGGAATGAAATTGGGCTCGCCTAAGCTGTTGAGGAAGCCCCATTATGGAGTCTATGATCCAATGGCTCGTTGGCTAACGGAGTTTATGGAGTTCAGCGACGACGTGGGCAAGATAGACCGGTCTGAGGGCCATCCTGAGAGGGACTACTACTATCCTGGCTTGGCTAAGGAGTATCTTCTGATGCCCCTGAGGGTGCTGGGTTTGACGGAGGATGCGGCCCAGGTCAAGGAGGTTCTCACGCTCATTGTGGATAACATGGAGGTCTTCGGGCGGGCCATGCATGAGCACTTGGTCCTGATTAAGGGTCTTCAGGCTGTTGCTCAACGCATGGACAAGGCCATCCTGGAGATGATGAGCCTCAGAGAGAGGTTGGGTGGTGCGTGAAGTGCCGGTTAAGAAGTTGACTGTGGCCAGGGGTGCCAGCATCAGTCATGACGACGAAAGCTGGGATCGAGTGTTTTACAGCATAGAGGCCGAGGTGGATGAGGCGGAGTTGCAGGTGGCCAAGGCTGAGCTTCAGGGCATGATTAACGCCTGGATTGTGGACGCCCTAGCCCATCCCTTGATCCCCGTCTCTAAGGCTGAAGAGGTGGAACAGATTCCACGCATTGACTTGGCTGAGTTGGAGGAGCTTCCTTGGACCAACTACCAAACGAAGCAGCCAGCCAAGCCTGGGGAGGCTGGATGGATCTTCGCCAACGCTGAGGGGGCCGAGGAGCTGGTGAAGGCTCTGGAGGCGAAGGAGGGGAAACTGGAGTTGGCGGAGTACATCTACAGGTTCAGTGGAGATAAGCGGTTTATTAGTCGTAGCCCTGTGAAGGCCAAGAAGAATCCTGGGAATGGTTGGGAGCGTAGAGACCAGGCTTTCAGGAACGTGAAGGAAGCGGGTGAGAGGTTGAGTGGACAATGAGCTTTTCGGCTGTTTGTAGGGACTGCAGAAAAACTGAGCGAGAAGTGAGGGATTGTAGGATTCGTCTAGTGCAGTTTGGCGTTTATGGGAGAAAATGTGCTCGAGAGGAGCCTAGCAAGCCTATGGTAGTCGCCGAATTAGGGGTCGACCAGTACCTGGAGATCCCTCTAGAGCTGATCTATTGGAAGGAGCCAATAAGGGAGGTTCTCAAACATCAAGACATAGTGGACATGGCTAGCAGCCTGAGGCTTCACCAGCAGATAGAGCCCATCGTCGTTAAGCCCCCAGACGAAGGCGGCAGGTACGAGGGAGTAATCGGAAGGCTACGATATGAGGGGGCCAAACATGCTCATCTGAAGACGATTCTGGCGCGGGTGCATCAGTTCAGGTCGCCTAGGGAGGTCCGCGAGTGGCAGCTGGTGGAGAACCTGCATAGGAGGCAACTCACCGAGTTAGAGAGGGATGAGGCGTACAGAGAGCTCTACGACGTGATCAAGCAAGAGAGGGGAGGAGTCTACGACCAACACGTCATCAAGGACATAGCCAAGAAGATCGAGGAGCTCACCGGAGAGAAACCAGCTGAAAGAACCATCCAGAAAAGGATAAAGATCGCCCGAGAATTACCTGAGAGGGTCAAGGAAGCTCTGAAAACCGTCACCGGTGACGGTTTTGGGATTAGGCATGCTGAACAGCTGTTAAGGTTGACAGAAAATCCCGACAAGCAACTGCAGTTTGCTGAGGAGTTTGTTGCCACCGTAATCAAAGGAAAACCCATGACCGTCAAGAACCTCACGAAAAAGGTTGACAAACTAATTATGCCTCCGAAGCCGGAGGGACCTATCTTCACATGCTTCTTCTGTGGAGCAAAGCTGAGCGAGGAGAAGCTGACAAAGAGAATCAAGGATGTCGAGAAGGATCCCACCCTCTATGAAGCGGTCAAACAAAGATATGGGGAGGTTTTCAACATCGATGAAAAAGGAGAAGATGGTTGACTATCGAGGGGTCCTGAAAGCCCTGGAAAAAGTTGGAGGGTTGGATTTCATCCAGCTTGTCAGCCTTTTTGGTGAAAGGGGTGAAAGGGCGTGGGAACTGCTGAGGGAGAACCGGGTTAAACGGTATACCTTTCAGCCTAGCGGGAGGGTGGTTTGGATTGTGGTGGGCAGGGAAGGGGACCACCTTGTCTATCCGGATGCTGGTTACTGTGGTTGCAATGACTTCTATTTCAGCGTGATGAAGGGGGAGGCACTGGTTTGTCAGCACCTCATAGCTCAGAGATTGGCTGATAGGCTTGATTGGTTTGACGATGTGGAAGAGGGGGATGACCTCTTCGATGTGTTGATGGAGGAATGGCGGACTCTAGAACAAAAGCGTGTTTCAGTTGTGATGGGTGTGGTGGAAGCGGTTGCCTAGGGTGATGGGTTTCAGTCTTGAAGAGCTCTATGGGCCCTTGGTAGCTCGTGAGGTTACGCAGACGGTTAGGCTTGACAAGGGAAGTGACTACTATCAGGTGGGCAAGGTTTATCGGGTTTGGTGGATGCCTAGAAGCGTCAGGAAGGGGCATTCCATTGGGTTGGTTGCGGTTGTTGACATCGGGAGAAAGGCTATTGACGAGCTTACCGTGGATGACGCCATTAGGGGAGGCTTCAGGGGTCCCAAGGCCTTGGAAAAGCTGAGGGAGGCCCTCTCCTTTTGGTACGACGATCCTCACGCCAGGTTCTTGGTCATTAAGTTTGAGTGGTTGGAGGAAGAGCGGGTTGGAAATCGAAGGTAAGATCACGGTGAGGAAGCGTCCTAAAACGCTCGCCTTTGACAAGTGCATCTTTGGGTTGGGTGAATGTCCAGTTAAGCGGTATTTGGCTAGGCTTAAGCAGGAGAAAGGGGCCCTCGCAAAGGCTGAACCAATTCCCGCTGAGATGTTCGATGGGCTACCACCGGAACTACAAGAGTCTCTAAAGAATTTTGCGGGCATTATGTCTTCGGTCATGAGCCGTACCATGGAGGCGTATGGTGAGGCTGCGCAGTTGGCTGCTTTTTGTCAGGCCTGTGTTTGGGTGAAGGCCCTTAAGGCGGTGGACTGGTTTGAGAAATGAGAGTAGGCTCATTGCGTGTTACTTCTTTCTTTCCCATCGATTGTTAACTAAGGCTCCTAGGCTTTGGCCCTTGATTAGGCGGTTGGATGAGAAGGTGATTAAGTGAGCAGTGTTGAAAGCAAAGAGTTGCCTTTGTGTCCCATCCGTCGTGCCACATGCATCCGCGGCGTGTGTGCTTGGTGGATTAAGGATTTGGAGGTTTGCGCGGTTGTAAGCCTGGCGATGAGCCTGAGGGTTCAAGCCTTGCGTCAGAGGATGAGGATATGAAGATCGATGAAGCGATGGCTTTTGCCAACCGGGTGCTGGAGATTATTCGACCTTTCTGTGAAAAGTGTGAAGTTGCTGGGTCTGTAAGGCGGCGAAGGCCCGAGGTTCGTGACATTGACATTGTTTTGATTCCTCGTCCCTTAATGTGGCAGCGCATCATCAGCAAGCTCGTTGAGAAGGGAGCAAAGGTTGTCATTAGTGGCTCGAAGTTGGCGAGGGTTGTTTTTGAGGGGGTTCAGGTCGACCTTAATGTGGCTTCGGCTGAGAATTGGGGGACCATCCTTCTCATTCGCACGGGTTCTGCATACCACAATATTAGGCTTATGAACAGGGCTAGGAGTTTGGGGCTGAAGTTCAGTGCTGCTAGGGGTGTTATGAAGGATAATAAGGTTGTGGCCAGCCGAACTGAGGAGGAGATCTTTGACGCCCTCGAGATGGATTACGTGGCCCCTGAGGATAGGGAGGCGGGTGCTTGAAGCTTCGCCTTTCAGAGGATTTTGTCATAGACACGGAGAATTTCATGAGGGAGGGCATCAGGATCACTTTTCTAGGCGAGACAGGGTTTGGGAAGAGTTATGGTGTGGCTGTAATTGTGGAGGACGCTCTAGAGCAGGGCGCTTTAGTCATGATTGTGGAGCCTTTAGCGGAGTGGCATACGCTGAAGGTGCGTTATCCTAATGTTTGTGTGGTTGGTGGCGCCTATGCTGATCTTCCATTGAACGTTGAGTTCGCTCGGGAATACGTCACGGCTATGCTTGAGTATGGCATCAGCATGATCTTCGACCTAAGCGATGACGCTTTCACCACCGACCTAGAGCAGCAGACCTTTGTAATGCACTTGAACAATGCCCTTTACAAGTGGAATCAAAAGTATCGTAGGCCTGTTTTGGTTGTTTATGAGGAGGCGGATGTCTGGGCGCCACAGAAGTGGGATAGGGCCACCAAGCCGGTTCTGATCTCTACGTCGAAGATTGCTCTTAGGGGTCGTAAGCTTGGCATATCGCCTATTTTCATTTGTCCTAGGCCTGCTGAGATTGGGAAGACGCCTCTCAATGAGAGCAATATACGCTTTTTTGGCCACCTGAGTGGGAAGGAGGATGTTCGTGCTCTGGAGTGGTATCTCAAGGGAAGCGGGATTGAACCTAAAGATTTGGAGAGCCTAGATGTTGGGGAGTTCATTGTTAAGAGTAAGCTTGGGACCCAGAGGATTCGTGTTAGGCCGCGCCTTACTCCCCATGGAGCGGATACGCCTGTTATAAAGCCTGTTCCTGCAACGCCTCAACTGAAGGAAGCTGTTTCAAACCTTGCTAAGGCCATACAGGAATCGATGGAGAGGGCTCGGAAGGAGGCTTCGTTGATCTCGCAACTTAGAATAGATGTGGCTAGGCGAGAGAAGACGATTCAAGATCAGAGGAGGGAGATTGAGCGGCTGAAGGCTGCCTTAGAGGTTGCTGGCATTATTAAGATTGAGCCTCAGATGATTGGTGACCTTTCGGCTATGAAGAGGGAGTTGGATGAGAAGTATGGTGTGATGATTAGTCGGCTTGAGGAGGAGGTTCGGAGGCTGAAGGTGGCGAGTGGAGCACCTGTGGCACCTGTAACGTCTGCTCCAACTGTTCTTCAGGGCTTCATTAGGGATCGGTCTTCTGTGGCGAATAGTCTTCGGGAGCTTTTGCAGTCAGATTATTGCTATGTGAAGATGGGCTTAACGCCCCGTGAAATCATGGAGATTCTTCGGGAGAATGCTATTCCTCATAATCCTCATAACGTTTCTAACTGGCTTTGGAGCGCGGCTAAACGGGGAGAATTGGCGCGGAGGAGGGACGGGACCACCTACCGCTACTGGAAGAGAAAATAGGTTTGGGGCAGTTAAACCATGCACGAAAACCATACATTTTTGAAAGGAATCTGAGAGGGTTGCTTTCTTGCCTTTGTTACCCAAAAGAAGCCCAAATCTAGCCCCTATGACATACTATTTCGAATCTTTTTCCCCTACATGAACAACAGTCGAAAGTGCTCATTCAAGATGGCTCTGGAGAAAGAAATCGTGCAGTTTGTGCAAGGAAAATCCAAAAAACCTGCACAGAGGCCTTCTAGGAGGCGTAGAACCAGGGCTGAGAAGGTCGGCCGCTTAAAGTATATCATCGAGCTGATCAAGCGGTTGGAGCGAGAAATCGGTCAAATTGACCTTAGAACGCGGACTATGATGGCTGGTTTGCGTGAGTGGATGAGTTTTGAGCCCGGTCATATCCAGAAGGTCGCATGTGAAGATGAGGTGGATGTTAGAATCGTTATGTGTCTTGTTCAAAGGGGTGGTGGGGGTATGTTGCCCTCGGCCATCGCGGAGGATCTTTCCAGGTATGGCTTGAAACGGTGGGATATTACCCGTAGGATTCAGCGCATGAACAAGAAATTAATGAAGGAGTTGGGTCAGAAGGTGGCTGAAAAGAGAGGACATTCTTGGGCTCCGACGAGCTTTGTATTGGATGCTTGGAGAAGCGTGGAACGTGAAGAGATTTCTTGATTATTATCCGATCAACTCGAAGAGCATTTTTGAGTTTTGACCTAGATGATGTTAGTTTATAAGGGTGGTTGGCTTTTGGTATTGTGTTTCGCTGGTGAATCCCATTGGTGGGATTTGATTATGCCTATTGAAGTTGGGTTGGAAATGTATGCGGAGAAGGATGTACTCTTGCCGTTTTTTACGGGGCATGTGGCTCGCGGCTTGTTATTGCATTTTGTTAGGCAGGTTGATCCGAGTGCGTCTGGGCTGCTGCATGAGTTGAATACTGCTAAGCCATATTCTGTTACGCCTTTGCGGTTTAAGAGTAAGGCCCGGAGTGAGAAGGGTTATGTTTTAGATCCTTTGTTTCCTTGTAGAGTTCGTTTCCGCTTTTTGAAGGATGAGTATGCAACGTATGTGCTTAATTTTTTTCAGAAGCAAAATAGCGTGTTGGTTTTTGATACGACTTTCCGCATTGCTTCTTTGAGTGTTAATTGTAAGAGTTATGAGGAGTTGGAGAAGGAGGCGAGGGCGGTTGACTCGTTTAGGCTGTTCTTTAGGACGCCTACTTATTTGGCTAGTTTGGGCAGTGGTTTTCATTGGATGTTTCCTGACGCTGTGAAGGTTTTTTCGAGTTTGATGCGGGTTTGGAATTTGTTTAGTGATGGTAGACGCTTTAGTAAGGAGGACTATCTAGCCTATAAGGAGTGGTTGAGTAAGAATGTAGGCGTGAGCGAGTATGAGTTGTGGACTAGGCTGGCTGTTATGAAGCGGAAGAAGGCAACAGGGTTTGTGGGCTGGGTCACATATGAGTTGAAGGACTTGGAAAGCGAATGGAACAAAACAACATGCATGCTAGCAAAATATGCAGAATACACCAACATAGGAGGAAACAAAACAGGAGGATTCGGAGTGACAAAATTCAGTTTTAGATCAGAAGTAATTAAGGAGACTTCTATCAATAGGATTTAATGATGTTCAAATCAGACGTAATTATTATATGCTGTAGACACTAAGCAGATGTGACAATGGAGAGGGCGTTATGAATAAACTATCCCAAGATGAATTAGCCAGAGTAATTAATGCTCTACGTAAAATGGGCTGGGGGACAATTTATGCAAAAACTAAGCCTGAGCAAACACTTTTATGCCATGCAGTAAACGCTTATGGGCTTTCATCGTTTCTTTTCAATCTCATCGCTACAAGACGCAATTGGGATAGGAAAGATACTGACTTGGTATCGTTAGCCATGTTGGTACATGATGCAGGTAAGACCAAAAGTGAATGGCAAAAACAAGCCATAAAAACTATCGAAGAATATACTCAAGAAAAGGTTCCTCCACATAAATTGTCATTTGAAGAACTTAGAGATTTTATAGGTCAATTGCATAAATGTGGATTGGAAATTGATACCGATGATAGAAGCCTTAAAATGATTTATCTTGTTTCACAAACGTTACATTCATTAAGTGCCCCAGAATCTCTACTTTCATCCCCATATCACTACCAACTTAGTCTCTTGTCTACATTTATTGACTACCTAATTTCAGCTGAAACGGTTTATTCAGCTTACGAAGTAACCGTTTCAAGTGAGCAGGGCAAAGCCTTCGATGCGGACTTGAAGTTCCAATTTCATGGAGTCAGCTATATTCATGGTATGATTACTTACTTATTTAACAAAGCTACTGAAGAGGTTTTCAAGAAATACAATTATGAACCGATTTTATACTTCCCCGAGGGAACATTATATGTTTCATTAAAAGATGAAGCCAAAAAAATAGATGCTGAAATATTGCTTGACGAAGTTGCTACCGAATTTTGTGAAATTGTGGAGGAGGCATCTGGTGGCAGAGTGCAAAGAGGCGTTACATATAAACTTACTCCAGCCGTGACTATGATTAATCCAGATAAGATAAAGTCTCGAGATGATATGGTTGACATCATAGCGGATGCTGGAGAATATTTAGGAAGCCCCAAAATTCGAAAAGTCTCTCCCTTTGACCCTAAGAAGTATAGTGCCTTTACCATGTTAGCTAAAGGACTTTATGGAGAAGACTTCGAGAAATCTCTGCCAAAGATTTACAGAACATTCCTCTACTTAGCCCTCTTTAACTCAATGTTGAACGTCATCATAATACCAAAAATTACTAGGGAAGCAGTAGAAAAGATCCTCCAAAAATACTTCTATGCTCTAAGAATAGATATAGATGAGGTTTTAGGCGCCCGCAAAAGCGCATGGGGAGATCCCGTAGGATTTGCGGCTGCCAAACTTTGTGAATTCACTCCTCGAGACTTAGCTGAAATATGTGCAGCTCGTGAAGAATATGAAAAAGAGCTCTCAAGCGTCTTCTTAAATGAAAAATTAATCGATCTCGATTACGATAAAGTCGCTGCATCCCTTCGCATATTCCTTACGAAAATTATTATGGAAATTACTAATGGCATGTCTATAGGCGAAAAGTTAATTACCGTAGATGAAGCTAAGGATTTTGCGCGTTTCTTTACGAACAGCTCAATACCTATAGCTTCTGGAAAGTCAAAAGACATTGCAGAGAAATCGCTTAAAGATTACTCTAAACAACGTGAATTATTTTTCAAAGAAAAAGAACACGCTTGTCCATTTTGCAATTTCCCTGGAGAAGCAAGAGACATGAAAGGTGTCATGGAAGGGGCTCAAACGCCTAGTTTTACACATGCTCCACTGGGGAAAAGAGTTGACCGCGTACGTGCATGCAAATTTTGCCGTATTGAATATACATTGAGGCAAGGAGCTGGACTTGGCCCTGAAATTGTTGCGGCATTTCCTTCACCATCTGTGATCCCAGATGTCGGTGCATTCATTGACAATGATGTGACGAGTCTTTCCTCTTTTTACTATCCAGAAGTTATTGAAGTTGCAAAAGAAATGCCTGTAGATATGATGAAAGGTGTTTTTGAGAAATATGTATACTTTGAACCGACCAGTCCACGATCGACCCTCATGGATCTGATTATGAAAGTAGCAACCCCAAACTTTACTTTAATCCCGCTTCCTTTCCAGCTCAAAAAGGCACCAAATGAGAGCGACGAAAATTTCCTTATCAGATTGACCCCATTCTTAGCTCTCGCTTCACAAGCTGGTCCAACAACAAAGGTAGGGTGGTGTAGAAGTGGCAACATACTTGACGCGGCTCAACGTCCAGAGACGCTTCATGTACCATCCGTTTTCATAGGTAGGGTTCATTTGCATACTTTGCATAAATTATTTAATGCTTTAATTGGTATTTACCGCGCTTGCATATTAGCCAAGGAGAACATAAAGCAAAACGCCTTGGTTCGATACATGACAACCTATAGAGACAAAGCCTTCCCGGCTGAAACGATAATAAGAATGGTCGAGCGAGTAAGAGGCGAAAAACTGAAAAGCATTAACGACTTTATCTTCTTATCAAGAACTCTTAGCGAGGAAGAATCATTTTGACAGAAAAAGAAATGATGGATCTCTTAGTCAAAACATTAGAAGGACACCATTGGTTAATGCGTAGAAGACTAGGAGAACGTTCAGTTTATGATTATACATCTCCTGTGGATGTGCTTCGACGAGAATTTTGGAAATGCTTGAAACTAAAAGTGGAAAGAGACAGTCTCATCGAAACCGTATCATCCACGGTCGTTAGAGATATCGAGCGTGATTCTCAAAAAGCGGCAGAGGCTTATGGAAGGCAATACACAATACGTCCCGAGCTCAAAGAAAGCATTGAAAAGTTTGTGAGGTGGCTGTACGATATTTACGAAACTCGTTACAAAGGCGAAATAATGAAGTTTTATCTCTACCTTGATAGAATAAGAGATAAAGTTTACGTTGATCGCAAGTTAAAAGAAATAGAAAGAATGGAGAAAGCCAGGGAAACTAAAGGTGATTAATATGGAGCTTCCAGAAACTTTAATGAAATATGAAAAATGGTTCGTTTCTCTGCCAATGCCGACAACCAAAAACCTTTATGCACAGATACTACTTCTTCGCGAAATTCACGACTATAGTATCTTCAGGACAGAAGCTGGAGCCGAATTAAACACAGTTCTTACACCAAAAAGCCTCGCGAATTCGGAGAGAATTAAAAGGGTAGTGGCACTAGGCCGGAAATTTAAAGCAGTAGAACGTAGAGTTGGAAGGGACATTATAAGGAGTGCGAGACCTGACTTTGAGGAAAGATGTCATCTTCCAGACAGACTATGCTTAACATGTCCTGACGACTGGCTTCATGGTGGTATTTCCACTATTAGGGGAGCTGAACGAGAGTTAGCTCTACATAGCCGAACGCTTTATGAATCCGCGTTCACACTGCGCGACGTTGAAGATATAGTCGAATTAATAACGATGAATGCCATTTCCGAAGTTACAGGAACAACTGGTGTAAGTCTGACATCCCAGTTCATGTTGCCTCCGGCAATTTATCTGCCAAATGTCGTAAGCCTGCATAGCGTCACTTGGAAGGAACTTCTGTACATGTTAGCCGCTTTAGTGAGATCTTCAAGGTACGGAGCCAGATCCGCTGTGCAAGCTACAGTGAAAAATCATATCTGTACATTGATTTTTGGAGAGGGCTGTACTGTAACATCGTTAGAGCTAACATTAGCTCTTTGTGATCGCATAAAAGAAGACGAATTAAGTAGAATCGACGCCAGTTTACTTCTTAAAAATATGAATGAATACATTGATAGCGCCGTTAAAAAACTTTGGTTTAAAACCGAGACAGTACAAGGAGAAGAATTAACGAAGATCTTAGAAGTTGAAAAGAAAACTCATATGAAAGAACTAATCGATAGCATGTATGACGATGTAAACAAGGCTCAACAGAGAGTCGCATCGTTGTCAAGCTAGAATAGGAAGGAGAACGAGTTAACAGTATAATTCAAAAGTGAAGTGACTTTATGAGTAGCTTGCGTATTTTTAAAGCAACAATCTTATCCCATGATTTTTTAAATTTCGTTACATTTAATTTAGCAAGCGCCGCTGGAGAGGAAGGAATTTGTATGCCATACGTGCACAACTACGCTATAATGTACTCGCTAATGAGTACGAAAAGAGTTGTTGACTTCGGGGCTCAAAGGACCAAACCGTCTTATGAAGAATTAAGGAACTCAAATTTCTATGCTACCCCGGCAAAGCCAAGAAACGTTGAAATTCGGCGCGTTCAATACAATACTCTTGACGAAGGCTTTGCCCGAAGAACTATAGCCGCTATTACAAAAGAGGAGCCTCGAGTTACTCTATCATTTTTTGGAGCGAGACAAAACATCTTGCCATACTCCGAATTTAGCTTCTTTCTTGCATCGCCGTTTAAGCCTCCAAAGATAGTGAGGCTGGGAAAAGACAGAAGCCCATGCTTACTGGAACTCGAACAACTGAAAATCGTTGGAAAGATGAAGGGAATATTCAAAAGTAGCCACCTCATTAATATGGCGGATTACAGCGAGCTTAAGGACATAAACGTCATTAAAATATCAATGTCTCCAACCCCACTTTTTGATGGTGAGTTTGAGGGAGAATATGCTCTTTGCGAAGGAACGAGAGATGAGTATATCGTAGCTTTGCCAGAAAGGTTATTATCAGATGTTAAAACCGATTGAAATTCAAGTAAGTCCGCTATACATTCCATTCGCACATAAAAATTGGGATATAAGTACTAAAATATATCCATATGATTTTCAAGAAGAAGTACATTCTCTTTATGACCTTTATTCGAGCTTTATGTTGACAGCGGGAACTGGAGCTGGAAAAACCGCAGCCATCGTGTTACCAACCATTTGGAGGGCTCTCAAGTGTCGCGAGCCTGAAGGGCTGCTGGCTATTTACCCTACGAACGAGCTTGTATTAGACCAAGCGAGATCGATTTGCAAGCTCTTGACGAAAGAATTGGGAAAAGTGGTCTCAATATGGCCTCCAGTTGTATTTAATCGCGTAATGAGCGGTATGCCAGATGATGTTAGATCATTTGTGAAAGCTGGCAACGCCGGGGATCTTTCTGTGATAGTCCTTAGTGCGCAAATTCTTGTTGAGCATAGAGTGAGCGAAAACTTATTAGATTGGTCAAATGCCAAGGCTTTGCTTTACACAATCTTCGCTAAAGCGTCTCCACCCTTCGTCATATTATCCAATCCGGACATTGTCTACTTAATTACTGAGAAAATGTACGGGCTTCACGACCTGAATACTGCCGAAAGAAATAGGCTAATGAGCGTTTTAGGTGAACTAACTTTGATGTTTGACGAATTTCATTTTTGGAGTGGGCAAGAGTTTGCTCACGCATCAATGTTTCTATCTTTCTTAAAAAATATAAGTCATAAAATCTTCTTGTCCTCAGCTACGCCTTTCAAAAGAGAAGACCTAATCAAGCGTGCCCTTGGCGATATTAAAAAAATAGGAAGCGAAACTACACAAAACAGAGGAAGAATCGTTTTACGTCCATCTTCCGTCAGATTTTATCCTCAAGGCGGCAGCCTCGCTGAGGCTCAAGAAAATGTGGTAAACACTGTGCTAAGAATAGCAGAAGATAGAATAAAGGATTTAGAACACTCAAAGTCACCAATCTTAATAATTTTGGATAGACTTATTGACCAAATACGCATAGCAAACGAGTTAACAAAAAAAGGATACCATGTGGGCGAATATACGGGTTGGTATAAAAGTAAAGAAGAGATGGATGAGTTCGATTTCGTTGTTGGCACATCAGCTATAGAAGTTGGAATAGATTTTAGAGTTTCAGAAGGTATTTTCTTTTCATCCATGGCACCAGCTTTAATTCAGAGGATCGGCAGGGTAGGGCGAACGGGCAGTGAAGAAAAGCCTCCTATGGAGCCTTGTCTTGTTCACATAATTACAAGTACTGGTACAGCGTCATTAGTTAAAAGTAAGAGTGAAGAGAGAGGCGGAGTTTTAACAAGAGGCGCGTTTAATGAATTAATTAATGACATTTATCCCGCTCAGGATCTACATGCTTGGTACACTGAGACTATTGAATGTAATGCACAACATTTGCGATTCTTAAAAACTTTTAAGCCACCCTACGACGAGCCTCTGAATGCTCTTTACAAGAATATAGAAATGGCGTACATGGATCTTCACGGAAAGATATCCCGAGAAGCAGAGGAACTTTATGAGCAGTTAATCAGAGGAGAATTAGCTAAAGTTTGGCAAGCGAACGCCTTCTCGTTCAGAGGAAGTGGACTTGACGTGTTTATACAAGATTTGTACGTAAAAAGAGGACACTTTATTCAATATGATCTGAATTTCGTCCTCAGAAATATGGACTTGTACGATGTGAAAAGTTTCAGAAAAGAAGAAGAAATGGCAGAATATGTAAGACAGCAAGGAGATGCGCCGTTGGCTAAACTTCTACAAGAGGGTATGGGTGCTTATGTTCCAAAGATGATTATGATAGTTGATTCATCAAAGGGTTTACAACGAAATTTTGGTCTTTGCTTCGTACTGAAATCGGCAAATTATGTAAATAAACTCACGAGTCTAAAAGAATCCCTAGTGCCAATTCCTTCGCAAGGAGGACAGAAAGTAAGGGATGCTTTAAACGAGCTCAATCCAATGTGCTTTATAGCTGATGTCAGCAAGAGAGAACGAGAAAAACTATGGAATGCCATTAAACTATATCCGGTCTACTTTTCTATGCAACATAGAGAACCAGATTACCATGTGGCATTTTATAGCGACGCGCTTATGTTGCGCGCATTTAAAAACACAAAAACATCTACGTAACCGTTTGGCATGTTTGTTTGTGTCCGCATCCGCCTGTGCATTTTTGTTTTGCCACTCGTATTGGCGGCAGCTCTTCTTCCTTTATGATTCTTTTAATGTGTCCTAACACACGCTTCACATAACTCTTCATAGTGGGCGTAATCTCCAACTGCAAAATCAAAGTTTCAGGAATATAATTCACAAAACCACGCCTAACAACCGTACCAAAATTATCCTCAATAAGTAAAACATATGCAACCAACTGATACTTATGATCCATCCAAACTTTGCCTTTATTCGAAGCCATATTCTTATAGTCCACAGGAACATACTCGCCACTCGCAGTTTTGATTATGCAATCTACATTTCCCTGCAGCCCAAGCATGCTGGAGCTAAGCGGAGTAAACAACAGTTTCTCTGCCCCAACAAACTCAGGCGAATAGTATATGGCGTCTTTTCGCCTCAACTCCTTCCTCACATAATCCTCATGCAACTCCTTACTATCCTCCTGCTGAGAACCAAAAACAGGCTGAGCATGCAAAACCTTGTCAAAATAAATCAGCCGTGGACAGTAAATGTAATGCTTAATATCCGTGACAGAAACAAAAGGCTCGGCAATGTCAGAAATAGGCAACTTCTGCTTCTTCTTAAGCCAACTCTCTGCTCTCGACTTGCTCAACTTACCCATTAACTTCCCAACAGCTAACGCATCACAATTGACTTGGCTTTAATCAAAAGGTCTTCTGCAAACCGCAGATTCTCTCTCAACTCCTCGCTACTAAAGGTCTTACTAGGCTGATAACCCGCCATATGCAGCTCCGTCGCCAAACTCAAATACTTATCATACACCGCCCTTTCCAATTTTCCAGCTCTAACAAGGTTGTCCCGAATAAGAAACTGCAAAGCAAGACGCCCAGTAAACTTTGCCCGAGTGCCTGGATACTCAATCTTTCTAACCCCAAAATTATACAAAAGAGCTTCAAGACTGCTCTCAACCGCCCTAAAAATCTCCTCAGCCGCGGGAAACAACCTACCAGCACGAATGTTTTCTTGAGCTGACTGCAAATATTCTTCAGCCTTTTTTAAACACCATTTAACCAAATCTTCTCGGCTTTTCGCCATAAAGAACCTCTCCTCTCGAATGCACATCCATAATGAACACATCTTTAGCCAGTCCAGACAAATACTCCTCAACTGATAAAACTATGGGATAAACATTGATCCCATAAGCTGGGAAAATTTCCGAATTAACAAAATCTAGTATGTCTTTTTTCACAGCTTGAATTCGCCTCTCATCTTTAACTACGACCATAATGTCTATGTCGCTGGGCTCTTTCACAAAATCTGACCGTATTTTCCCCATCGCCAGACTACCAAAGAGCATCACGGCCTCCACTTTATGCTTCCCAGCCACGAATTTAGCAACTTTGCCAGCAGTCTCTCTGTATATCTCTTCCAAACCTCTAAAAACGCTTGTCAAAGGTTCATACAAGAAATGTTGCTGGTTCACCCGATACACCTTAGCCTTGCCAGTTCTCTCCATAATAACTAAGCCAACGCTGACAAGGTCCTTTACCTGCCTATTAACTTCCGAGACCGACGCACCAGCTTCTTTCGCCAATTCATTTTCGATAATGTTTCTCTCTGGATGCGCTACCAAAACTGACAACACATTGATTTTCGTCTTGCTTCCTAAAATCTTATCTAGATACATGGCAATCGACCACTATTTTCGGTTTTACGAAATATATTTTGGAAAACCGAAATAAGAAAGTTGTGGTGTATTTAAAAATACGCTATCTTTTCCTTATCTTCTTTCAACTCGTATTTTTTGGGTTTGCCGACTTCTTTTCTTCCTTTGAAACACGTATCACAGACGGGATACAGTTGCACATTTTCAATTAGTTCCTTAATCAAATTCTTCAAGTCAACAATCAAACTGTTCAGCTTGTCCCGACGGAGGCTGCCTATAAATGCACTGTACTGGATTCTCTGTAAGCCATAGTCCTTCAAGGTTTCCGCAACCAAAGCACGCAAGTTGTCATCCGTAATATCATAAATCACAACATACCGCATAAACAATCACCTCATAACTGAATGATAAAAAAAGAATTCTTTTTTCCAAATCTTTCTACCAACCCAAACAGAAAGGCACATAATCAGCTTCTCGCATAAGAAAACGAACCACCCGCCTAGCCTGATGATGTATAAAACTCTTAATAGGCCCTCTCTGGCCGTCAAACATCACCTCTGTGTCTAAGCGTTCCTGAAAACTTGTGAGCAAAGTCCTAATCACCTCTTTATTCAACACTCGACCTTCTTCAACTACTTCAACGGCAAGAATCTCGTTGGGTTTAATAACGTTCTTCGTGAGAAGGCCCGTTAAGGTTCTGTCCACAACCTGCTGTCGAAATTCCTCCATCAAATCCAAAACTAACGAGGGCTTACCAGGTCTGTCAGCGTGTAGGTAACCCGCATAAAAATCTAGACCAGCATAGCTCACAGCCTTCCAAACCTCAGGAAACAAAATCGTCTGATAACCAAAATTCAGCATCGCATTAAACGGGTCACGAGCGCCACGAGTCTCTCGCCCTTTGAAATTTAATTCAGCCGGCAAAATCTGTCTAATGGAATCCCAGTAAAACCGGGCGCCTTCAGCCTCCCAATTCATCAACTGCTGCCTCTTCTCATCAATATTCAAACCATGCTCCTTGTCAATCTTCTCATTCGTCGCGTCGATGGCTTTGCCTGCCCTATAAAGTCTTTCAGCCAATGTTGGATCGGTTTGACGTCTATTTTTTGCCATCAACTTCAAAAGGTTAGCCTGATTCACGAGCTTTCCAGCGATAAATTTCTTAGCCAGAATAAAACCTCGTTCGTCATTGTACGCTATGAACTGTTCTCGTCGGGCTCTAACTGAACCAGTCATAGACGACGGCATCAAAACCGCATAAGGCCATCCACCATAGCGGGCAAAAACAACTTGAATATTATTTTGAACTGCCAAATCCAAAGCACTCGCGGAAAAAGCAACACCGGAAGAACAGCAAATTATTGAATCAACATCATCTGCCACAATCTCTTTCGTTTCGCCTTCTCTCTTCACAACAAACCGATTTCTTTTTCGACCAAGAAAAATTCCAAAATCATCCAAAAGAATCTTCATCGATTCTCCCTTCTCCAACCCAGATTATCCATAACATGCTTGAAAATACATGCAGTCTTCTCTGCATTGCGAGCGAACCGGCTTTCCAGGATCTCGCTGCTCCGCAACAATTTCCAACTTTCTATCCCGTTCCTCGATCCACCACTGTCTTAACTCATCACTGATAAAGAAGAGGTCCTTCTTTGTCACAATTTGATCCCCTTTCAAGTTGAGATATGCAACACATCCCACATCCACAGGCACTTCATGAACACTTTCAAACACAAGAGCATAACCTGTGGGGGTCAACCTGCCCCAGTCTTGTGGTTCACTCGCCACCTTCAGATCAAACATGATCGACCGAAGATAATCATAACAATCGAGGCTCAATAACCCGCTCAATCCTAAAAGCTCACCAGAAATCTTGTGTTCAATCAAGAAGGGAACAGTCGAAGCCACCAAATCCCGCTCAGACGCATAAGGCTGCCGAGCCGACATCTCTGCAAAGCGAGCTTCACACTGTTTACTTAAGTAGTCCCACACCCTCCCCGCAGGCTCCAAAACCTCCTCCGCCTTCACTGGAATCTCCTCCCAACGAATCCGTTGCTGCCAAACATCAAAATCCAATTTTGTCCTACTGATGAACGATTGCAAGCAATCACTGACAACTCCATGAAGCAATTTTCCTAATCCCATTTTAAAACTTAAGGTTCCTGCTATCTTTTCCACATTGCTGAAATACACATCCCGATCAGTAGGGCAATATTTCGAGCAAACCGCATACATGGGCAATTTAACATCCTCATAGTAAGGCTTTAATGGAGCCTGATGCCAACTCCAACCCCTCAACTCCCCGCTAACTCCAACTTCCCTGGCTGTCGGTAAAAGCCTGTGAACAAGATATTTATGCTCTAGGTCAGAGAGAAAATACACCGTGTATCCCCTATAGAAAAAATGAATCAAAACAATAATATTAAGAATATGAAGCAAGAATATGGATTTTCGATTATATTTATAAGTGAAAATACAATTAACCAATAATCGGAGACGCCCTTCAAAACCAGAAGAATTAAAAACCTTCTGGCAAAATGAAGCATAAAACGGGTTCGGGTTCAAGGAAAAATCCCATTGAAGGGGAATTGAAAGCCTTAAAGAGCTCTCTAGCCTCTTTGAAGCCTACGGCTCGGTTCAAGGAAAAATCCCATTGAAGGGGAATTGAAAGATTTCCGACCTTAAAGTCTCCTTCTGACACTCCACCTCGAGGTTCAAGGAAAAATCCCATTGAAGGGGAATTGAAAGATAATCTATGTCGTAACCCATCTCCTAGTCATCTCCTAGTGGTTCAAGGAAAAATCCCATTGAAGGGGAATTGAAAGATCACGTGAAAACTGGAGGCTACCAATACTAGGAGAGGTTCAAGGAAAAATCCCATTGAAGGGGAATTGAAAGATTTTTTTGTATCCGTTTGGAGCATCGAGCGCTTCGACAATGGTTCAAGGAAAAATCCCATTGAAGGGGAATTGAAAGTGCCTGTCCAGTCCAGCCTTGTTTCAGAAGCTAGCTGTGGTTCAAGGAAAAATCCCATTGAAGGGGAATTGAAAGATACATGGACATGGACAAGCTTGTCGGGATAATCATTGCGAGGTTCAAGGAAAAATCCCATTGAAGGGGAATTGAAAGATAGTTTTGCGTTGCTGTTCAGTTTTGTCTAACATTTCTGGTTCAAGGAAAAATCCCATTGAAGGGGAATTGAAAGATAAATGTTCCTATCCGACCCTGTTGTCCCACTATTATGGTTCAAGGAAAAATCCCATTGAAGGGGAATTGAAAGTCTTGTAATTGCTTCATTCTGATTTTTATGTAGTTGGTGGTTCAAGGAAAAATCCCATTGAAGGGGAATTGAAAGTACTCCTCAAGCGCATACACTTACCTCGCACTCAACTAGGGTTCAAGGAAAAATCCCATTGAAGGGGAATTGAAAGGTATTACCGGTAACACAATCAATTTGCCTCAGCTTAGAGGTTCAAGGAAAAATCCCATTGAAGGGGAATTGAAAGGTATTACCGGTAACACAATCAATTTGCCTCAGCTTAGAGGTTCAAGGAAAAATCCCATTGAAGGGGAATTGAAAGCTTCTTTAAACCCTCCACGGCATCGGCAACCTTCCGATAGGTTCAAGGAAAAATCCCATTGAAGGGGAATTGAAAGCTTGTAGACCCGCCTGTTGGAAACCCAACTTTGCCTGCGGGGGTTCAAGGAAAAATCCCATTGAAGGGGAATTGAAAGCAGACATTTTTGGGCTGTCAGGCTGGATCATAGAAACAAGGTTCAAGGAAAAATCCCATTGAAGGGGAATTGAAAGTTTTAATATGTCCTGTTAAGCCTCTCAATTTTTGTTGCGGTTCAAGGAAAAATCCCATTGAAGGGGAATTGAAAGGGACGCTTAATTGGGTCTAATCTTGCGAGCCAAACAACGCTGGTTCAAGGAAAAATCCCATTGAAGGGGAATTGAAAGTATATATTGGCAACATCATAAAATTTTTCAACTGGTACTAGGGTTCAAGGAAAAATCCCATTGAAGGGGAATTGAAAGGATTGTATAGAGACGAATGTAAAAAACTGTTTTTTCTATAGAAGAAAGATGTGAAAAAGGCGTTTCAGTGGGCGTATCACAGTTCTTAGTTGAAACCAACGTACATTTTTTGGAGACAAATTTAATTATACGTTATGCCTTTGAGGTGGTGTCTTAAGAAAATCTAAATAAAAATATACTACCTCCGCTAAGTATTTTGTGGATGATGCAACTTGAGCACTGTTAAGCCAACTAGGAAAAGCGTGACTGCAAAGTTGCCACTCCCTATTCGCGAGCAGTATTTCTCGGTTTTCGCGAAACCTGAGCCTGAAATGGTTCATCCTGACTTGTATAAGCTAATAATTGATGATGGTACAGACGTGATTCTTAATGAAGTTAAGCGTTATAATCAGGCGAGAAAACAGCTAATCAGAGAGATCCATGACAAGCTTTCTGTGAGGCAGGCTAAATGCGATGAGGCTTTTGCCAACGAAATATTAATAGTTGCTAGCGACGCTGGTAACAATGGAGTTGACCTTCGGTCTGCATTTGCGCCTCTTTATGCTTCTACAGCCATAGTGGCTAAAGGATGGAAGATATTGGATGAGCCCATTTCTAGGGCTGGAAAGCCTGAGCTTTGGGCTGGCGAGTACAAGCCGGAGCAACGTGAATCTATGCTTGCCATGAAGGCACAATTTGAGGTCACCTCAGAGGCTGTTGAAAAGTGGAATCCTCAACTTGTCGTGTTTGATGGGCCTCTTCTTCTTCATTATGGGCTTGTGCCCGGCCCAGATGCGACAGACGAATATTGGCAAGACTTTAAGGATACAGCCGTCTGCGTTATGAAGTTCCTTAAATTATGTTATGAACGAGACATTACCGTGGTTGGTTTTGTTAAAAGGACAAGGATGGCTAAACTCGGCGAAGAACTTAAAGGTTCTCTGCCCACTGCTCGGTTTGTCCGGGACACGGCGCTTCTTGATTTGGTTCTGCGGCTTGGTCAGCATACTCTGTTAGAAGTTGAACCTCCCAAAGGAGGAGTAGTGAATCAGTATAGGGCTGCTGGCGAAGAGCTTGGATTGCCGAAAGAGGCGATCGACAAGTTGACTAATTTTCACTCAGCTTACATTAGAACTGGTTTAACTACACCTTTCCGGCTGGAGTTTCCAGAATATTGCGTAAAAAGGCTCGATGAAGTCGCCACGGTTCTATTTACCACGTCAGAGGAAGATGGCATTCCTTTCGTCATAAATGAAGTGGATAAGCTCACAAGAATAACGAATGCCATCGCTAATATTAGGAGCCTCATGCTTTTTTCGAAGGCCCTCGACTTAGTGAAGAAGGGTGAAATGGTCCCTGAAGACCTCAATCTCTTAGCGCTTCAATATGGTGAGGTCTGGACATTGCGTGAGGAAAGGTACTTCCAGGATGTTCGAGAGCTTCAAGGAGGCGGATAAACATGGAGGAACTTCGCGAAGTCGGTTATGCCCTTTCGGGCTGTACTCACAACTTCCTAAACTTCGTTGTCTTCGAAGGCGAAAAAATACAAGTGAACAACTTTTATTTTCTCTTGCATCCTCATATTGCCGACACACCTATTCTCACTAGAATTTTTAGGGTTCAACCTTACAATCCTGAGATGGAGATGGGACGCACTGGTCCACTGGCAGGCAAAAAACGTAGACGTGCTGATTATGGCAAGAAGCTTGAATACGTCGTCGGATATGCGGAGGTCCTTGGGTACTACGATAAGGACGAAAAGTGGCGCATGATGGAGGTCGCTCCTTCACCGTGGGACCCAATTTACGAACCTTCCGAAGAAGCCCTTAAACGTTTTCTCCTGAGGGAAAAATTTGCGGCTGATGCCCTAGTCATGGAGATTGGTAAGGTGAGAGGAACGAAAATCCCAGTATATCTAGACCTAAATGCAATAGCTAAAGCGCACATGTTTGTAGCTGGAATGACAAGAAGTGGAAAGAGCTCTTTTATAATCAATCTTGTTGCACGGTCTGCGGAAGTTAAACCTAGACCTAGGTTTTTGATCTTCGATCGCAGAGGCGAATACGGGGCCTTAAAGAAGTACGGTGCTGAAGTTCTACCATATACGCTTTTCACTCCTATGATAACAAATCCAGACATAATAGTCTCAAAATTGGAGTTGAAGGCTAAAGAGAAGGATACTGTTCTGAATGCGATTAGAGGCTTATTAGCTGATGAAGTGCCGCTGAGCGGGGATGCCATTTATCAACGTTCTACCGAAATAATTGGAAATTTCCTAAAGACTGAAACCTCTCAGACTAAAGCCTTGGAAAGCATTCGTTGGCATCTCGATACGAAAGGACAATTTATAGACGAAAGCAAGGAACCATTGAGCATAATTGAAAAGATTAAAGAGACGCCAACTTTGGTTGTTGATTTCAGTGTTGACACTGATATTGAATCTCAACATAGAACTGCAAGCCAAATAATCAATCAGATACGTGAATATGCCATGCAGCGAAAGTTTGAGGGCGACTTCGCTCTAATCATGGCTGTGGAAGAGGCTCAGTACCTAGCCCCTGAAAGAGGAGCCGAGCTTAAGGAGTCAAGTGGTCAGTCAGAAGTGCGCGGTTCCTTCATTGAAACCATAAGCCAAGCAGGAGGCTACAACGTCGGACTAATCGTTATGACTCAACGTCCTGCTTACTGCTCTAAAAGTGTCATTTCTCAATGCAATAGTGTAGCATGCTTTAGGCTAAAGAGTGGAAATGATCAAGCCGCAATCATGGATTACACTGAATACGGTTCCGAGAGGCTAAGCGAATACTTGCCAGGCCTAGCTGATCACGAAGCAATGTTGTGGGGCATGGCTATACCGACGCCTTTCCCACTAGTAGCCGAGATAAAGGTCACAGATTATCCGCAGAAAGCAACGGTCTTCGCTAAACAAGCATGGGAAAAAATGGAAAGCAAATAGAAAGCGCTCGCGTGTCACCTAATTAGGATTGTAAAATGCTATTAATTTAATTAAGAACATGTTAAATCAACAATATTGGTAAAGATTCGCGGTCTGATAATGGGTAATTTCATGTCCATAGATACGTTTCGAGAAAAAATTAGTGATCTGGTCGAAAGGTACAATCAACTTGTTAAAGAAGGGAAGATTCCAAGGTTTAGTGAGGCTGATGTCGGTTCTAAGTTCATCTTGCCTTTCATCGAGGCATTGGGCTGGGATGCCAAAAATATAGACGAAGTCAAAGAACAGAGAAGAACGCTAACAGGCCCAGCTGATTATTCCTTAAATGTAAACAGCGTTCCAAAACTAGTAGTGGAGATAAAGAGATTTGATGAAAGCCTCGACACAGTGAGGATGATAAGGGGCAGGGAAGAGAGTTATGCAGAGCAAGCAATTCGTTATGCATGGCACATGAAAGTCGACTGGGTTGTACTAAGCAACTTCGCTGAAACACGACTTTATTATTCTCACGTGATCAAGCCACGGGATGGCTTGGTATTTGAGTTCAAGTACAATGAATACTTCAAAAACCTTGAGAAGCTATGGGTACTTTCTAAAGAGAGCGTTGTCTCCGGAATTCTTGATACCTATGAAAAAAGAAGGATGAGAAGAGAGATTGACGAACAAATTCTCGGTGACTTATTTGTATGTCGAAAAATTTTGGTCGACAGCATAAGCAGTAATAATCCAGAACTTGGCAAAGAGGAAATCAAGGAAAGTGTTCAGAAAATTTTAGACAGAATTCTCGTTATCAGAGTCGCCGAAGACAAGGGTATAATAGGCTCA
>Ga0315312_1000800_pt1 | contig 30233 bp, 55 predicted proteins | sample TDP7_MG_FD_203629 | JGI IMG/M metagenome (GOLD analysis project Ga0315312, IMG submission 203629) | Freshwater sediment microbial communities from Lake Towuti, South Sulawesi, Indonesia - TDP7 | ecosystem: Environmental > Aquatic > Freshwater > Lake > Sediment | place: Indonesia: South Sulawesi... | reverse complement strand
TACTAACAACCACCTTTTTTATGCCAGCTTTTATCAGCTTCATCGGTAGGTGTTGCCCGATCACCCCGGTGCTAGCCGCCAAGACGTCTTCAGGTGATACCCTAAGTTTCTTAGCTGCTAGCTCTACCATTTCGGCAGCATCGGTAAGTCCCTGGGCACCGGTAAAGGCATTGGCACAGCCACTATTTACCACCACCGCCGAAGCTTTACCAGCTCGTAAACGCTGCTGAGATAGGACTACCGGGGCTGCCTTAATCCGATTGGTGGTAAATAAACCCGTAGCTGTACACGGCGCCTTAGAAAGCAGGATACCCAGGTCTAAAACATCTTTGGCTTTCCGCTTTATCCCGACGTATGTGGCGCCAGCACTAAACCCCCGAGGGGAGGTAACATTGCCTGAGGCAACAAATTTAATCTTGACTTCCACTGGATAAAATATACCATTTTGTTAAGTTCAAGCGCCAATTAGTACCAAAAAGCCCCCTCAACACAGGACTTTTTTACTGTTTGATTGCCCACTATTATAACACACTATTAAAAGGGGAGGGGTAGTTGTGAGGACGCAGCAGGCTATAGAGAAATTCCTCAGTAACCGCCAAGCTCAGAACCTGAAGCCAAGTAGCATCCAGCACTACCAAAGCCTGCTAACCAAATTTGCCCAATTTTATCCTGAGCTCCCCACAGACCCAGAACCCATCGAGGCATTTCTGACCAGCCTAAATATAGCCCCAGAAACAAGGCTGACCTATTATGCCATTATCAAAGCCTTCTACCACTTCCTCTTCCAGCGGCGCTATGTTTCTAGTGACCCGATGACCCAGATAAGCCGCCCGCGCTGCACAAGTAAAGTAATGCCTACCCTGGAACCAGAGCAAACGATGCGCCTACTTAACGCCGCCCATAGCTTGAGAGACCGAGCCTTGCTGACCCTTTTCGTAGATACCGGTATCCGTGCTAGCGAGGCAGCCAGTCTCCGTCAGCAGGATATCAAAGTTGACTGTATCAAGCTGACAGGCAAAACCGGGGAAAGGCAAGTGCCAATGAGTGATGAGACGAGTCGGCTACTCTCAGCCCTGATTACTGCCAATATTAAAAGCGACTATGTATTTATCAGCCACAAAGGACACCCGCTTGATGGACGCGGCATTTACTGCATAGTCCACAAACTGATGAAAGAGGCTGGCATTCAAGGACCAAAACTCGGCCCACACCGTATCAGGCATGCCTTCGGTAAGGGATACATAGTCAGCGGAGGCGATATCCGGTCACTTCAGCAGATAATGGGGCACGCCAAGATTACTACCACAGAGAAATATGCCGCACTCAACCTCAAGGACATTACTGCCAAACACCACAAATTCACTCCTCTCCGGGCTGCTCACGCCGCAGCTCAAGAAGTTCTTTTTAAGGATGAAGCAATTAAAGAGGCAGAAGCCATCATTAATAACAATACAAGGAGGTAAAAAATGCCCCCCGAGGAAACAGAAGCACAACAGCCCAAAATCATGCGCACTCCGTTACCGACAATCCTAGATGAAATGGAGGCAAGCGAGAAGAGGCTACTTGAAGGTCTCGATGAGCTGTGGAAAGCCATAGCCGAAGGAAAGAAAGCTACCGCTGAGGCTAGAGAGGCGGCAGCCAAAGCTGAAAAGGCTGGGCTAAAAGCTGCTCAAGAGGCAGCAGGGGTAGCTGAGGCCAAGGTTGCTGAAGCACAGTCAGCACTAGGACAAGCTATTGTCGCCCTCCGCCAGTGGGCAGAGCAGAAATTCCTAGACATAAACAGTCGGCTAAGTTTAGAGGAAGGCAAACTTATCAGGTTAAATGAGGCTATGGTTGCCTACATCAATGCTGACCAAGAAGGGGCGGTGGCAAGGGCGAAAGCCTTCAATGCGAAGATAAAAGAGTAAGGGGGGGCAAAGTGCCACGGGTGGCGATGATAGCCTGCGAAGAAATTGAAGTCGTTGCCTTAGAGCCTCTAGAGCTTCTCCCGCTCCCCCCTCCCCAGCTACTAAAGCTGAAGTTAAAGCACTTAACACAGCGCTCTGAGGCTGCCATGCATATAAGTGACCCCTGTAAAAGGATGGAGGCTCTATTAGATATAGCGGTGGAACATACGGCACTGGCTAGCCAATTACTTGACCAAGCTGCTGATGTTGCGCCGGAAGCGAAAGAGGCTTTGCTATACAGTGACATTTGGTAAGGCCAGCCTCCCAAAGGGTGACCTAGGGCAGATTGATAAAGGGGCTAAAGATAACTGGCCCTGGCTGGCAGAAGGAGGCAAGAAATGCAGGGAGAGCGACTCACGTTCACAGTAGAGGAGACCGCTAAACTCTTAGGCATTGGCAGGCAACTAGCCTACAATAGGGTAAAAACCGGCGAGATTCCAGTAATCAAAATTGGCCGTAGGCTACTCGTGCCCCGGCGGGCCTTAGAGAAACTTCTTGAGCAGGGGCAGATTGTTACCCCAGTTCACTCAAAGAGCTGAAAGGTGAAAAGTGGAGGAACTGAGGTAATGCTGCAGAGCCATTTCTCGTACGTCAGGGGTAATGGTGGCTACCTGGTTCACATATCGGAATTAGAGAAGGAGAGTAATGGAAGAGATTATCAAATTGCTAGACAAGGCAGATAGCCTTATCAGGGAGGAACTAAAAAAAGAGGCGCAGAGTCAGTTGCCCAATGCGTCCCGGAGGGACGCCCTAGCGCAAGCTAGGGAGCACGTCCAAAAGGCAATTTCAATCTTTTTGTCTATTAAGGAGGCTTAAGATTTGCTTTCGCTGGTTAAAGAAGTTTTGGAGGAGGCGACGTGAAGCACCGCCGACTCCCCAGCCTACTCCACCACCAACCAAGGAAGAAAAACCGACACTTCCCTGGCTGGGGCGAGGTTGGCTGGACAGGATACGGGAGAGGTTCCCAAGCTTCCGCTATATCGAGACTTACCGAGGTGGACTCAATATGCCCAAGTACCAGCCCTGCCCCGAGTGCCATAAGCGGTCAAAGAGGAAACGCAAAACCCTGGGCGGAGCTGATTATCAGTGCCCCAAGGACGGAATCTTTTTTGTGAGGGCGTAAATTGAAAGACTACGAAGTCACGGATGGAATACGTTGCCATGTCTTTCTCGACGCAGGGTCTTATGACGAACTGCTATCTGCGATAGCGAAGTGGTGGGCGAGCAACCAAGAGGACGCCAAGACAATGGAGGCTATTACCTTTACTGTGGATGATGATGGAATATCCGCCCTGGTTCACTGGAACTATCTTAGCCCAGAAATGAAGGAGAAGGTAGACCGGGTGCTCACAGTGCTTCATCCCATACCACCGGTCGAGCCTGACTCTATTTCAGGTAATTAGGAGGAGATTAGATGCCTGAGTGTCCATTTTGTCACGAGGAACAAGAGGACTTAGAGAAACTTAGCTTACATCTGCTATCTGACCATCCAGAAAAGACAGCTAGTGCTGAGGCATACGGCATGGTTCAGCTGAAAGTAAGATTTCGCAGCCTCGTATATGAGCTTGCGGCAGTTCTAACGCAAACGTCTTTCGGCACCCTGGGTGCCGATAAAGAAAAGGTATTGGGGCGATTCCAATACTTTGTTACGGAGCTATCGAAGGTTATAGGCTTCGGCTAAACAGTAGTCGCATACTGTAAGAGGAGAAGTTTAGGGGATGCCTATTTATGAAGATGAGAGCACAACCAGGGAAGACCTATTTGAGCGGCGCAAGAAGAGCCGGTGTCAGGTCTGCCGCGGGGAACTTGACGTCTTTATGGACTTTGACAAAGGCAAGGCTTTCCTGGCATGCCGGGATTGGAAAAGAACCCACCATGAAGGAATAGAAAGAGAGGCACCGCCTCTCTTTGAGCCAAATATAGTAACAAGGAGGGAAGAGATGGATGAACAATACGGCAAAGGAAAAGGAGATGCTCTGGCGAAATACTTTGACCGGACATCCCTACAGAAGGTTGAGCTTAAAGACATAATAGAGACTCTCTGGCCGGAGGCGCCACAGGTTGAAAAGGCTAAGGCAATTATGCTCTGCGTCAGCTACGTGCTCAACCCCCTCAAGAAACATATCTACCTCATCCCCTTTAACAAGGGTGAGCCGGATGAGACCTGGGCGCTAGTAATGAGTATTCAGTCCAAGAGGTTGTTAGCTTCCCGGCGCGGCCCATTCAGTTATGTTGACAACACCCCCCGTATTATGACTGATGACGAGCAGCTGACGACTTTCGGCGAGGTTCTCAAAGACCGTCTCTATGTCGTTACCAAACTACGTGACCCGAGCACCGGCGCCGAGTCAGTCGGCCATGGCTTCTGGCTCAAGAAGGACAAAGTGAAGGGGGAAAACAAGGGAAACACCCCCTTCAACATGGCGGCTATCCGCAGTGAGTCCCAAGCCCTCGACAGGCTACGCCCTGGCGAAATGCCGCTGGGTATTGAGGCAATCGAGGCTGAATACTCCATTACCGAGCCTGAAGGTGGTGAGGAAAGTGGCGAGGCAGCGAAAAAAGAAACAGCGGTGACTGAGCCGGCCGAGGCAATTTCCTCACCACCGAAGGAGGGATTAAAACCTAAAAAAGTCGGAGAGTCCGCCCCCCCAGCGCCCAAAATCTTCAAAAACTGGGGGGAGCTCGCACAGGCAGCTCAAAGCCTCGGCGTCATGCCTAGCGATATCTTCAAACGTGCTGGCGTTAAGAAGTGGGACGACTTCGCCGACTTCCGAGACGCATGGAACTACGTCGAGGAAATCATAACCGAGAGAGCGCAAAAGCCAAAGCTGCTTTAGATAAAGAACAACTATCTGGTAAGGAGCAAAATGCCAAGAGCTATTGCCCGGGGCAGAATCGTGCCCCAGAGCCTGTCAACAGACCCGAGGGTGGGGCGCCTTAGTTTGAAGGCAGCCCTGCTCTTCCCCTTAATGTGGATAAACTGTGATGACCAGGGGCGGATTTCAGGCGACCCCTCTGAGGTCAAGTATATCGCTTGCCCAAACATTGACGATATTACAAAGCAAGATATCCCCGAGCTGCTCAAAGAGCTACAAACTGAGAAGCTTATTTTAGTCTACTCTACCTCAACAACTGAGGCCGTCCAGATGCTTGACTGGTGGGAGGAGCAACGACTCCAGTGGGCATACCCGTCACGCTATCCCCCACCAGAGGGCTGGCAAGACAGGCTTCGCTACAAACTAGGAAGAGATAGCCCAATTATAACTGAGAACTGGGTACCCAGGATGACGGGCCGACCAAAGACTGAAGATAAAAACGCAATCCTCGCCCGGGACAATTACACTTGCCAAGGATGCGGCTCCACCGACCGCGAGCATCTAATTGTACATCATATAATTCCCCTCAGAAGAGGAGGAGGCCATGACCCCTCCAATCTAATAACCCTCTGCCAAAAGTGCCATATTAGACTTGAGCCATATGAAGAGTCTCAAGCTGGTGAACCAGGTGGTAATCAAGGTGGTGAACCAGGTGGTGAAAAGATGGGGTTTCCCCTAACACCTCTTCCCCAAAATAAACAAGAAACCGAAAAGGGAAAAGGAAGAGGAAAAAGAAAGTTACCTGGTGTACCAGGTAGTACCCCCTCACCCTCACTTACAGCTGACATATCTCAAATACTTGAAGAATTAACACGATGCTTCAAACACGATTGGGGTAAAGTATCGGCTCCAGACTTTGAGAAAGTTACTCCCCGCGAACCGACTGCCCGGGAGTCAGCCCAATTACGAGACTTGGCTAAGAATCTATCCGCCGCCGGCGGCGTGCCGCTAGATTACATCAAGCAGGCATTCAGAGAAGCTGCCATTCACCAAAAGTGCCATATTAGCTATGTCAGAGCAATCTTGCTTGACTGGTTAAATGTGCCGAGAGGTCCGCCACGATGAACAAGCAGGATCGGAGCAAGCAGGAGCAGAAATGGAGAGGGAAATGAAGGTAAAGGGGCAAGGCATAACAAAGGCTGATAATGGGGAAACTTTGTTCAAGGTCATCTTTGAGGATGGGGCTGAGGAGAAAGAGTGGGTGCCTAAGTGGTCAGAAGTACGGTTGCTGGTGAGGAATGCTGTCCTGACTGAGCTATTGAACAGGCGTTGGAATGACCAGATGAAGTATTTCCGGGAAACGGCACATTTCATTACGGCTGTATGTAATTATGCTGAAGCTGTAGGTGGCTTAGATGAAAACGGGGGAGAGACCGAAACCTAATGGCTAAACACATCTGGGAGTGGGACAAGAAGAGCGAGAAGCCGATGATGGTTGTCTGTGTTAGGTGCGGGCAAAGGAAGCCGCTGAGCAAAGTTCTTGAAGTCGGCTGCCAGGGCTGCCCGGTAGAAGGTGTCCAGGAGGGCTTATTTGGGAAATCAAGAGAGAATAAGAGTGGAGATACCAGCATTACTGCCAAAAGAGGCGAATCCCAACTGGCGGGGTCATTGGTCAAAGAAGGCTAGAGCGGTAAAGGAGTTCCGAGAGATGGCTCTGTATTGTGCTATCGCAGCCTATGAAGGGAATATACCGGCTGGGGTGATGTATGTAAAGGCAAGGGTGGCGGTAACCCTTGTTATTCCTGACCGGCGCTATTATCGGGACCCTGATAATGCTTTAGCTTCAGTTAAACCAGCTATAGATGGCTGTGTGGACGCTGGGGTTATTCTGGGGGACGATGATAAGCACCTCAGATATAAGCTACCGATTACATATCGGATAAATCGGCAGGAAGCGCCTAAAACGATACTAGACTTTGAGGAACTGAAGGGTTGTCCGCCGCATGACTGGGTGGTAGACGAGCACGATGTCGGTCGTTGTAAAAACTGCCCCGCGGTGAAAGATTTTGGTGCCTTGCAGAGGAAAGAAGACCAGAGAGCCGCTGTGATGATTAAGCTAAATGGGGCGCATGGGGGTAAGAAAGGCAGGACAAAGAAGGAGCGCTAATGGAACTAGCAAAGGCTAAGGCTATTGCAGATAAAGTTAAAGCCCTACTTGAGCCAGCCTGTTGGGAGGTAGTAGTTGCTGGGAGCATAAGGCGCCAGCGGCCTGGGGTCAATGATATTGACCTAGTGGTGGTGCCTCGGGATCGGTATGCTTTGGACGGAGTCTTGATGAGACTGGGGAAGGTGAGGATGTCGGGCCTCAAGTTAACCCGGGTACAGATGGATAGCATTAGTCTCGATGTTTATTATGCTACTCCCGAGACTTTCCCTACTCTCCTGCTTATCAGGACCGGCAGCGTAGAAAATAATATCCGTCTGTGTACTCTAGCTAAGAAAAGGGGCTGGCACCTTGCCGCTAATGGCGATGGACTGTTTGACGAGAAAGGGCAGAGGGTCGCTGGTGATAGTGAGGAATCAATATACGCGGCACTGGGGCTACTCTGGCAGGAACCCTGGGAGAGGGGATGAGATATGCGAGTAGTCGTTCACCTAACGCTCGATGGCATGAAGGAAACTATCCTTGAGGGGGATAGTGCCTTCCTTAGTGGTGCCCTGGGTGATGAACTGGAGCGAAAGGGGCTGGGGGTCTGGCTAAGTGATTGGCAGACTAGGGCGACAGGTTCGAAGCACAAAGGTCGAGTGTTCATCCCCTGGTCATCAGCCTTATATGTGGAGGAGGTGGTAGATGGAAAGAAGGTTGAAAACAAGGCTGTTTGAGATGGAGGAAGCCAAAGACATGAAGCATTTGGCTCGTATGCTCGGATTGTCTTACTCCGAACTCTACCGGGTGAGGGAAGGCAAACGGGATATAGGGTCACGGTTTATCATTGGCGCTCTAACTGCCTTCCCGGAGCGGAAGTTTGAGGAATTGTTTTATATAGAGAGGACTTAGGTGAAATACGAGGGCTTGTTGACGGAAACACAAAAGAGAGCAGGCTACTTTGTAACGCAGGATAAGGATTTTATCTTTATATGGCACGGGAGGAATGGCAACCCTGACTGTGTAGCGATATTCCTTTATGACGATGTAAAGCTCAAGGAGATAAGGGAAACGGTTGATAAACATTGCTATCAGAATGTTTAGGAGGTGATGGATGGGTGAAATAGCATTGTCAGAAGCATCAATCATTCAACTATCGGTCGTTGGGCGACATCTAGGTATAGATGTAGATAGGATTGTGGAGAGGCACTACGATGAGATGGCTAAAGACCTTTTGGCAGAAATAACTGGCAAAATTAGGGAACTCAATAGGTTACCACCAGAGGTAATGGAATACTGCGGAAGAAGGGGCATAAATATCTATCAGAATGTTTAGGGAGGTAAACGATGACTATATATGCCCCACTAGACCAAGATGCTTGGGAGGAATATGGAATAAGTGGGCCTGAGGATGAGATTGAAGATGGATGTGAGGAGGAGGATGAGCGCACTCCTGGAAATTGTCTCATTGGTTTTGTTATCGGTAGCGAGCATTGCATGATGTGCGAGTGGCACGATTGGTGCGCTCGTGAGCATGGGTATAAATTATAGGCTAAACATTGTTTGAAGAATGTAGGATGGGAATAATGGTAATAGTCAAAGAGAAGATACCAGTAGATTTTGTCCGTAAATTCTTGTCGGCAAAGGGTTATAAGATGCTCCACGAGGTAATGTGTTTTGATTGTCTAGACTGTCCGGCTGTAGCTTTTCCTGAACACCCAATAAGATGGCTTTGGGAGCATGTTCAGCAAGGACATGAGCCTAGCTTTGACTGTGTCCATTGTTGGGATAGAGGGGTAGGCAACTATTACTATACAGGTGAAAAAGAGGAATGGTATCGCTGGTTCACCTTTTCTTGGAGTAGGGAGAAAAATGATTGGATAGTAACCGATACATACCAAGGGTGTGAAGGCTTTGAGGAGCCGAGTCCAGCCTATTGCTGGAGGAGATAATACATTGTTGAAAGAATGAAGGGAGGCTAAATGCCACTAGCTAACTATACAACCAGTGTAGAAGCCATTAAAACAGTGGGGGAGATACAGGGTATCCTGGTCGCCCATGGCGCAAGGTCTATTCTGATGAACTATGATGGGGATGGCTTAATAGAAAGCCTATCCTTCATAGTAAAGACCCCTTATGGTGATATGCCTATAAGATTGCCAGTAAACCCCAAAGCCGTCCAGAAAGTGCTCATAGAGCAGGGGATGACACCCAGATATACTGAATACGCTCAATGTGTAAGGATAGCTTGGCGCATACTCAAGGACTGGGTTCGGGCACAGATGGCTATTCTGGAGACTGAGATGGTTAAGATGGAGCAAATTTTCCTCCCTTATATGGTCACGAAGAATGACAAGACGCTCTATGAAGCGATGGTAGATAAGAAATTTTTCCTCCCCGAAGGGGAGGAGGGCAATGAATGAGCTTTATAAATGTCAGTATCAATCTTAAGCTGGGACCCCGGTTAGTCCGCGTAGGCGATAAGGTCTTAGGAGCCTGTGAGGGTGTTACTGTTCAAATAGCTGAGGCAACCCCTGAAGAGTTGATTGAGCTAAAGAACGCCGATGTTATTGAGCTTGTGAAGCCCCACAGGGCAGAGTTTGAGCAAGGCAACAAAGGAGGCGTAAAAGGAGGTAGATAATATGAAAACAGAGGAGAAACTAAGAAAGCAAATCCAAGACCACCCGAGAAGCAGGATTGCTATGAGCTACCGCTTGGGGCTTAAAGACCAGAAGGGGGAAACAGAGCGAGCTCTTGTTGTCATTGACCAACAGCACAGTGCCATTGCTAGACTAGAAGGCGAACTCCATCCGGAACCTGCTAAGCACGCCATACTCAGAATTTACTGGGCAAATGGCGGTGTAACTAAAATTGAACTTGTGAACATAAGTCCTGTTGCCAACTTGGTAGCAGACGGCAAATTTCTCGTTCTGCCTGTTCAGCGGCAGCCTAACCTGGGGCACGTGATTAACCTAAGCCAAGTTTTAATGTTGTCGCAGTTCTAAACTGAACAGTAGTCCAATACCGCCAAAATATATTCTCAGAATGTAGGTTAGCAATCGAATGAAAGTGCTGCTAATGGACCTAGATGTTATCAAGCAGAGGCGCCCATTTCCTAACCTGGCGCTGATGAAGCTCTCAGCCTACCACAGGGCGAGGGGTGACCGGGTGGTTCTTAACTTCCCCCTCGAGTTGGCAGATATTACATATGCCTCGTGTGTGTTTACATGGCATGCAAAAAGGGCACTTACACTTCCCTATAGTGCCTATCTTGGCGGTTCAGGAATTAACCTAAAAACAGAACTACTCAGCCTTAGTCCCACCTTGCCGCCTGAGGTAAAGGCAGAACTACCGCCAGAAGTAGAGCACATCATGCCCGATTACAACCTCTACCCCGGTATCGACTTTAGCCTAGGCTTCACCTCGAGGGGTTGTATTAGGAGATGTCCTTGGTGCATCGTGCCGCTCAAAGAAGGCGGTATCCGACCGGTTGCCCGGATACACGAGTTTTGGAATCGTCAGCATAGGAAAATCCTGCTGCTCGACAACAACTTGCTCGCTTCCCCCAACTGGCGGCAGACCATGGAGGATCTGCTTGCTGAAGGGTTGGTGGTGGACTTCAACCAGGGATTGGATATCCGGCTAGTGAATGAGAAGAACTTTGACTATCTTAAACGAGTCAAGACTAAGAAGCTGCGGTTTGCCTTTGACGATATCGCCTATGAGAAGGCTTTCAGGAGGGGCATTGAGCTCTTGCTTGGAAGTGGGATAGGGTCCAGGGATATAGAGGTCTACGTCCTATATGGGTTTGGCGATGATGATACCGATGTAGAAAGGATGGCGATTCTGCACTCCTACAATGTCGATTGCTACCCTATGCTCTACAAGGGACCTGATGGCAAAGAACCAGCGAGGAGAATAAAGAAAATTCCTGACCTCATGTGGCACGGTCCCCGGAGGAATATAAATAAGTGGCTTCGATTTCACGGGAGGCTGCCAGAGTGAAATGTTACATTTGCCCCTCTGATAGTGAACACTACGATGACCACCACATAGACTGCTGTGAGGGCAAATGGAGCCCCGAGACAGTGCCCCTCTGCCGGCGTTGCCATCGGACTTACCATGACCTAGGAGTGGGGTGGTTTGACGATGAATACTTAGATAAGGCTATTGACCTAGAGAATAGACGGAGGGCGATTTACGGCCTAGCTCCTATAAAGCGTGAAGATGTTAGCCGGTCTGCCTACTGGAACAAGAAGCACGGGATTAAAGCCCTAAGAGGGGGAAAAGTTAAGGTAGTCAAAAATGGGGATACTAGGATAGAGGTTTTCAGACTTCCCTATGGTACCCCACTCTGCGGTTGGGACTGGGTCAAGGAGCACATGAATGATAAATTACCAGTCCTGGTTATGACTATTAGCCTTGACGGCTCAGTAGTTGGAGAGTTCGATTCTAATACTAGGCGTGGCGTTGTTAAGCGCGCAATGGCTGAAGGGAGGTAAGTTTGGCTGAGTTAGTTGACATTGGTTTTGGAGGCTATTTGGCCGTCCATCTAATTGTTGCTCTCGTAACACCGAAATCTGCTCCAGTGAAGCGTAGTATCGCTGATGCAGAGGCTAAAGGGTTGGTCATAGACACAACCAATGGACGTAGAGTAAAAACAGTAGCTTTCATCACTACAGGACAGGTAGTTTTGATAGCCTTAGCCCCAGTAACGATTGTCGGGCGGGTGGAACGAGGTTGAGATGCCCTGTATGTAAGCTGGAGGCAGGATACTATAAAGAAGAGCTAGCTACTCCAGGGGTGTTTGTATCCGTGCCATATCCTCTATACCAACGGAGTTATAAGGGTGAACCTGGCTACATTTCGCCCAGATGCCTAAGTTGCTATGATAAAGCGGAACGGCGACGGCTTCGCAGAGAGTTACGTAGGGATGATAAACAGTAGGTGAATACCGTTGTATCAGTTAGTGGGTCTCCTCTTTTCGCTTTCGGTAGAAGAACTGCACTATTAGGCTTTCCAGGGTTATCGTGGCACCCAGTACGATCTCAGGTAAAGCTATAACCCCACGTCCGTGCAGTATCCACAGCGCGGGGATAATCCCACAACCAAAGACTAGAAACCCTAAATCGTTGATATTCTTAACCATTATAGCCCTCCAAGCTCCAAGGTATTTTTTAATATAGGGTTGTTCGTTACCAGAAACCTCCCAAGTGTCCTAATAAAACAGATAGCAATATACTGATACCGACTGGGACACCAATAATAATACTAAGCCATAATTTAGGGTGTTTCTTGATACTTCGTCTCCAAGTGTCAGTATATGGTTCTGGTCGTTTCATAACATCATGCCAAAACCAGTAATAGACCCGATATATCAAAGCTTTAGGTGAAGGGCTCGCCCAGCCTCTTTTTTGGCCGAGGACTTTTATAAGCATACGCCTTAGCTGGCAGCCACTATCGGGGGCGTTGGTATCGTAATAACGGAGGTTTTGCCCATTTTCTCTCATACAGATGGCAGCAATCATCTTACCGGTGCCTACCAGCTCAAAGGTAAGGCGGTTAAACGTATCCTTGGCCCGGCTGAGCGCATTTTGTCTGTCACCCTCAATAAAGAGGTAGCGGAATCCGCAATTAAAGCTCTCTTTGAAGCGGTCCAGGGCATCGGTTGTGAAGCTAACCACATCCACGTAGCCCCAGTATTTTCCGCCCTGGCGCCATACCTCTACCCCGAGGCTTTTAGCGCTAAGACAGGCCAGGGTATATATTTCCTTACCGGTTAGGAGATGGCAATTTGATAAATCTACTGCGCTAATACCACCCTGACCATAAAGTGTGTTTTCGCTACCATGATTGTAGTGAATATAGAGGTCAATGCCTCTTCTTATTTCCTCCTCAACTTTAGCCCTTGTTGCCTTATCTTCAGCCAATTCAACAAGATTGATACCTGCTTCTCGACACCACTGGAGGATTTCAGCAGCGAACCCAAAGGTATATTGAGTAGGGTCATCAAATCTAGGACGGACCAGAAGTGCCTTCAAGTTTCTCCCTCGCTTTCTGCTCAAGCTCAACTGCGATACCTACGTAGTGTTTCAAGACGAACTTCCTTAGCTTTTTGTCATTATCCAGCTTTTTAATAACAGAGGTAGCATCTAATGTCTCAGTGCCAAGGATTAGCCGCCACCCTGGGGCAAGTTGAGCAACCTTGCCCAGCGTTTTCTTAATTTCATCTATAAGGGCCTTCTCAATACTGTTCATCTAAGCTCCTTTGGGCAGGGTGTAACCCTAGCTGAAGTGCGAAGCCACACATGGCTAGGACGGCGAGTGTTTGGGCTGAAACCCCTGCCAGCGCCAACAGGGGAAAAGACCCGCCTCTGCCATAAAGGCTTTACCGACACCCTGCCTCCTAATCCCAAGGACTCATAATGTAAGCATCAATAACACAGTCGGCTGCCGCACATGCCTCTAATGCTCTCGCAAAGATAGGGTCAGTGTTAGCAGCAGCCTTCCTTGCTCTAACCCCGGCTTCAGTAATAAGAAAATCACCAATGGCAATATTGCCGCCACCGGCATTAGTGCTTTTGAGGACTGTGGTCTTGCCTTTGACCTGAACAAGCCCCCAGGCATTGTTAGCTATAGTTTCAGCCACCATGCCATAGACCTGACGCTCACCAATGGCTGCCGGTGCAGTGACCTCATTACCTGCCGCCACAGCCTTAAGACTAACCACATCACCAACTGCTCTCTGGGCACCAGAGGTATTTTTAACACGACGGAACATCTTAATCTGGTCAATACTAATACCCCGATTATTATCATCAATATGGGTAAGAGTCCCTGAGTCAAAAAGAGGGTAGACAATATAGTTGCCGATAAATGTATTGTTGCTAACTTCATTTTTGGTGCCAGCAGATATGTTAAGACCAGTCTCTGCATCAAAGATATTGGCTACTATCTTGTTATAATCCCCCGAGACATCAAGACCAGTCCTGCCAGCGATGTCAGAGAAGAATAAGTTTGCTACTATGTAGTTGTAAGCACCAGCTATTGTAGGGTTAATATTTATGCGATTACCACACAGATAATTCCAATTTGAAGTAGCATCTAAAGAAAGGGTGCCTATTCTATTGCATAGAATTACATTCCTCTGAGAGTTAATCAACCTTAAATCAAAAACATCATTTCCAATGAGAGTATTAGCTGGGAATCTAAGCTCTACCGCCGCAAGGGGGGTGCTGTCAAAAATTCCAATTGCGCTGGTAGCGTAAATAGATATGGTTCCACCTAATCCGCAATCCCAGATTTGGGTGGTACCAGTAGCAACAATACCTCTAGCAAATGTAAAAACACTATCTTCAATAAGTATTCTTGAGATAAACCCGCTACCAGTTATACAGTCAAGACCAGCAGCACTCGCGCGAAGGAGGACACCCGAACGAAATTCACCCTCCAACATTACATTCCAGGTTAATGTAATAGTAGCCCCGATGTTATATATTCCAGAAAGTAGCCTCACTGTTCCACCAGATACAGCAGCTATAGCATTTATGGCTGCCTGAATTTCTACCTGGTCATTCACACCATCACAGACATAGTCAGCCTGAGCCTTTCCCCGGTCTGTGCTGTTATTGGCGGCAACCACCAGGGTTGCTACTCTAGGGGGGACAAATATACCCTGCGATGGATACATTAGAGGGCACCTCCTATCTCATCAGCACGGAAGACTAGAATATTGGCGCCAGTAGCCGAATACCTGAAATTGATGCTGTCCCCCGTCCGCCACTCGACATCAAAACTATAGCCATCATTGGCGGTTAGGTTAACTCCGTGGTTAAGGTTCTCTACTACTGTTACCCCTCCAACCGTTCTTGCCACCCTCAAGACCCCAGCTACAGCAACGGCTACATAAATTCGGAGGAAGCTCGGGCTATTAGTCGGAGTGATAGCAGCGACAAGCCAGGCGGCCTCGGCAGCCGGCAGGGCAGTATTGAAGATTTGAGCTTTAGCTATGGGAATGAGCTTGGTGATGTTAGCTAAATCGGTGGTTACATCCCTGCCGGTGAGGGCTGTGCCACCCCAGGAAGTAATATCAGAAGCCATCTTGCCAGCAAAGCCAATCCTGTAGGTAGAGGTGGCATCTGGTGCCACTGGCATTGGGGCGACAAATGTTAATCTTGTAGCGGTATTTGAGTCTATTTTAGCGAAATTACCTTCCCCGGTGCCGCCGGTTATCTCAACAATGAGGTCCTCATACCCACCAGGGCTTGGCGGCCAGCTCTTTGAAGAGTCATCAAGCCAATTAACAGTGCTGGTAGCATCGGCAATACCGGTGTCAATCGATGCTTCAACCAGAGCTCGCATTATTCTCTTTAACGTATCTGCTAACATTTATATCCCCTTAAAGCGCGATAAATCGTAAACTATATAGAGTTTGCCGCAGGCACTACATATTACTTGAGTTGTGGTTACTGGCCTAACCTCTTGATTACCACAGAAAGGGCATTTGGTTATTTTTGTGCTTGGAAACTCTGGGGTCCCCATGGCTTTAAGCAGACAAAAGCCAGTCACCCCCCCGTATAAATTTTCTGATCCCATGTTGGTAAATACCATATCTACGCTGTGTGCTGAAGCGGCGGTGGGGTCAATAAGGAGGCTGCTGAATTTCAACATATCTTCTCTATCATAGGGGATCCCCCCCTCAACAATACCGCTGATGACCAGTTGACCATCCATATATATGTCCCAACGGCAATCTTGGCTAAAGTCACCCCAGCGGGAAAGCAGAGACAATGCGTACCCGGCTGGGAAAGAATATGGCGTGGCAAGTCCTGTCTCTTGGTCGACGAGATGTGCTGATGCTCCTGGCGCAAGCATAGAGACGACCCATGGATATACTGAGGCTATGCTGGAAAAGAGGGCGCCAAACATCTTAAATTGCTCTCTATATTCCGCCCTAGTCCCAAGCCTAGTAATACCAGAGGATATTTTCTCAGAGTAATCGGGCTTACCTACGCCTTTCGCTATTACTGTGTAGACTGTACCTTTCTCCATTTATTCCACCTCCAGGAGTAGAGTGCCGCTGAAACGGTGGTCGTTTGCACCATCTGCATTCTCCACCCTAAGCAAGAGCTCGTCGTTAACTTCAATTGGTCTGTTAATGGGGAAGTTCTGTGTGGTGTCATCTAAAGCGATGACACCACCCTTCTTAGGCAAAATTGGCTCCCCATTGTGGAATAGTGATATCTCTAAGTAACCCTCACTGCCACGAGGCCAATGGAGTATGGCACTTAAAAGAAGCCCACTTCTCTCCGCGGTTTCTATAAATTCAACACCGGTGGACTTTTCTATAAGGTCTTCGATTGTTGTGCTGTGAATTTCACCCACCGTTTTCTCCTTTCAGCTTGCTTCGATTCTCATCTCCCTGGTGTGCTTAGCTATCCAGCCTATTTTGCCATCGGCGGTGGAGTCAAGGGATATCCACTTTCCTCCTCGCCAGACCTGGGCAACGACATGGGAATAATCCCGATGAAATGGGGAAGCGTCAATTAAGACTACCGCGCTCCTATATCCGAGTGAGCCAAGTAAGCTTGCCTCGAGCGGAGCTATTGAGTCGCAATCAACCATAATTTTGCCCGTCTTCCGATACTTCTCTGCCAACCTCCTCGGGCTCTCTAGGAGCTCTATCTGGTACGGGTCCTTGGTAAACCTGAGATGCTTGATACACCAGTTATGGACGGCTGCTATGTCCCCAGCCTCGTCCCTGGCTGGCACATCTCTGACAATCTCCTCGGCAAGCTCCCGGACCTCTATTGAAGATATGCCACTATGAAGTTGCTTCTTAAGAATCTCAGCAACCTTCCCGATATTGTCTTCAATAGTCCCCCTGAGCTTATGCCTAATAACCTTCATTTAGTTATAGTCTTAACAGTCTGGGCGATCCTTGGCGCTGCCCAGATGAGAAAGCCGATTACCACTACAGCAACAATGGCGTTAGGGCTTATGCCGAATATCTTCTCCATCCAAGATTTCTCCTCGGCCGCCTTAGCAGCCGCTGCCTCTGTAGGGGCGGCAGCCCCAGGGAGAATCGGAGCTGGCTGAGTTAGAGTGTCTATAAGGGTATCCCGTCTAGCTTTCAAGGCGCTTATCTGCTCGAGGAGCGCCGGGTCCCCCGTATCAGCGTATTGCTTTTCCAGAGTAGCTAACTGGGAATCGATGTTGGATAATTCAGTGGAACATACGACGTTAGCCCGTTCTTTCTGTTTAATTAGCTCTTGTTGGTTTTCCTGGAGTTTAGCTTCAGCCAATGCTGCTTGATATGCGCTTTGTGCGTTTCTCCACCTAGTAACTAAAGCCATTACTGCAGCAAATATACCTGCGGCAATACCTACCCAAGCTAGTACGGGCAACGGTGCTCCAACCTCTGCTGGCACTTTCGCCGCTTCTAGCTCGTCCTTAAACTTTTTGGTTTGGCTGTTGGCTTCACCGAGGGCTTCTTCGGTGTCCTTAACGAGCTTTGCGTGCTCAGCAGCCAATGTGTTGTATTTAGCTATCCAAGCGGGGTCAGTTTGGGAAGGGGCTACCGATTGAAGAAGGTTCCATACCGCTTCGGCGTTAGCCCTAGCTACCTTCAACCCGGTAACCGAGGCCATAGCATTCCTCATTGCGATGATGGAGCTATTCCAGGCATCCTTGACTGACTGCGGTAAAAGTGCAGCTGCTTTAGTAGGCATTGTTACCACGGCCTTCTTAAAGGCCGCGGGAAAAGTGACAGCCGCCTCAGCAGCTTCCTCTTCGGCGGCAGCTTCCTCTTCGGTTACTATCTTCTTATTGATAGCTTTGGCATAGGCCTCAGGAGTAATCTTCTTCCCTGTCCACCTTTCGTATTCCTGAGCACCGTATTGAGCTTCCTCTGCAGTGAAGGACTTGGTCACAGCCGAAGGCACTTTGACCTTAGTGTCCTTCACAACCTTGACCGTAGTTTTCTTGTCCGCAGCGTATATCGTGCCTTTCGGACTGGTAAGCACCGTGCCTTTTGGCACAGTCAGCTTACAGGCTTTGCCACAGGTTATCGTCTTATCCTTGGGGACAATGACTGTCTTCTTGGGCGAAACTGCGGCAGCTCCAATGCCCTCGATTTCCATTATCTCGGCCATCTTTCACCTCTATTTTTTTGGCTTCCAAGTCATAGTGGCAACAATAAAGAAACCTACAATGGCTATTAGCCCCCAAGGAATAGGTGCCGCTGTCGGAACAGTAGGCGTCACATAAATTAATTTTTCAGGTGTAGGCAATGTTGACGTTGGATAGGGCACTGTTACTCCGGGACAACCCGGGACCTCTACCGGTGGAACCTGTACCATCGGCACGTCCACTCCTGGAATTATCACTGCCTTTCCCGCCTTCTCTGCCTCAGTAACCGCCTGTTCAGCGGCTTTTGCCGCTTCAGCTGTTATTGAGATTCCTGCTTTTGCCATGGCCGCCTTAACCTTTCCCACCGCCGCTTGATGTGCTTCAGCAGCCTTCACCCTTTTCTCCCGCTCGGCTTTTGGTAGTTTTGCCCACTCTTGGGCGGCCTTCGTAGCCTTCTGGTATTCAGGTGTAACCCAAGGCATCGTCGGCGCAACCGGAGGGAGTGCCTTTTTAGCAGGAACTGTTATTGAGGTCCCTGCGGGTATGGTTATCTTCTCTTTCTTAGCGGCAGTGTAAGTCGTACCTTTTGGACTGGTGACTGTAGCCCCTTTCGGTACGGTAACCGTCCTCTGGACAGATGTCTTGAAAGGCTTATCCTTGGGCACTATCACTTTCTTTGGTGCCATAGCTGCTTTCACTTTGGTGACAGCTGCCGCAGCTTTTTTCTTGGTAGTTGTAACTACCTTCTTAACGGCGGCTGGAACTCTGACGGCTTCGATATCGCTGATATCAGTGATATCGCTGATATCATCTGCCAGATATGCTATACCTTGCTCTATAGTGTTCATGCCAGGCCTCCTTATTCAGCGACTTCCTTGTTGATAATGAGAGCGCTAACGGAGACTTCTACACCATTGGTCTTGTTTCCTGAGGGGTCTACGTAGAGGTCGAAGGTGCAACTATAACCCTTTAGCTCAGTTACGTTTAACCTCAATCCTGAGCCGGCAAGAACGGTAATCGTTGGCAGTAGCTGCTTAAAGGTGCCGGCAGCACCCCCAGGGTTGCCATCGTAGAAAACAAAGGTTCTGTTGTCTGCTTCCTTGTTGACGATATGAATGGTCAAAAGGTGGGCTAGGTGCTTGGCAGGCTCTCTTACAATAGCTGACGCAGCGGCAAAGCTAGCGGTCTCAGGGAGAACAAAATCTAGCTTTGTCGCAGGATAAGCGGCACCACCCGCTACCGCAGCGAAGTCCTCGAAGGCCTTTCCTATGCCTCTGACCTCATCGTGCTGGGTTCTCTCATTACCCTGGTGGTCAATTTCCCTATTTCTGACATACTGTATCACATTACACCTCCACTCCCTTGCCGACTAGCCAGTTCGGGCAAGCGACTAGTGTCTTACCATAAATGGCTATAATCCTAGCTTTCTTTCGCTCTTCTTCAGTGGGAATAAGTGGAGCAGATACCCGGTATTGGACAGCGTGAAAGTAAACCTTTGGGGTGCAGGCTATTGGGCTATAGGCGCAAAAAGCTGGACCGATATCCTTGATAGAAACGAGCTCAGTTCTTGGGGATGGTTCGTAGTAGGGGCTTCGTTTACCATCAGCAAAGATGCCAATTCCAGACCCCACAGTTCTGGTCCCAAGTAGGGTATTCTTATCTCTATCAAGTGGGTACTGGAGGTAGATTTCAGCCCTAGTAGGAAAGACCCCGGTGAAGAAATGATTAACGAGGGTTGTTTCTGGTGCCTCTAGGATATAGCGGTTGGAGCTGTCTTGGGGTCGCACCCAGCCTGAGTTGGCAGCCGCGGCTAAGGCAGCGAATGAATACTGGTACGGGCACTCCTCGACCGAGAGCACCCGGAAGAAGAAGTCTGCTCTCCTCTCGGCATCCGACATTTGAATACCGAGCAGATAGCCCTCCTTTAAGAAGAGCCTGTCAATCTCTAACATGCTACACCTCCCTACTTTCAGTCATGTGTTTTCAGGAGTTTATAGCGTCTTTTAATCCGTCTATGAACTCCTTATTAAATTGTCTTGCCCTAGGGCAGCCAGGGCAGCCTGGCTGCCCTCCATTTCCCTTAACAATTCCTGCCTCGATTATCCCAGACCCCAGACGACACAGCGCACCTTGACAGCACTCAAGTCTGTAGCGTTTGTTACCTCGGCAAACTTGACCGCTGCTGCATTCTGAACACCTCTCGTGCCCTCAGTGCTGGTGACGGTAATGTCGGCACCAGTATTGGCACCAATCTTATCGGTGGTGATGTTTACACGGGTGCCAGCGCCATCAACTTGGTCGGCATCCTTGAACTTTAGGTTGTGAAGGTGAGCCCCATTCCAGTTAACCTCAATTTTCGGCTTTGCGGTTGCGAAGTTAGAGTCGTCGACATCAAAGTCATACCCCGCAGAATCCTCCGTGGACTGAACCTTCATGTCAACCACCTGCTTCATGTAGCCACTAAGGTCAACCTCCTCGCCGCCGGTCGGATATGAAGCATCAAACTGGACTAGGAATATGCCCAAGATAAGGGCACCACCGCTCTCAATAGGAAGCCGGTGTAACTGTTCTTTGGTTATTGTTACAGCCACTTCTTACCTCCTGTTTATAGCGTTACAGTGCTCTTATAGAGATTGGTCAAGTAGCTACCGAGTCCATAGGTGAGGCCGATAAGCATGAGCTTGCCACTGATAATGGCAGCATCGGAGTAGGTCCTAGCCTGATACTTCTCCCTGGGGGTGAAGATTAGGGTTTTGACCGGCACAATGGGGATTCGGTACCCACTTGGGGCAATCTGCAACCTCTCTAGCCCGATTGGTTTGTAGTCGACATCGCCAATCTTAAACTTAACCGACCTTACCGCCCGGTTAGCGGTTAAATCAGCGATGGCAATTACTACTGGGCAAGCATCCTTGTCAACATCGGCGATATTAAGGTTGTTTGCCCCCCAACCAAGCCAGTAGTCCTCATCGACCGTGAGGCTCATGATCCAGTTCTTCGAAGGGGTTTCAGCACCAGCGTCGGTAGTCCGGTGAAGATGCCAGGCCATGAGTTCACCAAAGAGCATTTGGCTGGCTGGCCCTTCCACTCCAGCGAACACTGCATCATTGAGGGCTGCCTTGGCAACACGTGCCCCAGCGAATAGATGGCCCTGGTATGCTTTCATAATCCGAGCAACCGGGTCGTCACCGAGGGCGAATAATCGGCTGAACTGCACATGCCAGATTTTCGCTTCGTACTCGGTGAACTTGGCGGCGGTGTGTTCTATACCGTCAATCGAGACCTTTGGGGTATCCAAATCATAGGTAAACCCGTCATAAGTTACTTCTGCCATATTTCGTTAGACCTCCGTAAGATTTAGTAGAGCACGATTTTCTGAGCGCCTACGCCCATGCCCAGAAGCGTTGGGGCCTCCTCTTCCTCCTGTCCGATGAGCTCAATTTCCTCTTCGGCTTGGCCTAGTCCCTTAACAGTCCTGGTAAAGAGGCCACGCACCATGCCTCTGAAGTCGAAGAGTTCTTGGACTGCATCGTAGGTGATAAAGAGGGCGCCTGTTTTTGCCGCTTTCTCACCAATCCACCGGGAACCCCAGCGGACAAGTGCCCAAGCAGCAAGCCCCCGAGCGAGAATCCCTGGTGCTTTTATGGGGATGAGGGATAGTATGCCGTCAGTGAACCCTGCTACCACACCGCCAACGATAGCAGCGCCCACAGGTATACCGACAACCTCCATCTCAACAAACCCTTCCAAGACACCAGCTCTTTCCTCAGCCACGTTCTCACCTCCTTCTCTCCGTGGTACGCCATCGACCTTGGCGTGGGAGCTGCCATTCCCAAAAAGGAACGGGGGCTGCCCCGGAACCTTTCCGGGATGGCAGCCCCCGTTTTAATTTACTAGGGGGAAGAACCCCGATGCTAAAAAGAAGCGGGGAAGCCCAAACTTTTAGCAGTCAGGGCACTTCCCCGCTATATATTAAATATGAATGAAAAAGGGGAATTTGTCAAGCCCTAGAGCAGAGTTTTTAGTTTGGCTATTTCCTCTGTTACCCATTCAGGGTTTTTGCGAATAACGGACACATGGTCAGGGAGTTTTTTAGCCAGTAGATCTAGCACCACGTCACGGTCTATAGTCTCTAGCTCAGCCACCATGAGCTTAGTGGACTTAGGATTTTTACTCAGACCAACCATTATCAAAGCAAATGATGGAATGCCTTGAAAGAACTTGAAGGTTTTCTCTGGTGGCTGTGATTTGAAAAAGTCGACCAGACTCCAACCCTTCTTTATCGCCTTCTCTAACTCGTCAGGAGTGAGCTGTTTGAGAGACTTATTGAGGACATCTGCAATTGCCTGGCTATAGAGCTTTATACGTAATGTCCTGTTATAGGCGGCATCTGCCTTTTTCATCCCTTGGGCCTCATCTTCTTCTGACAGTGGGGACAGGTCATTTCGCCGGCAGGCTTTTCCTTAAATTCAACCCTCTCACCACAGTGAGGGCAATTTGCCCAGTATTGAGTCTTTGGCGGCTTAGTAGAGGCTGGTTTTGACGACTTACGACCAATCTCGTGGGCACTTTCCCTGATAAGAGTGCCAAAGATTGCCTCGCCTTCATCTTCTTCAGGCGTTTTCTTAATCTTAGCCATCTCTAGCTCATGCTCTTTGGCTATCCTAAGCCGCTCCCTCTCATCCTCAAGGAGAATACGGAGTAGGTCAGCTCTTATGCCCTCCCCCCTTGCAAGACTCTCTCGACCTAACCCTGTGTCCTTAATGCCAAGCGCATCCATAACCTTATCCTTATACTTGATTTTGTCTATGAACTCGTCCTCGCTGGGCGGTTTACCTTCACTACCACCGGCAATTATGCCAGCGATTCTGTCTGCTAACTTCCCCTCAAGCAAGTTGTCTAGCTGCTGTAAGAAACCCTGGGGCTTATTTTGGGTAGCCAAGGTAGCCCTTTCATCAGCGGCTAGCTTCAGCGCTTCATTGAGGTCTAGTTCACCATCAGGGTCTACAATAACTCTCCCTTCAACTACCGAGTATTTGTGCTTTTTCTCGCCGCCGGTTGAACCCTCACCTGCTATCACTCTTGCTGTTTTGAGCTTAGTCTCAGATTCAATCCGGAGCCGTTCTATTTCAGACACCTCAAATAGGCTTGCCTCCGTAGCCTTCTTTTTCGCTAGTACTCCATCCAAAGTAACCGGCTCAGCTTTTGACTCCTCTCTTCCACTTGACTCTTGCAGATTGCCGTATCTCTTCTTTATCATACTAATATAATCTTCAGGCATGACCTACCTCCTCGACTACCACTTCTTCAGCTTTGACGGTTACTTCCGCAGGAACCAAGGCTAGCAGCCGCCACAATAGCCCAACGGCTTGCACAATGCAGGTTGAAAAGTCTTGTTCAATTCCCGTTTTCGCATTTATATCCTGGTACAGTTGATAGCTCTCATAAAGCTTCTGCGGGTCAATGTTGATTTCAGCCTCTCCCAGCCTAAAGATAATAGGTGCTGGCTTTTTACCCTCAACCGTGGCTAGAACCCCCCCCAGGGCATATTCCTCTTTCTGGGATTTTAACTTGGGTAGCCCCTTAGCAAACTTCATTGCCTCCTCAAGAGTAGCTGCCCTCTTTATAGCAAACATTCGGTCATTGCCGATACCGTAACGCTTGGCTAGGCTCTCAATCCCCGAGGAAGAGTCCCTAATCTCCTGAATCTCTTGGGAAGTCAGTTCTTTTGGTTTTTTGGCCATCTTTTCTTATTCCTCGCCTTCCCCGATAGTTGGGGAGGGGAAGCTTCTCAATCCTGAATTATAACATAAAACAATGCTTCCTGTATACTCCATCCTGATAGTTTCTTGTATTCCAACTAGCTATGCTTTATAATGAAAATGATGAGGGACAGGATAAGAGACTGGGCAATAGACAAGATACTCCAGGGCGTAGATAAAACGCTTGGGCCTCAACCTGTGAAGCCAAAACCTAGCTACTATGACCAACATATAGAGCGTATCAATAAACGCTTGGCTGAGCTTGAGCAAATAGAGCGCGAAACACAAACCGCTACAGAACAAGCCCAACCAGAGAAGCCATCAGAGCTGGCCTTAGTTCATAAGGAAACCACTGAGAGCAGGGCTGCCACCTCTCCTGCCCAAGGAGAGGAATTATCCGCTGTGATGCCTGGGGAAGCATGTATTCCCTGTGTCAATAACCACTTCTCCACCTGTGCCGGCTTAATATCAGATGAGGGAATGAGGATGGCTCTTCGGGGAAGCAATGCGGATGAGGTGATACGGAGACTCAACCGTTGCCTTGACCAGCTCAATGCCATGGAGAGGGAAGACCTAGCCCCCGAGAAAGTAGCTAGGCTCTCCCCACCAGAAAAGGGGATAGCCATCTATGCCCAAAAAGAGTCCGCAGACATAAGGCACCAGATTGAGAGCATCAAAACCCTAGATGACCTAGAACCGGTGGCTGTTCACATCATACAGGCCCGCGATGAAATAGGGAAAAGGTATTTTAGCTTAAGGCTACAACCAAAACCCGAGCTCACTCTCGAAGAAGCCAAGAAACTTGCTGCCGAGGAAGCAGCCAGGAAGGTAGAGGAGCGATGGCACTAACCTTTGAAACAAAAGAGCAGCTAAAAGAAGCCGATACGGATTATCTAAAGAGGCGTGGGGTCAAAAGGGTGGGCACCCGAGAAGTTTTTGAGGCTTGGGAGAAAGCACGAGGCATCGAAGTCTGTGGGAAGGCGGCTACGAGGTATTATTTCGATGATAAAGAGCCAGAAGAATTACCCAGCACTAGAACTTGTGTTGATATACCTAAACCATTTTTCTCTCGGCTAAAGACGACATTTGACCCCCCAGGGGAAGGAGGCAATCCAATGACCAAAGAGGAAATTCAAGAAATAGCTACTAGAACCGCCGATGAGGTGATTGAGCGCATTCAAGGTGTACCTGAACTCGGCCTCCACATTGCCGAGCACGAAGCCGTAGGTAGTGCTCGAGTAATAGACACAGCCAAGGCTCAAAATCCTGATATACCCTGCAAGTGTTTCGCCTTTGAAGAAGGTCAATATTGCTGGAAGCCTGGTTACCTAGGGCTGATTAGCTCAAAAAAGAACCCTGAGCAGATGGCGACCTGTGTGGTTACAGTCCCAGCCAGCCCAGGAGCTCAGAAGAGATTTGCTGAGCTTAAAGGAGCCATGAGCGAGGCTCACCAGGAATATGAGAAAGAAGGCGGCGGACTTCCTGGTTGGTGGGAGAAGACTGGTCAAAAACTAGCTGAGAAAGGGATTGCGCTTTAGTGGCATCAACTTATCAAGAGTGTATACGGAAAGAGTTAAGTGGTAAAACTGGGCTCACCACCGAGCAGAGGCGAAGAGAGTTTTGTATTAGCTCGAAAGTCTGCTCCGGGAAGGCTCAGGACCGTGGCGAAGCAGAAAGGCTTTGCGACCTACCCAAAGAGCCAAAGCCAGCTAAACTCGGTGATAGAATTAAGGCTCGCAAGGGGCAAGGTATGAGGCTTGTTTTCCTAACGACGACCGACTGTCCCCCGTGTAGTGAAGCTAAGAAAGAGATCCAGCCTCACATTGATAGCGGTGAGATTGAGGTGCTGGATATCCAGACAAACGACTATGCCGCTGACCTCGCTGCCAAGCATGGCTTCTATAGCGTGCCCAAATTGCTGGTCATAGACAAAAATGGCGTACCCTTTGCAGAATTGCCAATTTTGGACAAGGAACAAACGCTGTAAGATTGGTCATACCTTTTACTTAATAGTTGACATAGAGTCCCTAAAGGGGCTATCATAGAAGTAACCTCTCCACAGTTAGCCTTGGTCGAGGGCGAGCTTGCTAAAAGGGGGCTGCCAACCTGAAGAAATTCAGGACAGCCCCTTTTCTTTTCAGAAGCAAGGACTGAAAATTTGGGGAGAATAGATTGAGGAGGTATAGAGAGTGAGAACAGGGTATATCTTCTCACCCAGGGAGCAGAAGTCAGTCTATGTTATTGTCACCAAGGGAGAGCTAAAGCAGCCGAATTACTCCCGTGGTCCTCACACTTCCGCTACTTCAAGTAGGCTTCTCGGCTTCCGGAGCTGCATCGCTGAAGAACTGTCTGGCAAGAAACCGGGCAATAGGGGCGCTGTAAGGAAGAATTTCCGCGACGCAGCTACAAAGTGCTCCGGCAGGAAGTAACTTAGTCTGACAGACTAGGCGAAAGACTAGAGGGGGCAGAACCAATTTTCGCCCCCTCTTCTCATTTTCTATCAAACAATAGGTAGTCAGCAGAAACTTCTAGTGCTCTAGCAATTTTCGCTAAGGTCATCATCTTGGGTTGCTCGATATCGCCACTTTCAAGTCTAGAGATCGTTGCTTGTGGGATACCTGCTGCCCTCGCTAGGTCAGTTTGGTTCCACCCCTTGATCTGTCGCGCAAGCACCAATTTCTTTGCTAGCTCCATTTTCTAGGGCTCCCCCCTTACCTCCCCCGGTCCCTTATTGAGGTGCTTGGGATGCATAATTGTCAGTAGATATCGCCCCCTCTGCCGTCTCAGAACCCACCGCAGACCTGGAAACTCACTATCGGTCAGGGTATCCAACATAACCAGCTCCTCTAAGGGCAGGCTATCATAGATAGCGGTAACGTTCGTTCTGAGCTCCAATGCCTTCTGTAGCCAGGGGTGGAGGTTAAACTGCACCATCTTAAGCAGGATTGCCGGCTTGTGTTCTATCATTTCTCACCTCTCATATAAACTACCTCGGTAGGTTTATTAGCCGTAGCCTTCAGGGTGACAGCGTAAAGGTTCTCATCAACCTTCTTTATGCTGAAGCCCCGACCCGGGTATTCCTTCTTAACCCTCTCTATTAGTTTCTGAAGCTGGCTAGCCATAGTCCTTGACAGCCTCCTCCAGATATGCTACCATAGTGATGTATCTTCTGTCAAATAAGTAAATATAGCTAGGGGGGGTTGTCATGCCAAAACTAACTGTTATCGTCCCGGATGATTTAGAAAAGGTTATGGTCGAGTTACGTAACGAGCTTATCTCACTTCTCCGCTGCCCGCTCACCGGTGAGCAGAACAAGGCTCTTGACATTTTGACAAGCACGCTATTAGCGTCTCTGATCCAATCAACCGATTATCTGCCACAACAGGAGCAAGCCGATATAGCGGGGGTGTGCGGCACCTGTATCGGTGTCGGAATGCTCTTTGGAAAATCACCTCAGCTAGTAGCTGATGTCCTAAAGAAGAGCCAGGCTCGATTAACTAATAGTGAAGTCCCCGACTGGCTCGTCCAACGTATTGCCGATGCCATGACTACATTGGAGAGATAAACGATGGAAGTTATCACCCGGGCAATGAAAGACCTTCAAGCCTACCTCACACCGGAGCAAATTGGGGCTATGATTGAGAGTTGCGACAATCTCCGCGACCGTCTGCTCATCCAGCTCCTATGGCACACTGGCATGCGTGTGTCAGAGTTAGTAAAGCCAGGTAAGGATAGGAGCCCCACTCTGGGACTTAGGGTATCAGACATACTCTGGCCCGAGAAGGCACTTATCATCCGGCAAGCTAAGAGGAAAGGTAATCCACCAAGGATAATATTAGTTGACGATGATACCCTAGTACTGCTTAAAGAATACCTCAGAAGGCGTCAAGACAAAACTGAGTTTATTATCCCATTAACAAGGCAAATGGCATACCTCATCGTGAGACAGGCTGCCGAGAGGATAGGCATTACTGAGGTGGGTGATCCCCTGGTGTCAAAGCGGCGCCACCCCCACCCCCACCATCTCAGGCACAGCCTCGCTATTCACAGCGTCAAGGTCACCGGCGGCAACCAGGCTGACCTTATCCGGCTTCAGCACCAGCTCGGCCACGCTTCACTGGCTATGACTGCCAGCTACGTTCAGTTCAGCGACCAAGAACAGCGAGACTGGTATAACAAATTATTCCCTAAACAGAAAGCAACGAGAAGGAGATAGATAAGTGGTAACTGAGCTCAGGGTAACAAAACAGCGCGGGGGTAACCGCCACCCTCTGTCAGTGAGAGCGTTCATCCTCACCCACCTTTCCGTAGTAGGGGAAGACTATATTGCCTCAATACACCGGGCTTATAAAGCGGAGCTGGTTAGGATCTGCCAACTAAACAATCGGCGCTGCCCCTACCATAAACCGAGGTATCATTCCTTTGAGATGCAGGTCCAAGTTCTTGCCAGGGAAGGTCTAATTGAGTTCTCGGGGCGGGAGGAAGAAAGCGATTCCCCCCAGTTTCAGAACTGGGAAGTCAAGCCGTTGAGGCGATACTACCGTCTGAAGGTGTAGGGGTCGCGACCCCTACTTTATTCCCCAATGTCTGTATTAAACTAGCTTTGTGTCAGCCATCCTTTACTATTTGGGAAGAGAGGCGAAGCCTCTCTTATCCCCTGTGCCCCCTTCCCCTTACCAAGGGGAAGGGGGGCTCCCTCTCTCCTTCAAAGGAGAGAGGGATTAAGGGGGTGAGGTTGCTAAACAAAGCACTATAGTCAAAATCTAGCCCCCTTGCTTTACTGCGTCCGGGCGTAGGTAAACGGCTGCCGCTGGGTGCTCCACGACTGGGGTCAGCTCGGCACCAGCCCGACAGCCAGTGTAGGACACTGTAGGATGCCATTTGAAGCCATCTTCATTACTCATCAATGATAAATTACCTCTTACCTAGATTTGACCACTTTTTTCTGAATTGTAGACATTTTAGGCTTGACAATAGTTAAGAGGCTATGTTATTGTAAATATAGCTATATTTACCTAATTGACAAGAGGGTGTAAAGTAAAATAGGGAGGCTAGCAAGCCTATAAGTACCTTAACAATTGAATATAAAATGCCCGGGGGGTGAACGCTTGCCTAATAATAATGAAGGGGGTTAAAGATGAGGCAAGAGGTTATAGCGGACATTGAGCAAGCGATAAACCAGTCCTATGACGAGCTACAGGGGGATTGGCACCAATGGTTAGAAGTAGCCAAAGCCTATGAGCATAAAGTCCCTCTACAAGATAGGCTAGACATTCGGCACGACATCATCATTGAGCTATACCACGCTAGGCAAAGAGACCAAAAGCCTATCCCGATACTCCGAGCCTATCGGATAGCTAGTTTGATGGTAGCACTCTACTGGAGACGGGTTATGAGCAAGCCTACTATCTTAAGCCTAGAGGCAGAGCTACAGCTTGACGATGGTGAGGTAGTCCAGCTAAAGGACACGATAGCCGATGACCACGCCATTGACCTTGAGGCTTGGCACGACCTTAAGACTTGGCTAGCTGGTTGCCCGATGAGGCTAGTTCAGATAGCCAACAAACGGCTAAACGGACACGCCTTGACCAACAAAGACCGTCAATACCTGTGGCGGTTCAGACAAAAAGAGCAAAGACGGTTACTCTAACCGTAACGATTTAGCCCCTTTTAGCAGTATATATAGTAGGACTACCGATTATGCCAGCGGGTAGCGGGTAATCGGCTAGTTACTACTAGGCTAGGCTAGAGATTTGCCCACTCTAGCCGAAGCTAAAAGGGGGTGTGGCAATAGAAAAACTTAATATCGTGGGCAAGCGTTCAGGCGAAGGCTTTGTAGCTCACAAGGCTATGCTGGTAAACGCCTTGTCCAGAGCGTTAGCCGACAGGGTTATGCTAATGGACTTGACCATAGGGCGTAAAGGCTTCGTCAATTACCTTAAGGCTTTGGGGGGTAGTAACATCGTCAAGGTTATCCCCTCAAACGGTAGTGCCAGCGGGGAGCGGATTACTGATAAGAGGCTTAAGGTAATCTGCGGAGCTAATACCAGCTACCTAGCCGATGGCGACTGGATAGGCGATAAAACGCCTTTAGCCTTCTGTGAGGTTAGGGTTAGCCTGTCTAATACCGTAACGCCTAATGTCGGAGCTAATGAGCTAGCCGAGGCATTAGCCAGAGTCTTACCGTTTACTGCTAAAGGTGATGATAGACCAGTTTTAGCCTGTGTCAACTTTGTAGCAAGAGACGGTAAGCTAAATCTGGTTAGTGCCGATGGTTTTAGGCTAGCGGTAGTTACTCTTGACTACGCCGATGGTGAAGGGCAAGCCCTAGTCAATCGGGATGAGTTAAAAGGCGTAGCCAATGCCTTAAGACGTGCCAAGCGGGTAAGGGTTAGCTTTGAGGCTGGTGGTGAGTCAATCGGTGGTTATAGCC
>Ga0315312_1000799_pt1 | contig 30234 bp, 23 predicted proteins | sample TDP7_MG_FD_203629 | JGI IMG/M metagenome (GOLD analysis project Ga0315312, IMG submission 203629) | Freshwater sediment microbial communities from Lake Towuti, South Sulawesi, Indonesia - TDP7 | ecosystem: Environmental > Aquatic > Freshwater > Lake > Sediment | place: Indonesia: South Sulawesi... | reverse complement strand
GATATGCAGCGGGACGTACGTATCGTCAGGCGAGATTGGACAATAAAGGTGTTGCATCGCAGCAGAACGGGCCAGATGCGAAAAGCGGGATAGAAAGGAACTCTGTAAAGATGCTACAGTCTCATTTTAAATTAACAAATCTGTGCGATTTTATTGAAAGATCATAAACCGGCAACAGGCTGAGCTTTTGGGGAGAGAATAACAAACCCTTGCCTTTACAGCCTGAGTAAACTCCTGTCCTGCAACTCATTGAACGAACTCTATTGTTGCTCCTTTTTATGAAAATAGCATAAAAGAACAATCCTTTGTTTTTTTTGATCCATGTTTTGGCTGTTTTTATGCTAATAAGATAACCGAAATTTCGATATCCGAAAGGACCATAAAATTTGTCTGCGGCTTCATCATATGCCAACCCCGCAAGAATCTTATCTTCAAAAGTTCCAAGATAAAAGCGTTGTTCACGAAATTTTATGCTTGCAACAAATTTATTTCCGCTCTTACAAACTCCACAAGGAAGCAATCTTTTTCTTGTGTGATTTATTGATATATTTTGTCTATTTTCGGATCTCGAGCATCTTTTAAGATTATCCATACGATTATCAAGAGTATCTCCGTTGATATGGTCCACAATTTCACCAGGTTTTGTTTGAATAATATCCTTGTGCATATAAACGACTTTTTTGCCTTTGTGTCTTCGAGCATAAGCATATCTTTTTGTCTTCATAATAACCCAGTGAAACTGGCACAATTTGTTAAGGTTTTTCGTATCTATGAGAACAGTTTTGTCTCCCACATTTAACTTGCAAACTTTACCAAAAATTTCATATTTGTTCATTGGATATAAGTTTTTGATTAGATTCTGGCTCATAACCGAACTCTTCTTTGAAAGCCGACGTGAAAACAGCGGCAGGGTTTTTTGAGGTCGGTAATCTAGCCTCAGAGGCTAGAATTATTGCTGCCTTATAAGCAGTATCCTGAAAATTTCCCTTTAGTATTTTGTCTTCAAGCCAAACTGCCATGCGCCGAAAACTTGTTCGATCCGACTTATTCCTCGGCTTAAGAGTAGAAATTAAAAGGTGATAAAAAGCTCCACCTTCTTTCGTTTTAGGAAACACACTTTCTTTTTTGTTATACATATGAAACCTTTTTGTATCTTCGAGTTCGAATTCGAAATACGTAATATTAATTTATATTTCGAAATACGAATTCAAACTCGAATTTCGAAATACGCAAATGACGTCGACTTTATTTTACAAAAACTTTAACGAATTTACTTATAATATTATAAGTTTTTCTTATAATGGCATTATGGAACAAAAAATGAAGGTTTTATGTGTGAAATGTGGGTGTTTTTTGTACATGTATGGGAAAGAACCGCCGCTTTTTTGCCCAGTTTGTAGTAGTGTTGAGTTATACAGATTGAAAAAAATATATCACGATCGAAAACCTAAAAATGAGAAAAGAACAGAACCGAAAGACATTGTTTAATAAATGGGCTGGAAGCCCATGATACCTGATGGCGGGGTTAACCGGTTAGCCCCGCAATTCATTGCGGGGTTAGGCCACCGGTGATGGTTCCAACGCAACATCACCTGCTTTCTATTGAGGGCAGATAGCGTTGCGTTTTTCGCCACCTTCTGTTACACTAAGCAAAGCAATGGTACTGGCGACAGTATTACAACTAATATTAGTCATTGGCCCCCGCCTCTCGGCGGGCGTACCCCGGCCAGTGGCCGGGGCTAATTTCGGACCGGACTGGCCACAATGGCGAGGGCCAAATCGTGACGGCGTCTGGCGCGAAACGGGCATTGTGCAAAAATTCAGTTCGCTGGAGCTTCCAGCCCGCTGGCGCACTAAAATCGGGCCCGGCTACAGCGGGCCGACCGTAGCTGGCGGGGGCGTATACGTTACCGATCGTCTGACAAGCCCCACGCAGGCTGAGCGTATCCACTGCTTTGACGCGATGACCGGCGAGCATCTCTGGTCCTACACATATAACTGCAAGTATGAGAGGGTGGAACAGCGGGACGGCCCGCGTGCATCGGTGACAATAAATGAGGGTCGAGCCTACTCGCTGGGCACGATGGGGCACTTATTTTGTTTCGACGCAGCAAAAGGAGATGTTCTCTGGAGCAAAGATCTCGACGCCGAGTATCAGATTCGGATGCCCGTATGGGGTATCGCCGCCGCACCGCTGGTTGAGAAGGACTTACTCATAGTCCAGATCGGCGGCAAAGATAATGCCTGTCTTGTGGCGTTTGATAAGACAAATGGCCAAGAAAAATGGCGAGCTCTGGACGACCAAGCCTCCTATTCCGCGCCCATAATCATTGAGCAGGCTGGTAAGCGTGTGCTGGTCTGCTGGACCGCCCAGAGAATCGTCGGGCTTGACCCATCAACCGGCAAACTGTACTGGGAACACGCATTCATCTCTGGCCGGATAAGTCAGAACATCGCGACGCCCGTTTTCCAGAACGGCCACCTTTTCGTCAGCAGCTTTTTTGATGGCTCACTATTGCTCAAAGTCCATCCCGACAATCTCGCGGTTGAGAAAGTTTGGCAGCGTAAGGGCCCTAGCGAAAGGGACACTGACAGCCTGCATTGCTGCATATCCACGGCGATTATCCAGGGCGATTACATTTACGGCGTTGACAGTTATGGCGAACTTCGATGTTTGGACCTGCATACCGGTGACCGGCTCTGGGAGAATCTCAACGCAGTGCCCAAAGATCGCTGGGCAAACATCCACCTGGTCCAAAATGCAGACAAGATATGGATGTTCAATGAGCACGGCGAGCTGATCATTAGCAAACTTTCCCCGGAAGGGTTCCACGAAATCAGCCGGGCCAAACTTATTAACCCTACTGCCGGACAACTTGACCGGCGTGGTGGCGTCTGCTGGTCGCATCCTGCCTTTGCTTATAAGCATGTTTACATCAGAAACGACCAAGAGCTGCTCTGTGCGAACTTAGCCACTAAAGAATAAGTATACAAGTTGCATGTGGACGCACAGCCAGCAAAGATCCTAATATACTATGAGAATTGTGACAAATACGGTTTTAGCAGGTCTTATCGCAGCGGTATGCTTGGCTCTGGCTTTGATTATCACCAGCCACAATAAACAGAAGACAGATGCGTTGGAAAATTCGAAATTCGAAATTCGAAATTCGAAATTCCCGCCCAAGGCGGTGTCCTGGCCCATGTTTAGAGGTAGCCAGGAACTTTCCGGCAGAACGTCAGGGGCTTTGGCGGATTCGATGAGGCTTCTGTGGAAATTCAAGACCGGCGGGCCAATCAAATCGTCGCCAGTAATTGATGCCGGCCTGGTTTTTGTTGGCTCTGCCGATGCAAACATCTACGCGATTGATCTGGAAAAAGGCAAGCAGGTCTGGGCTTACAAAACTGCCGATGCTGTCGAAGCCACGCCTTGTATAGTTGCCGGCTCATTGTTCGTTGGTTCGGCAGATGGTTTTTTGTACGCTCTTGACGCCAAGACCGGCTCACTTAGATGGAAATATAAGACAGACGGACAGATTCTGGGAGCCGCCAACTGGACGCGCTCGCCGGATGGCCAAAACATCTGGATACTCGTTGGCAGCTATGACAATAAATTGCATTGCGTGGATTCCGGAACCGGCAAAGTGGTCTGGACGTATCAAACCGAGAGTTTCGTAAATGGCGCACCGGCAGTTAGTCAAGGCGTAGCTGTGTTTGGCGGCTGTGATGCGAGGATTCACGTTATAGCGGTGGCGGACGGAAATGCGGCAGCGCAAATTGACACTGGCGCATACATTGCGGGTTCTGCCGCACTTGTTGACGGGCACGCATACGTCGGCAATTACGATAACGTACTTATCAAGGCCGACATCGCTGCCGGCACAATTCTGTGGAAATATAGTGACGCCGATGCGCCGTTTTTTTCTTCGCCGGCGGTCGGCCAGGACGTCGTAGTGGTCGGCGGAAGGGACAACCGCGTCCATTGCATTCGGTGCAGCGACGGCGAACGAGTCTGGACGTTCGCGACACTCGGAGCGGTCGATAGCTCACCTGTTATCTGCGGCGACAAAGTGGCCGTCGGCTGCGAAGACGGACGCCTTTATATGCTAAAATTGTCCGATGGCCGCAAGGTTTGGTCATATGAAATCGGCCAGGCTGTCACTTCGTCGCCGGCTGTAGCCGGCGGAATTATTATAGTCGGCAGTAACGATGGTTTTCTTTATGCCTTTGTAGATAGTAATGCTTGAGCTTATTGATGTGACAAAAAGTTATCAGTCACCAGCCGGTAACGCCGGCGTCTGTGTGCTGAAGGGTATAACATTAAGAATGATGCCAGGCCAGTCGCTGGTTATAGTTGGTCCTTCGGGCAGCGGCAAAAGCACCTTATTGAATATCATCGGAGCTCTGGATAGGCCGACCTCAGGCAAGGTCCTGTTTGATGGCAATGACCTGGCAGAGCTTTCCGAGGAGCAGCTCGCTGAAATCCGCAATCAGCACATCGGCTTTGTCTTTCAGTTGCATCATCTTTTACCGCAGTGCACGGTGCTGGAAAATGTCTTGATACCTACTTTGCCCCGCAAGTTTAGCCGTCGGCGGCACGCCGATCCCCGCTTTCGCGGGGACAGGCTTGCCCCTGCCTCCGCAGAGGCACGGGCTGTCGATTTGCTCGGGCGTGTTGATCTAAAAGACCACCTGTTCTACCGGCCGGGCGAGCTTTCGGTGGGACAGCGTCAACGGGTGGCAGTTGTAAGGGCACTGATAAATAAGCCCAGGTTGCTGCTTGCGGATGAGCCGACAGGATCGCTGGACGAAACTACTGCCGAGAGCATAGCAGATTTACTGGTCGAACTGCATCGCAGTGAAAAAGTTGCCTTGATTGTCGTAACACATTCGCTCCGGCTGGCTGAACGTATAGGACCGGTGATGGAATTGACCGGCGGAGTGCTGAAAAACTTAAGAACCTATTAACCACAGATTTCGCGGATTAACACAGAAAATAGGCAGGACCCTGGAAAATCCAAATCAGTGGAATTCGTGTAATCCGTGGTGGAAATTGATAATTCCCCGCGTTTTACGCGGGGTTACAGGCAGGAATCGGGCGTGAGTTTCTACCGAATCATTCTAAGAAGTCTTGGTTTTTATTGGCGGACAAACCTGGGTGTTTTGCTTGCGGCTATGGTAAGCACCGGCATTCTGACAGGCGCTCTTGCCATCGGTGATTCCGTGCGCCACAGCCTCAGGCAGATGGTGATAGACCGGTTAGGCACAACCGAATTAGCTCTGGCCACAGCGAACAGGTTCTTCAGAGACGAAATTGCTGACGAGTTGGCAAGGCAGCTAAATACTAAAGTCGCACCAGTTCTGCAGGTGCGAGGCCTTATGGCCGACAGTAACGACACCAAAAGAGAAAACAATGTACAAGTACTTGGAGTCGACCAGCGGTTTTTTCAAATCGGCAGTGGGCCCCTGCGTCTTCCTGTCGTAAGACAGGAGCGGGGGGGCCACGGCCAGGATGGCCGTGCCACAGGGGTCATTGTAAACCAACGGCTGGCAGCAAAACTTGGCGCTGGCGCCGGAGATGAAGTGCTGCTGCGGATTGAAAAACCCGGCATAATGTCACGGGATGTGCCAATCGCACCCGATTCGGATTTGACCGTTGCCTCCCGCCTGGTGATAAAGGCAGTTGCCGGAAGAACAGAATTTGGCAATTTCAGTTTACAGGCGAATCAGATTGCTCCTTTGAATGCCTTTGTCCCGATTCAATGGCTCCAGGATAAGCTCGGCCGTACGGCACAGGCCAACATGCTTTTAGTCGCAGCAAATCCCAAAAGCAGCGTGACGCTTGAGAGGGCCAACATTGCCATCAAAGAGTGCTGGAAACTTGCTGATGCTGGTCTTGAAATTCGTCGGCTGGATGCACAACAGGTTTTTGAGCTGCGCAGCAAACGGTTATTTATCGACCAAGTGCTTTCCTGTGCAGCAATGAGTGCTGCCGAAGGCACGGTGGGAGTTCTGACCTACTTTGTAAACCAGTTACGTTGCGGCAGCAGGACTACCCCATATTCGATGGTCGCCTCTATGAGTCCGGGGCCTGGCAGCCCTATCCCAACGGGCATGTCGGATGACGAAATATTTATCAATCAGTGGCTGGCTGACGACCTTGAGGCTAAAGTCGGCGATTCTGTCGAGATTGTCTACTTCGTTATAGGCACCGGCAGAAAACTTCAGGAGCAAAGATTAGCTTTCCGTGTGCGTGGCGTTCTGCCGATGCAACCTGACCCGGAGCTGATGCCGGAGTTTCCCGGCTTGGCCAAGGTTGATAATTGCAGAGATTGGGACCGGGGCATTTCCATCGACCTCAATAAGATACGCAAGAGCGATGAGGACTACTGGGACCGCTATCGTGGCACGCCCAAAGCATTTATTACTCTTGCCGCCGGGCAGAAACTCTGGACAAATAGATTCGGCAGCCTGACCGCAGTCCGCTATCCACAGACTGGCAAATCCGCCCAGGCAATCACAGAGAAGCTTGCAAGCAGCGTTAACCCAGCGTCCGTAGGGCTTTTCTTTCAGCCTGTGCGCCAACTCGGAATAGAAGCGGTAGATAAAGCGACGGATTTTAGGCAGCTTTTTCTCGGTCTGAGCATATTTCTAATCGTAGCGGCTTTGATTTTGATGGGCCTTATTTTCGTGTTCGGCGTGGAGAGCCGCAGCGAACAGATTGGAATGTTACGCGCGGTGGGGTTCTCGCCCAGAATGGTAAGGCGATTATTGTTGACCGAAGGTGGAACTTTGGCAGTTCTGGGAGCAATCGCCGGAAGCGCAGCGGGACTGTTTTATACCAGAGCAATGATTTACGGACTGGCAGCCTGGGGCTCGACGATTGAGTTCTATGCCAAGCCTTTTACCCTGTTTGAGGGTGCAGTGGTCGGTGTAGTTGTTTCGATGCTCGCGATATGGCTGATGATGCGTAAACAGGCTATGCGGTCTGCCTGCGAACTTCTTGCTGGAAATCTGCAATGGCAATTCTTCAGTACTGGGTCGGTCCGCAGACATTCAGAAGTCAGAAGTCTGTCTTCTGTCCTCTGTCGTCTGTCTTCTGCATTACTGGCTGCAGTAACAGCAATCGCAGCGGTGGTGATTGTGACCTCGGTAGGCGGCGGTGATAGTACCGCAGTTTCGGTATCTTTTTTCAGCGCGGGCTCGCTGCTATTGATAGCTGGGTTAACTCTGACATGGGCCGTACTGAAGATGGTAGCGGGCACTTGGAAGAATCCCGTGGCGTCGCTATCCGGCTTGGCCTTGCGCAATTCCACCAGACGAAGCGGGCGAAGCCTGGCCGTTGTGGGGCTTCTTGCATCCGGCACTTTTTTGGTCATCGCGGTCGGGGCAAATAAACAAAACCCGCTGGCCCAAGCCGACCAGCGTGACTCAGGTACGGGTGGGTTTGCACTGTATGGCGAATCGGCTGTTCCTGTCTTGCACGATTTGAACAGCGAATTCGGGCGGGAATCTGTAGGTTTGCAAGGCGTGGGGATTGTTCAGTTGCGCGTTCACGAAGGTGATGATGCCAGTTGCCTCAATCTGAACAGGGTCCAAAAGCCACGCTTGCTCGCTGTGCAGCCGGAACAACTACAAGAACGTGGGGCTTTCGCATTCCGTAAAGTGATTGATAGGACTAACGCTGCAAAGCCGTGGCACTTGCTTGATCACGGTCATGACGAAGACGTGGTGCCGGCTGTCGGCGATTATCCGACTATTGTGTGGTCGCTTGGCAAATCTGTTGGAGATGAGCTGGAGTATGTTGACGAAATGGGGCGGAATTTTCGCCTGCGTCTGGTAGGAATGCTGAAAAACTCGATTTTGCAGGGCAGCCTGATTATCTCAGAGAGCAACTTTACAAAGCGTTTCCCTTCCGAGGAGGGATACAGGGTCTTTCTTATTGATGTGCCGCCAGGGAGACCCCGCCATAGTGATGGCGGGGTTAACCGGTTAGCCCCGCAATTGGGCCTCCGCGAAGCGGGAACCCTTGCGGGGTTTAGCCGAACACTCTCTGCCAGGTTGAAAGACTTTGGACTGGCACTTACACCAGCAAAGCAGCGATTGGCAGAATTTAGCGCGGTCGAGAATACTTACTTATCAATATTCCAGCTCCTGGGAGGATTGGGGCTTATTCTTGGCACGGTGGGCCTGGCGCTGGTAGTACTTCGCAATATGCTGGACCGGCGCGGCGAACTGGCGATGCTGCGGGCCGTCGGGTTTAACAAAGCTGCCGTAGGTCGAATGGTCTTTTACGAGCACTGGCTGCTCTGTCTGTGGGGCTTGACATGCGGCGTGATAGCAGCTTTAGTGGCGGTCAAGCCAGTTGTAGGGTGGGTTTCAGCCCACCAATCAGCCGATGGTGGGGCAAGCCCCACCCTACTGCTGGTGCTGATGGTGGCGGGCATAGCACTGGGTGGATTAATCTGGATACGCCTTGCAACAGCTTTTGCACTGAGTGGAAAGATGTTGGACGCCCTCAGGAGCGAATAAAGAATGTAGAATATTGAACAATGAACTTCGGAATTAGACATTCAGAATTCAGCATTCGATATTCGCTGCTTGCCAGCGCGGTGCCCATTAGCCTTGTGGCCATCGGGACGGTGTTTCTATATCTATGGCTTAGTACCGATGCGGCCATCGGCCTTAAAGAGCGTTTGCCCGTTCCAGAAAACGCTCCCAGCATAGCCCGCCAAGAAGAGGCCATCGGAAAAATCGAAGGAAAACTGATTCAGTTTGACGGTGCGCCAGCAGATTTGCCCGGTGCCTGGCCACGGTTTAGAGGAGCGAACTTTGACGCCATAAGCACCGAAGATATTCGCCTTGCCCGAACGTGGCCGGAGCAAGGCCCAAAAGTCCTCTGGTCTATCGAACTTGGCGAAGGCTACGCCGGTGCTGCGGTCCTGGCCGGGCGAGTCTACATCCTGGACTACGACCAAAAGAACCAGGCCGATGTAGTTAGATGTCTGTCATTTGCTGACGGCAAAGACATTTGGCGATATTCTTATCCTGTCAAAATCAAACGCCAGCACGGAATGAGCCGAACTGTGCCGGCTGTAACACCAGAATATATCGTAACGCTGGGACCGAAATGCCATGTTACCTGCTTAGATTCTGTGACGGGCGAGTTCCGCTGGATGCTGAATCTCGTGAAGGAGTTTGACACCACCGTACCGGACTGGTATGCCGGACAGTGTCCGCTCATTGAAGACGGTAAGGCGATAATTGCTCCCGGCGGCAGCGCGCTAATGATCGCTGTGGATTGCCAGACAGGCCAGATTGTATGGCAGGCGCCCAACCCCAATGGCTGGCAGATGACTCATTCCTGCATAATACCTACGGAATTTCTCGGTACCCGAATGTACGTTTACTGCGCAAGTGGCGGTGTGGTGGGTGTCTCGGCACAGGACGGCAGCATTTTATGGCAATACCCCAACTGGCAGGTTCCTACCGCAAATATACCATCGCCGGTAATTGTCGGTGAGGGACTTATCTTTCTTTCCGGCGGGTACAATGCAGGAAGCATGATGTTACGGTTGGCCCAAGACGGTGACAAAATAGTTCCACAAGAGGTTTTTCGGCTAAAACCAGAGATTTTTGGCTCTGCGCAGCAGACGCCCATTTTTTATGCCGGCCCCGAGCAAGGCCGAGGGGATGGCTATATTTACGGAATTCGGCCAGATAAGCAATTGGCCTGTCTTGACTTGAAGGGACAAGTTATGTGGACCAGCCCAAGCACTCATCGTTTTGGAAATCTTGGACTTGGTCCCTATACTATCGCTGACGGTCTAATATATATTATGGATGATTCAGGCGTGCTGACTCTGGCAGAAGCAAAGCCTTCGGATTACATCCAGCTTGCCCAGGCAAAGGTCCTCCAAGGGCCTGAGGCGTGGGGGCCTATGGCGGTGGCGTCAGGAAGGTTGATTGCCAGAGACCTCAATCGGATGATCTGCCTTGATATTAGCGGGCAGTAAACGAAATTGACTATTTACTGTTGGCTATTTAAGAATGAATAGACGATCCCATACAACAAATGCTGGCTGGCTTATCAGCGTGGTCATCGCCTTGGCCATCGTTGTGGGGATCTTTGCTCTGGCGAGGCTTGATGTAACCGGCAGGAAAGGCAGCGGCCTGAGCGAGCAGTTCGTCTATGATGTTAAAGAACTGGCAAAGATTGATCCGAACCTGATTCTCTATGAAGAGACTGGTCCGCCAATTAGTACCGGCTTTACACACGCACGTGCCCTGGCGGTAGGTCCGCAAGGGTCTATCTATGTAGCAGGCGATAAAGCTATCCGACGGTTCTCTGAAAATGGACAAATGTTGGCTGAAATTGAGCTTACCGGCATGCCAGGATGTCTGACCGTAGCAAAGGACGGCAAGATTTATATCGGCATGAATGACCATGTAGAAGTTTATGACGACCAAAGAAAACGGCTGGCAAGTTGGCATAGCCTCGGCGATAATGCGGTCTTAACGAGCATAGCAGTATCAAAAGACGATGTCTTCGTTGCGGATGCAGGCAACCGGATTGTCTTGCGATATGATACGACCGGCAAATTGCTCAATCGTATCGGCCAGAAAGACCCACAGCGAGATATTCCCGGCTTTGTGATACCGAGTCCGTATTTCGACCTGGCAGTGGCGAGCGATGGCTTGTTGCGGGTGGTGAACCCAGGACTGCACCGGATTGAGGCGTATACGGCTGACGGCGACCTTGAATTCTGGTGGGGCAAATTTTCTTCGGCATTGGAAGGATTCTGTGGCTGCTGCAATCCGGTAAACTTCGCCATACTTGATGATGGCAGCTTTGTCACTTGCGAAAAGGGGCTGGTACGGGTGAAGATTTACGACGCCAGCGGTGTTTTTGTCGGGGTTGTCGCCGGCCCTGAGCAATTGGTTGAAAGGGGCACTTCACGGATTTGTACGCTACCCAGCCAGTGCCAGGCAGGAGGATTCGATGTGACAGTTGACAGCGGGGGGCAAATTTTTGTGCTGGATACGATTAAGAACATAGTAAGAACATTCAACAGGAAGCAAATTGGACAATGACTACTAAATCCTAAGTACTAAATCCTAAATACTAAACAAATCCAAAATCCGAATGTTCAAAACTTTATAAGTGATTTGGATTTTTGTCATTTGAATTTGTTTAGGATTTCGAGTTTAGGATTTAAGGCGAGAAGGTACGTAACCTTGATGCTATCGAAAGGCAATTATGGCCGAAAATAAACAACCAGTTAATAGACGCCACTTCCTAACAGACACTCTCTGGGGGACGTGCTTAGCTGGTCTTGGTATATTGACCGGCTTTGTAGTCAACAAGAGCCGAAAGAGCCACACGCTCTGGCAAATCGATCCTTATACTTGTATCGCGTGCGGCAACTGTGCAACTTACTGCGTCCTGGACGAATCAGCGGTCAAGTGCATACACGCCTTCTCTGTGTGTGGATACTGCAGAATTTGCTTTGGCTTTTTTGGGCCGGAGCCTGTTGATATAACCGAGGGGGCGGAGAATCAAGTCTGTCCGATAGGGGCGATAAAACGCCGGTTCGTGGAAGACCCCTATTACGAATATACCATTGACGAGTCACTGTGTAATGGCTGCGGCAAATGCGTCAAGGGCTGCAATACCTTTGGCAATGGGTCCTTATTCCTGCAGGTCTGCCATGACCGATGTCTAAATTGCAACGAATGCTCAATCGCTGCCGCCTGTCCTTCCGGAGCATTCAAGCGGGTTCCTGTAGAGCAGCCTTACCTGCTTAAAAAGGTAGGCCACGCCTGATGAAACATTGTCTTTACACCATTGTGGGCGTAAGCGTGCTGCTGAGATTAGCCCTGCCCTTTAGGGCAGGGGCTACCCCCGGCGCCAGCGCCGGGGTTAATCCTACCGCCGTGGCATGGGCTTCAAGCCCATGGTTCACGGCCAGGATAGCCGTGCCACTGGGTCAGCGTTTTCCGCCGCCTGAGTTTGAAAGCGGCTACGAGCTACCAAGTCCCACTACACCGCAGCCGCGCCAAGATATATACGAATACATAGATGCAGTGGTGCTTTTGGCAGCACTTACGATTTCTGCATATTTAGTTTTGAAAGTGCGCAGCCGATCGGCGATTTTTGCCCTTGCGGTATTTTCACTACTTTATTTTGGTTTCTGGCGAGATGGCTGCGTCTGTTCCGTAGGTGCGATTCAAAACATTGTTCTGTCGATTTTTGATCCGGGCTATGCCGTATCTATTGTGGTGCTGGCGTTTTTCCTGCTGCCGCTGGTATTTACGTTGTTCTTCGGGCGGGTTTTTTGTGCCGGTGTATGTCCTCTGGGGGCGATCCAGGACCTGGTGCTGGTACGACAGGTCTGTATCCCGAACTGGCTGGAGAATGCGTTGCGGTTGTTAGCATACGTTTACCTCGGCGCAGCCATTTTGTTTGCTGCCACCGGCAGCGCTTTTATTATATGCCGATACGACCCCTTCGTTTCGTTCTTCCGCCTGAGCGGAAATTGGAACATTTTGACTCTTGGAGGCAGTGTGCTGCTGGTGAGCGTCTTTGTGGGTCGGCCTTACTGCCGCTTTGCGTGTCCATACGGAGTGATTCTAAGGCAGCTTTCGCGGATTTCAAGATGGAACGTGACCATCACGCCCGCCATGAGCGGAGTCGAAGGGCCTGATGAGTGTGTTCGGTGCCGGCTGTGTGAAGATTCCTGTCCCTTTGGCGCAATCAGAGAGCCAACAGCCGACTGGACGATGCGGGATTACAATATAGGCAAAAAGAGACTGGCGCTTCTGATGCTTCTTCTGCCGGTACTGGCACTTTCGGTCGGCTGGGCAGGATCAAGGGTTAAAAATGTCACGGCCCGGATGCATGCCACTGTCAGGCTGGCTGAGCGTGTATATTTGGAAGATGCCGGCAAGGTGGAAGGCACTACCAATGCAAGTTTAGCCTTTAGAGCTACAGGCAAAAAGACCGAACAGCTTTACGCTGAGGCCTCGGCCATTCGGGCAAAATTTACGCTTGGAGGCTGGTTCTTCGGAGGCTTTATCGGGTTGATAGCTGGGGGCAAGCTCATCGGCTTATCCCGACGTGTCAGCAGAAACGGTTACGAGGCTGACAGAGCAAGCTGCCTGGCCTGTGGCAGATGTTTTGAGTATTGCCCCAAAGAACATGCCAGACGGAAACTAACCCCGCAATGAATTGCGGGGCTAACCGGTTAACCCCGCCATCACTATGGCGGGGTCCCCGCGTTCTACGCGGGGTTTAGGGTGATATCTGATGGCGGGAAGAATTGAAAATCGCCGGGTTTTGTCCGAGGCCGTGGTGGCAACGGCTATGGTCGGCGGGGTGTTTTCTGTCATTATCCTGGCGCTTATTGCTGTGAATCACTTGCAGAGAGCCATAGAGCTTCCGAAGCGAGAGCAAAAGCTGGAGGCTTTGAAATTAGAGCTCCACAGTCAGACCGACAATGAGCGGCTTGTATCACAAATTCGGCAGCTTGATTTACATATCCGGCAGTTGCGGATTCGCAGACAGGATTTCGCGCGTAAGGGGGCCTATCTACTACTGGCAAGTGTGGTGACATTTCTGGTCGCTGGTAAGGGCGCTATAGCTTTGCGAAAGAAGCTGCCCGCGCCGCAGCCCCAGCCGGACAGGCATGATAGGCAGCTCCGCGACGCTAAATGGGCCCGCCAGGGAGTAACTGGTGGCTTGATTGTGCTGGCTGGTACGACACTGTTTCTTGCCCTGATCCCTGAAATTGATTTGACCATAAGCAGCGGAGCTCCTGTCACTTTTGTCTCCAAAGAAGATATTGCTAAAAACTGGCCTCGCTTTCGTGGCCCCCATGGATCGGGAATAAGCGCTTATACGAACATACCAACCAGTTGGAATGATAAGACCGGTGAGGGAATTCTGTGGAAGACTAAAGTGCCGCTTGCCGGGCACAATTCGCCGGTTGTCTGGGGCGACTGCGTGTTCCTCTCAGGAGCCACGCAGGATAAACGCGAAGTATACTGTTTTGATGCGCTTTCGGGAAGGCTTCTCTGGGCAGGTGCTGTTCAGAGCACCACTCCGGCTGGCACCAAGCTCCTTGAACTGGGGGAGGCTACCGGCTACGCCGCACCCACCGTGGTGACGGATGGACGGCGGGTCTGCGCCATTTTCCCCACCGGGGATGTTGCTTGTTTTGATTTCGCTGGGGTGAGACTTTGGACCATAAGTTTGGGCAGACCGGACAGCGCATACGGCTACGCCTCATCTCTGGCGATGTATCGGAATCTGCTGTTGGTTCAATATGACCAGGGCGACGAAAACGAGGAAAAGTCCAAATTGATCGCTTTGGATGTTTTTTCAGGTCGCACCGTCTGGCAGACCAAGCGCCCTGTGCCCGGTAGCTGGTCATCGCCTATAGTGGTCGAGGTGGATGGTCATCCCCAGGTAATTACCTGTGGCAGCCCATGGGTTATTGCTTACGACCCGGTTAATGGGACAGAACTCTGGCGGGCAAAATGTATCGCTGGTGACGTTGTGCCATCGCCGATTTACGCCGGCGGGCTGATTTTTGCCATCGAGCCTTATACTAAGTTGGTTGCCATCCGCCCCCCGCTCTTGTCTTCGACAAGAAGACGCGGGGGTGACATTACCGAAACCGGCATTGTCTGGAGCGTAGAAGATAGCGCCCCTGATATCTGCTCGCCGGTCAGCGATGGTCAGTTGTTATACCTGCTGACCACAGATGGACTTCTGCTGTGCTATAAGGTCTCGGATGGAACAAAATTGTTTGAGAAAGACTTGCAGACGAGCTTTTTTGCTTCGCCGAGCATTGTCGTAGATAAGTTGTATCTGCTTAGTGCCAAGGGAGTTATGTTCATCAGCCAAATCGGACCGCAATATAAGGAACTGGCCAGATGTGAGCTTGACGAGCCTTGCTATGCGTCGCCCGCTTTTATGGATGGCCGCATCTATATACGGTCGAACACGCACCTGTACTGTATATCGAACCACAGCAGAGTGCCTAAAGTGAGCTAAAGTGCCTAAAGTGAACTAAATTTTAGGCACTTTAGTCACTCCGAATTTTAGGCACTTCAAACTGTAGGCAGGAGCAGGATTTGACAGTTGTAGAAGAGATTATCCAGAAGATTGGCACTGGCCCGGAGAAGGTGCTGCCGATCCTCCAGGCCATTCAGATTCACTTTGGATATTTGCCTAAAGAGGCTCTGCAGCGGGTTTGCCAGTTAACACAGATTACGCCTGCTTCGATTGTTGGTGTTTCGACCTTCTATAACCAGTTCAGGCACCAGCCGGCCGGCCGATATACAATTCGAGTTTGTGTCGGAACTGCCTGCCACGTCAAAGGAGCGGATAGAATTTATGATGCTTTCCGCCGACATCTTGATATTCCCGATGGCCAGGATACAGACGCCAAGAGGATATTTACCCTTCAGAAGATAGCCTGCCTGGGCTGTTGCACACTTGCGCCGGCCACTCAGATCGCTCAGGTGACATACGGCCATCTTACTCCCGAGAAAGTGCCAGGTGTAATCAGTGATTTTCTAAGCGAACAAGAAACTAAAGCTCGCGCCAAATATGAGCGCCGCAAAGCCCGCGTACTAAAGGGCGTCGTTTATGGTGAAATCCGGCTTGGCTTAGGTTCATGCTGTGTGGCTCGCGGCAGCGGCAAGCTGCACAGCGCACTGCGGCGCGCTTTGGACCAAACCGGCGCGCAGGCTGCTGTCAAGCGCGTTGGGTGTGTCGGCATGTGCCACCAAACGCCGCTACTGGAGGTGGTACTTCCGGGCAATAAATCATTCCTTTATGCCAGGGTGCAGCCAAAGGATGCAAAAGCCATTTTACGCCGGCACTTCAAGACGCGCGGAATAACAAGGAGGATATCCAACGCTTTTTCTGCTGCCATTGATGGTATCCTGACCGATGAAAGACAGCAGCCGGTGGACCGATATTCGATAAATATGCGAGATAAGCCGGTTGCGGATTTCCTGGGCAGACAAAAATATATCGCCACCGAACATCGCGGGCACCTTGACCCCACCGATATCGATGAATATTTGGCCAATGACGGATTCAAGGCGCTGCAAAAGTGCCTGAATGAATTGAAACCGGAAGAAATCATTGCACAAATTGAGCGCAGCGGACTTCGCGGCAGAGGCGGGGCAGGTTTTCCGACACATCTTAAATGGCGTGCCGTTCGCAATCAGCAGTCCGAACCCCGCCATAGTGATGGCGGGGTTAACCGGTTAGCCCCCCGAATACATTCGGGGGGTTTCCTGATCTGCAACGGAGACGAGGGTGACCCCGGTGCCTTTATGGATCGAATGCTGATGGAGTCATACCCTTACCGGATTATTGAGGGGATGATGATAGCTGCGTATTCGGTCGGGGCAAATAAAGGCTATTTCTACATTCGCGCAGAATATCCTCTTGCGCTGGAGCGGATAAGCCAGGCGATAGATATCTGCCAGGAGCGTGGGTTTCTTGGCGAAAATATTATGGGAACGGGCTTCTGTCTATACCTGGAGATTGCTGTTGGGGCAGGCGCATTTGTATGCGGCGAAGAGACCGCCCTTATGGCCAGCATACAAGGAGACCGAGGTATGCCCAGGCTTCGTCCTCCATATCCGGCTCAGAGCGGCCTTTGGGGCAAGCCCACCCTTATTAACAACGTGGAGACCTATGCGGTCGTGCCCTGGATAATACGCAACGGCCCGGAGGCCTTCGCCGGCATCGGCACAAAAAGCAGCAAGGGCACAAAAGTCTTCGCCCTGGCAGGAAAGATAGCTCGCGGCGGACTCATCGAGGTGCCTATGGGCATTTCCATTGGCCGGATTATCGAGGATATCGGCGGTGGAATCGCAGGAGGACTGCGTCTAAAGGCGGTGCAGATAGGTGGTCCTTCCGGCGGATGCGTGCCTGCTGAGTTGGCCCACATCCCTGTGGACTACGAAACGCTCAAAGATGTCGGGGCGATGATGGGCTCAGGTGGTATGGTGGCACTGGATGAATCCGACTGCATGGTCGATATTGCCAGATATTTTCTGGCGTTTACGCAGGACCAATCCTGCGGCAAGTGCACCTTTTGCAGGATTGGGACTCGGCGAATGCTGGACATCCTCGAAAGGCTGTGCGAAGGATGCGGCAAAAAGACCGACCTGGAAGAACTGGAGAGCTTAGCTTGTATGGTCAAAAAGGCAAGCCTCTGTGGCCTGGGCAAAACCGCACCCAATCCGGTCCTTACAACCCTCAAATACTTCCGAGATGAGTATGAGGCTCACCTTGCCAAACGCTGTCCCGCTGCAAAGTGTAAGGCACTGATCACATATTCAGTGACGGATGACTGCATAGGCTGTACTCTGTGCGCTCAACATTGTCCAGCCGAGGCTATCCAAGCCAGGCCCTACGAGAAACATGAAATCGATTCCCAGAAGTGTATTCGCTGTGGGACATGCAAAAGCGTATGCCCCTCAAATGCCATCAAGGTTGAATAGCAAAGGATTTCCGATTTTCGATTGCCGAATGACGATTGAAAATCGCAAATCTAAAATCAGAAATCGAAAATTAGCAAAATGCCCAAATTGACCATAGACAATCGTGAGGTTGAGGTGCCTGATGGTGCCACCATTCTGGATGCTGCCGAAAAGCTGGGTATCCGCATCCCCACTATGTGCTTTCTAAAAGGCCATGAACCTTTAACTAGTTGCATGGTGTGCGTAGTTAAGATTGAGGGGATAGAGGCTTTTACCCCGGCCTGTGGAAGCATCGCTCAGGATGGGATGCGGGTTAGTAGCGATTCGCCAGAAGTCCGGCAAGCCAGAAAAACAGCTTTGGAATTACTGTTGAGTGACCATTTGGGCGACTGCATGGGTCCCTGCCAGGTCACTTGTCCTGCGGGAATGAATATTCCGTTGATGATTCGCCAGATTGCGGCTGGTGACCTTCATGGTGCGATCGCCACGGTGAAGCGAGATATTGCGCTGCCTGCTGTGCTGGGTCGGATTTGTCCGGCGCCGTGTGAGAAAGCTTGTCGGCGGGGACAATTCGATGAGGCTGTTTCAATCTGTCTGCTGAAACGATATGTAGCCGACGTGGACCTACAGTCAGCAAATCCGTATCTGCCGCCCCTTCAGCAAGGCTCAGGGCAGGCCTGCACACCGGGCAGAAATAAATCTGTGGCCGTTGTCGGAGCGGGACCCGCAGGATTGGCCGCTGCTTACTACCTCCGGCAGCAGGGATATGACTGCACAATTTTTGACCAGCACGAAAAACCGGGCGGTGCGCTGCGATATGCAGTTTCACCGGAGAAGCTTCCGACAAATGTGTTGGACAAAGAAATCAGTCTAATTGAGGGACTTGGCGTGAGATTTCAAGGCGGGACCCGCATAGGACATACCCCATCGGTGAACGAGTTGCGACGGAACTTTGACGCCGTCTTCGTGGCAGTTGGACAGCTACAACCCGGCGACGCTGAATGCCTGGGCTTGGAGACAGGCCCACACGGTATAGCAATAGATACTGGAACTTACCAGACATCTCTGCCGGATGTATTTGCAGGCGGCGATGCGACCAGAGCCAGAAGACTCACCGTCCGGGCAGTGGCAGACGGCAAGGAAGCAGCTATATCCATCAACCAGTATTTATCCGGCCAGAAAGTAACAGGGCCGATTAAGCCATTTAACACACATATTGGCAAACTAACCGATGAGGAAATGAAAAAGTTCGTGGCCGGGGCAAGCGCCGCTGCCCGTGTGAAGCCATCACAGCAGGGTGTCGGATTCACCGACCAGCAGGCTCTCAGTGAGTCGGCACGCTGTCTGCACTGTGACTGCCGAGCCAACTCGGCCGAAGCGGCTGCGAAGGCTGGAAAAGCTGAAAGCTGCAAGCTGAGGCAATATGCCCAGCAATATGAAGCCAGACCGAGCCGGTATAAGAATCAGAAGACAGAAGACAGAGGACAGAGGACAGAAGACAGAAGTCAGAAGTCAGGAGTCAGAAGTTTGTCATCCGTCCTCCGTCATCCGTCTATCCTCAGTTATGAGCCCGGCAAATGTATAAAGTGCGGTCTGTGCATAAAAATTGCTGCTGCGGTCGGAGAAAAACTCGGGCTGGCGTTCGTCGGCCGTGGTTTTGATGTCCGCATTGCCGTGCCTTTTGATGGGCAGCTTTCGGAAGCACTCAAAAATGCCGCCAATCAGTGCGTAGCTGCCTGCCCCACCGCAGCGCTGGCCTTTACAGAAGACAGAGGACAGAGGGCAGAGGACTGAAAACCGTCCTGCCTCATCTGTCCTCCGTTATCTGTTCCCCATCTTACGTTATGAGATAAACACGGAACTTTGAAAAAGGTTGACTTGCGAGTTGAAAAAGTGTATAAGCCCGGCGGACGAAATTTACTTTTCTTTTGGAGGTGCGTTATGACAATGTCCAAGACAATGAGAACTGTCGTGGTAACGCTCGGATTAGGGGTAGGCTTAGTCAGCCAGAGTTGGTGCAGCAAAGCTATCGCAGCAGATTGGCCCAACTGGCGGGGGCCCGATCACAACGGCATATCAAATGAGACCGGCTGGAGTACAACCTGGCCGAAAGAAGGACCCAAAGTGCTGTGGAAGGCTTCGCTCGGCACGGGCTTCGCCTCAATGGCCGTAAGGGCCGGCCGGGTATACGCAATGGGCAACATCAACGATAACGATGTGCTCTACTGCTTCGATGCTGATACGGGCAATGAAATATGGAAAAAGTCCTATCCGTGTCCGCTATTTAATAAAGACCACGAAGGCGGTCCCGCCGCGACTCCAACGGTGGATGGTAACATGGTTTACACCTTCAGCAAAGATGGCGACGTCCTCTGCTTCAAGGCAGCAACAGGCGAGATCGTTTGGCACAAAAATCTGACCAGGGCCCCCGCTCCGCGGGAACTAAAAGAAATGGGCTTCAAGCACCCCACCTGGTATTTTGCCAGCTCTCCCAGAGTAATCGACAGCTTGATTATCCTCAATGCAGGCACTAACGGCGCAGCTCTGAACAAGACAGACGGCAGCCTGGTCTGGGAAAACGGCAAGGGGCCGGCCTCGTATGCCACTGCTGTTGCTTTTAACCTCGGCGGCCAAAAATGCGTGGCCATAATGACAGCCCAGGAGTGTATCGCCGTGGTCGCATCCACCGGAAAAATACTCTGGCGATATCCATGGCGAACCAGCTACGACATCAACGCTTCCGACCCCATCATTTCTGGCGACACCATGTTTATCTGTTCCGGCTACAGTAAAGGCTGTGCACTTCTGAAAATTCAGCCCGATAGAGCTACTGAGATCTGGCGTAATAAAAACATGAGCCCTCACGTTCATAGCTGCGTGCTGTGGGATGGATACATATACGGCTTTGACGGCCAGTTTGGCGGAGGAGGCAAACTGGTGTGCCTTGACTACAAAACGGGGCAGAAAAAGTGGACGCAGGCAGGGATGGGTACAGGCTCACTTATGCTCGCCGACGGCAAGCTGATTATCCTCAGTGAAAGCGGCAGATTGGTGATTGCAAAGGCCTCCCCGGAGAAGTTCGAGCAGCTCGCATCAGCACAAATCTTAAAGGGCAAGTGCTGGACAGTGCCCGTTTTAGCTAACGGCAGAATCTATGCCCGCAATGCCAAAGGAGACCTAATTTGTCTGGATGTCCGCAGCTAAAGAATTCAAGGACTGAAGTCAGAAGACAGAAGTCAGACGCAGAAAATTCGAAATTCGAAATTCGAAATTCGAAATTCCAGCCCTCCGGGCTGGCTCCGTCCTCTGTCCTCGTTGTTCTATTTTGCATTTTAATTTTTGATTTTTGGTTTCCCGTTGTTCAGGCGGCGGATTGGCCTCAATGGCGTGGCCCCAATCGCGACGGAATATGCTCAGAAACTGGCATCTTAAGCAAATGGCCACAGGGCGGGCCAAAACTTCTATGGGAAATCACCGGGTTAGGGATAGGCTATTCCAGCATGGCAATCGTGGACGGCAAGCTCTACACCATGGGCGACCTTCAGCCCCTGCCACAAGTGGCAGGGCTAATTAGCCCCCGCCCTCGGGCGGGGGGGCGTGCAAAGATTCAGTGCGTCATCGCCTACGACCTGACCACACGACAGCGACTGTGGAAGGCTGAAGTGGTGCCACCGCACGATGATGGTCCACGCTGCACTCCGACCGTCAATGATGGACTGGTCTACGCATTAGGCACCAGTGGCGACCTAATCTGTGCGGATGCCGATACCGGCAAGATTGTCTGGCAAAAAAATCTCGTGAGGGACTTTGGCGGCAAAAATCCCGACTGGAAATACAGTGAATCGCCGCTGGTCGATGGGGAGAAACTTTTGTGCACGCCTGGCGGCCGCGATGCTGTGATGGTCGCGCTGAACAAAAAGACCGGAGAGCTTATCTGGAAATGTTCCATGCCCGACATCGGCCGAAAGGGAAAAGACGAGGCAGGCTATTCATCTATTGTGGTGACTGAGGCAGCCGAGACACGCCAGTACATCCAGTTGACAAACAAAGGACTCATAGGTGTCCGGGCAGAAGACGGCAGATTCCTCTGGGGATACAACAAAATAGCCAACTCTACCGCCAACATCCCGACTCCCGTCGTTTACGGTGAACACGTTTTTTGCTCCACCGCTTATGACGCCGGCGCTGCGTTTTTGAGGCTCACACGCAGCAACGACCGTGTCAACGCAGAAGAGATTTATTTTCTCAATGCCGGCATTTTTCAGAACCATCATGGCGGCTTTGTGCGGGTCGGTGACTATATTTATGGTGGGCATGGTCACGGCCAGAGCAAGCCAACCTGCATCGAAACCAAAACGGGCAAAGTAATGTGGCAGAAGGACCAACCTGGTGGTGGGTCAGCGGCTGTGCTATACGCCGACGGCCATCTATACTTTCGCTATCAGGACAACGTCATGGCCCTTATCGAGGCCAAGCCCCAAAGCTATAATCTGGCGAGCACGTTTACACTGCCCAGGCGGCAAGGTATGAGCGGTAACGGCTGGCCACACCCAGTTATCTCCGATGGCAAGCTATATATCCGCCACGCCGATGTCCTGTTGTGCTACGGTGTTCGCAGCGACTGAATGAGGCAACTTCTTCAGGAAATGTTTTCAACACGCCGTTTTGACTTGCGTCTTCGAGAAACTCTTTTGCCTTCCTGCCCCTTCGGAATGGTACAAAAAGACTTTCTGCACTGACGAGAGCCAATATTCATTCTTGCCGAATAAGAGTTCCATCTTTCGTGTAGAGTACCCTGTCGGCAATATCCAGTGGGAAGATTCCATGGGTGGCGACAATTAAAGTAACACCCTTCTCCTTAACCGGAGTGATTAAATGGCCAACGATTTCCTGCGCTGCTTCCGAGTCGATTTCTCCAGTAGGCTCATCGGCGAGAATAAGCGTTGGTTCATTTGCCAGTGCTCTGGCAATGGCGACGCACTGCTGCTGACCAATGCTGAGCTCGGACGGTAAGTAATCAAGCATCGCGCCAACCCCGACATTATTCAACAGTGTCTTTACCTTTTCGTGTCGAGTGCTTTTTGACTTACCGGTATGCAGCAGAGCAGCCTCAACGTTCTCAAATGCCGTCCACGAGGATAACAGGTTAAAATTTTGGAATATGATGCCAATATTCTCGCGCCGCAGAAGTGCCAGTTCTTCGTTGGACAGGTCTTCCATACACTGGCCTTCAAATATCACACTGCCGTAAGTTTGGCGTTCAAGCCCACTCAACACCCTTAGAAAGGTGGATTTACCTGTGCCTGTCTTGCCAACAATCACCACGATTTCACCTCTGTTCACGGATAAATTGAGCCCCTTAAGGACTTGAATCTCCCTGCCCTTGACCGTGAAGCTCTTCCTCATATCTTTGCACTCCAAGAGAACATCGACCTCCCCAATCTTTTTATTAGGTATGCTCATTATGCCTGCTCCTATGAGTTGAATAAAATCAAAGGCTCCGAAGGGCATCAGCAGGTCGTTCGCGGGCGGCCACAAGAGCCGGGAAGATCCCTGCAATGATGCCTCCCAATAGCGCCAGCACAAAAGCGGCCACTAATACAAGCGGTGAAATAGCGACAGGTACTGTACTCTCGATGCCACTCAAGACCTTGATGGGAACAAACAGCAGGATGGCAGCCGCCGTCAGACATCCGAGAATCCCGCCCGTCATGGCTTGAAGAATCGACTCTGCTAAGATTTGTGAGACCACATTCCGGTCAGTCCAGCCGATGGCTTTCAGAATGCCAATATCCCGTCGCCGCTCGATAACCGAGGACAACTGGGATTTCAATGCCAATATCACAGCGCAAATACCGATCATTATGGTAAGCAGCCACACGGCGCCTTCATTCATCCCCATCACTTTCGAGGCTGGTTTGTAGCAGGCATAACTGGAGACAACGAGACCCGGGCGCAGTTCCTTCACAGACTTGATCGCGTCATCCTGCACCTTGGAGGTTGCCACCTCGACAAGAACCACATTGATCTTATCCTCGATAGGTGGCTCAATTACTCGTTTGCTTATAACCTGCCGTGCATCGTCGATGTGCATATATATGTCGGCCTTTCCGGGCCGAATACCTGGGTTGATTATCCCGATAATCGGAAAAGTGCTTCCCGCGATATTGATCTTGTCTCCGTCTTTCAATTTGGCTGATCGAGCATACGCTTCCTCCATCATAACCACACCTCTGTCACCGGGCCAGAGGAACCGACCGCTTAAAATATCACATGCGGCGCAGGTGGTCGTACTGACGGCTAAATTATTCTCTGTGTCGAACCCGCCTATGGTAAGAGTCCGCTTACTTTCTGGGTCTTTGAATCGGAATAACAGGTATGGTGCTGCATCGCGCACGGTTGCCAGCCGTTTCACCTGGTCCACAAAGGTTTCGGAGATGAGATCAGCCGCCACGCCCATTGCCAGAAACCCTTCGTTCTCTCCATCCAGGAGCTTCGCAGAGCTTGTTGGCATACGAGCAGGCACAAAAGCGATGAAATGTGTTCCCGTCCCACTCAGGACGCTGCTCGCCGCATTTTGCGAGAAAGTAAGTATGGCAACAAGGACGACCATAATAGTTACCGCCAACAAGTAACCTAAAATGTTGGCCGACGCGCGTCCTTTTCTCCGTCTTAATTCACGCCATGCACATTTCCATAGATCGCTCATGGTTCTGACTCCTCTGTCAAAGCTTGTCATATACTTTGTAAAAATATATCACCATTTTCGGGTAGTTACAACAGCATTTATCATAATCTAGCCGGCCCCTTTTGCCAGATTGGTTCCCGAACCCTGTGGCATAGGAAGAGAAGGCAACTGCGTTGACATGGAATTCCTTCAATGGTATGATTTCACTATGCTAATAGAGTTTGTCCAGTAGTGGGCGTCTACGCATAGGGTTTGTGCCTTCCGAGGCGATCGGAGTTCACTCGTGTTGCAGAATCCGAGGAGACCAGAATGAAGATATGGAAAACGTTCGTGGCGGTCGTGGTCGGCATCGGGGCGATGGCGTTGGGAGCCAACAAGCTTCAGGGTGAGGCAATCTACATTCCCAATGCGTCATTCGAGTCGCCGGAAACACCTTTCGTGGATATTAACATTGACTCCTGGCAGAAGCCACCAAAGCCCTGGTGGTATGACGAGAGCGGCGGGTATCTCTGGAGCCAGCTAACGGGTGTGTTCCTGAACGTCCCTCCTACTGACCCTGCCCATATCGACAATTGCGATGGCAACCAGGCAGCGTGGTTGTTCGCGGTCCCGGAGGTTGAACTGTTCCAGGATCTAACGGCCGCCTTCGAAGTTGGACAATCCTATCACCTGGCGGTCGGAATCATCGGTGGCGGCGGCAATATGAAAGATGATGTCCCCATTGAAATCCGTTTGTATTACCGCGACGCCGAGGACAAGAAAGTCACGGTAGGAGCGACGACTTTCACCTACGACTCGGACGCCGGCTACGTCAAGCACTTTAATGACGTCCGATTGGATATTCCGCCAGTGAAGCCCACCAGTCCATGGGCCGGCAAGAATATCGGCGTGCAGGTACTTTCCACCCTCACCCTGGCCGACCTCGATCCAGATACCGGAAGGGCCGGTGGATACTGGGTCCTTGACAATATTCACCTGACAAAGTCAGGGCCTGGGCCGGACTTCACGGGGGATTCGTCCGTGAACCTGGAAGACTTCGCAGTAATGGCCCAGCAGTGGCTGTCTTGCACAGAGACGACGACCGACCTAACGGGCGATGGGTGTGTGACTATGGAGGACTTGACGATATTGATGGAGTCCTGGCTGAAAAGGAATTGAGAATGAAGAAGTTAGAATTAAGAATTGAGAATGAAGACTTCTACATTCTACATTCTACATTCTCAATTATCGGCGGTCGTACTGGTGCTTTCACTTTATTAGAATTGCTGGTGGTTATCGCCATTGTGGCGGTTCTGCTGGGGGTGCTGGTCCCGGCACTGGCGTCAGCGCGGGCGTCGGCTCGGAAAGTTGCCTGCATGGCGAATCTGCGTCAGATCGGCCTGTCTGTGCACTCGTACGCCGATGACAACCGTGGCAATATCCCCTTCGGTCCCAAAGCCCCACCCTTTCTCTCGCCTGCCGACTTCTACCCCTCAACCGGCGCGGTGACCAGCCTGATCTCACTGAGTAACGGTAAACCGGTAGGTTTGGGCCTGCTGCTGCCAGAGTACCTGTCCGAGCAGCCGGAGGTGTTATTCTGCCCCGATCCCGATCAGAAGGTTTTCGCCGATGATGAACTGGCCAAGGTAGGAGTAGCCCAGGCCCAGTGCAGCTACTACTACCGTCACGCCTCGGTAACACGCTTATTTGACAGCCCTACCGACCCGCCTACGAATCAGATAATGCTCAGCAACCTGGGCAAGAACCGCAATGGCCGGCCGATTCGCGCCCTGGCCATCGATACCATGTTTCTGTGTCCTGCGGACTTAGCGCAGTGGAATGTGAAGCCTCGCACGCACCACCGGCAGAGATTTGCGAACATTCTGTTTTCCGATGGTCACGTCGTTTCGTGCTCCAATGCCGACGGCCGGTTCACGGTCGACATCCGCGACCACAACCAACTGCGCAACGCATTCAGCAAGATACTTGAGGTTCTGGAACGGGCTGATGAAGAGCAATAATTTCTCAACCACGGATTACACGGATTCCACTGTTGAGGCGCAGCCGAAACATCTGGCATGCGGGCGGATTCTTCGCTCCGCTCAGAACGGCGTCTGTGAAATCTGTGGTTAATTATCAATTTCAAATGCGCCAATACTCGCACATTCAAGAGCTTATCAATAACCTGCCCTATATAGCTATGATAGCGTTGGGAACGGCGGTCTTGCTTATAAGCATCAATACTCTATTATGGAGATGGGTGGCTGCGGCAGCATATCTAATTTATGGTATAGCGGGGATTTTGTGGATCATTCTATTTCTGTGTCCTTTCTGCGCGTATTATGACACCAGGTCTTGCCCTTGTGGCTATGGCCGAATAGCAGGCAGACTGCGAAAGGCGAAAAATTCGAAATTCCCACCAAAGGCGGGCACGGATTGTTTCGATGAAAAGTTCAAAAAGCATATACCTGTTATCGTGCCATTGTGGTTCATACCTATATTGGTTAGTGTCCCTCTTTTAATAAGCAGCTTTTCTATAATGGTATTGGTATTGCTTATTGTTTTTGCCGTCGATGCGTTTGTTCTGCTGCCACTACTTTCGACCAAACATAGCTGTAAGGAGTGCCCTCAGCGGGACCAGTGTCCCTGGATGCGTGGCCCTCGGGCGGGGGGTTAATAAAGTAGGAGAACGGTATGCTAATAGTGCACGTTTTCGCACATGTTAAGTCTGACAAAATGGAGGCCTTCCGCTCGGCTACGCTTGAAAATGCCCGCCACAGCATCAAGGAGCCAGGCATCGCCCGCTTTGACGTGCTCCAGCAGGAGGATGACCCCACGCGGTTTGTGCTTGTTGAGGTTTACCGCACCGCCGAGGACCCTGGCAGGCATAAGGAAACGCCACATTATCAAAAATGGCGTGACACCGTTGCTGACATGATGGCTGAACCTCGCACGAGTGTCAAATACACAAATGTTTTCCCTGGTGAAAAGGGCTGGGAAAAGTAAAACTGAAACTACGGATTTGGGTTCCCGCGAAGCGGGGTCCCTCACAGATTTCGCAGATTTTTGATTCTTTATTTTCTTCCGTGGAATCTGCGTAATCTGTGTTTATTTTTGTAGAATTCAACAGTTTTTAGTTTTTCACTTTAAGTTTTCAGGTGATTATGAGATTTGAATTTGCAACCGCCAGTCGCATAATTTTTGGTCCGGGTACAAGCAGAGAATTTGCACCTATAGCAGCGCAGCTCGGAAAGCGCGCTTTCGTGGTCACGGGACGAACACTGGACAGGGCCGGTCCGCTGCTGGAACAGTTGGAAAAGCGAGCGGTGACCTACGTCACGTTTAGTGTGCCGGGTGAACCAACCACGGCTATAGTAAAGTCGGCAGTAGAGCAAGCCCGCCGCTCACACAGTGACATAGTTATCAGTTTTGGTGGCGGAAGTGCAATCGACACCGGCAAAGCCGTCGCCGCGATGCTGACTAACACAGGGCAATTGGAGGATTATCTGGAGGTAGTTGGCAGCGGCAAGCCGATTACCCAGAAGCCCGCCGCCCACATCGCTATTCCAACTACCGCAGGAACCGGCGCCGAAGTCACGCGTAACGCAGTCCTTGGCGTGCCCCAGCAGCGAATCAAAGTAAGCATGCGCAGCGAATTGATGCTGCCCTGCCTGGCGGTGGTTGATCCTGAGCTGACTTATTCGCTGCCACCGGCTATAACAGCCAGCACGGGCCTTGACGCTCTGACTCAGCTTATAGAAGCCTTTGTCAGTAACAAGGCAAACCCTCTAACGGATACTATTTGCCGAGAGGGTCTTAAACGGGCCGGTCGTTCGCTGCGATTAGCTTACCAAGATGGCAGCAACACAAACGCCCGCGAGGACATGTCTCTGGCAAGTCTTTTTAGCGGATTAGCCCTGGCTAATGCAGGGCTTGGTGCTGTACATGGCTTGGCTGGTCCATTGGGTGGCATGACTTCCGCCGCCCATGGGGTTATATGTGCTCGGCTTCTGCCGCTCGTTACGCAAGCTAATGTAAGAGCTTTACAAAGCCGGGCAGCCAATTCGTTGGCACTAGCCCGATATGATAAAATCGCCCAGATATTGACCGGCAAGGCTGGGTCGCTTGCAGCCGATGGCGTCGTATGGCTGCAGCAGCTCTGCGCAGAGCTGAAAGTGCCATCGCTGCCACAATTCGGATTGAAAGAACAAGATTTCCACACGCTCGTAGAAAAAGCCAAAAACTCAAGCAGTATGAAAGGCAACCCGATTGAATTGACAGACGATGAGCTGATGGAAATTCTTGAAAACGCCAGATAGGCAAAGTCAGCGTTATGAAAATAGAACTTCACTACGGTAAAGAGTTGCTCTGTCTGCAGATTCCCGAAGCGAACATAGAAGAAATCATTCGCCCGTGGCAGGATGACCAGCAGAGCAACAACCTGACGGTTCTTCAGCAAGGGCTAGCTGGTGAGCAAGTAGAAAATTTTCGACGCCAAGCCGCTGGTAGGCGACTTTGTGTGCTGGTGGATGACGGCACGCGTGATGAGCCGTTTGAGGATATATTCGGCCAGCTCTTCGGCATTTTAACGGAAAGCTCACTGGTGCGATTTTTAATCTGCACCGGAACACATAATCCTGATACCGTGGAGAATACCAAAATATGTGAGCAGATAGAAAAAGCCGCCACAGGTGTGGGCATCAGGCATTACCAGGTTCACGTCCACGATTACCAGAACGACAGACTGGTAAATACGGGTAAGACATCCCAGGGCACAGAGATTATGTTCAATGCTCTCGCCGACGATGCAGATATATTTCTGGTGCTGTCTGATGTCAAGGTCCATTATTTTGCGGGCTATTCTAATCCTATAAAAAACTTTGTGCCTGGCATCTGCTCATATCAGACTGCTGAGCAAAATCACCGTCTGGCACTTGATGATAGGTCAACATTTGGCGTTCATCCCTGGCATCACGATCCAGGTAGAAGAAATAATCCGCTTGCCCAGGATCAGCTTGAGGGTATGCAGCTAATCGTAAAGGACCGCCCGGTCTATGCGCTGGCGACTATCACCACCGCCAAGAGAATAAACTGGGCACGGTTTGGACACGTTGAAAAGGTCAGCAGCGAGGTCTTCGATGTAGTAGATTGCAGAAATACTCATACAGTTAAGCCGGTCGCCAGACTCATCGTTTCGCCCGGGGGGCTTCCCAACGACGTTGACCTTTACATCACCCAGAGGGCGCTTGAACTGACAAAAAGTGCAGTCGTGGATGGCGGAGAAACACTGTTTTTGGCTGCTTGTCCCAGAGGCATCGGAGAAAAGCAGACCATAGAGAACTTTTACCAGCGTCTGACCGCTCCGATTGATCAGGTGCTCAAATCCATCGAGAGCCAGTATAAGCTCTACACCCACAAGCCGTATAAATTTGCCCAGATGATAAAACGCCTGCGGCGAATCTGGATGTATTCGCAAATACCGGACAGCTTTGTGGAAGCAGCGCATTTATATCCCACGCATCAGCCACAGGCCGTCGTTGATAATTGGCTCATCGAACAACCCGACGCCAAGATTACCATCGTGGACGGCGCTAACAAGATTGCTCTATATGCGAAAGTTCTGCCCGTTCAAAAATCTTTTGCAAACGCCCTATAAAAAATCCATTACATCTGAAAATTCTAAATTCTAAATCCTTAATCTTAGATTCTGATTCCTCACCTGCGCCTAATTATGGTATAATATTTTTATCTCTGAGTGAGGTGTGATATGAAAGTGATACGATTTGTGTGGAGGTGGTGGTGCAGATTTTTGCACAGCAGCGAGGGGCTATCCTCCAGCATTGATTCGCACAAGTGGGAAAGCAAAATTGAAATTTTCAAGCGTTTGTCGGGTCAGGAACTCGCTCCGCAAAAACCTAATCGCTATTAGCTGTACTGTCTAATTTTATTAAAGTGAACTAAGTCCTTTATTCGATTACCTTTCCAGGGGAATGGTCCCCTTGGAAAGGATAAACCATGGAGCGACGATTTGAAGTACGCAAACGCAAAATTCTTCA
>Ga0315312_1000798_pt1 | contig 30238 bp, 26 predicted proteins | sample TDP7_MG_FD_203629 | JGI IMG/M metagenome (GOLD analysis project Ga0315312, IMG submission 203629) | Freshwater sediment microbial communities from Lake Towuti, South Sulawesi, Indonesia - TDP7 | ecosystem: Environmental > Aquatic > Freshwater > Lake > Sediment | place: Indonesia: South Sulawesi... | reverse complement strand
TCAACCACGGGAACCGGCTGTCGAACTCGCCAAGGAAGTCAACAAGCTCAGAGGGTTGGAGTTCAAGGGTATACAGGCTTACGCTGGGCCTCTGAATCTAATTGATCAGAGAGAAGGCATGGAGAAGAAACTGAGCGGTTGTCGCGAAGTCAACGAAGCCGTGGCTGCAACAAGAGATCTAATGACGGATGCAGGTCTCAACGTTGAGATCGTGTCAGGAGCAGGAACCGGAACCTATAGACTGCAGCACGAATACTACACTGAGGTTCAACCAGGCTCATATGTCTTCATGGACTGGAGATACAAGATATCTGCCCCGGAGTTCGAGAATGCCCTGACCGTGCTCTCAACGGTCGTCAGCAAGCCACAAGCAGATCTCGCCATCATAGACTCGGGATGGAAGACAATATCAGCCGACGGCGGGCCAGCGAAAGTGAAGGAGAGAGACGACGTCAAGTACGAGTTCTCTGGCGACGAACACGGACGGCTCATACTGCCACGAAGCAGTGACGTAAAGATCGGAGAGAAAGTAGAGTTGATTCCAAGCCATGTCTGCACAACCGTCAACCTGTATGACAAGCTCTATGCGTGCAGAAAGGACACGGTTGAGGCTGTCTGGGAGATTGCAGCTAGAGGAAGATCGCAGTAATTCAAGCGAGATTTTCCTCTGAGATCCACAGTGGCTCTGGCATGTTCTCATCTAATTCTAAATACTATCTCTGGTCCACATATTGTCGCGGAGACGATGGAAGCGATCCAGAATGACCGACAAGAACCGTTCTTACGGCATTTGCGGTGTATACTGCGGTCAATGTCCAAGCGGCAACGGAAGAGTGAAGATGATCGCTGGCGAGCTGAAGAGACTCGTCGATACTGCTCGCTACGACTGGACTGAGCACGTAGTCAAATCATTCAAGTTCAAAGAATTCAGGAAAGGCCTGGAATGGTTTGCCAGTGCACAATGCCCCATGTGCCTCAACGGTGGCGGCGCACCGTGCGAAAACAGGAAATGCGCTCCAGCCAAGGGTCTTGAGAGCTGCCTGCTCTGCGATGACTATCTCACCTGCAAGCACACAGAGTATCATCGCGACTGGTATCCTTTCGTAGCTGACAACCACAAACGCGTCAAGCAAGTAGGCCTCCAGAAGCATCTAGAAGAGGAAGAGGAGAGAGCAAAGGCAGGCGTAGATCTGATGAGTCATCTGCAGAGAAGATGCTGCAAAGTCATCAAACTGGAAGATCGATAGCGGCCACTCCTACGAACTGAAACAACAAAGTTGAGAGTCTGATACGATTCCGGAGCTGGACCTGCAGGCATCTGCTAGATTAGGTACAGGTCGGCCACTGCTCACTTTGGCCGAAAGGGCGAAGCTCGAATCTACTTCGACAGCGAGGAAGAGGGCTAAGGTATTTAAGCCTATGTAGCTAGATACATAATATTATGTATCTGGAACCATTACCTAAGACATCGGTACAAATACTCGCATTCCTCAGCTCAAGCCTTCGCGAAGCATTTACTGTGCGGCAGATTGCGAAGGGGATAGGGCAGGACTACAAGATAACTTATGAGATGACTATGCGTCTCGCGCGGCAGAAATACATCATCGCCGAGAAGCACAGGCCTGTCACGTCATGCAGGGCGAACCTCAGGGGAAACGCCGCGCTGCTAGCCTACATCGAGGCGATACGCGCCGGCCGCTATTCCGCAAGGCATCGCGACATCTTAATCCTCGCCAACAACGTGCTGGAGAGGATAGCCTCGCCATTCTTCACAATGATGCTGTTCGGTTCGCACGTGAAAGGGACTGCCTCGAAGAGATCCGATGTGGATATGCTCTTCGTGATTCCTGACAGGGTGCACGAGAATGAGATCTCGTCTGCCGTGGGGTCTGCCGAGCGAATCAGTCCAATCGGCATCCACGACGTGACACTCACTGCCGGAGAATTTCTAGGGTTGCTGAAGGAAAAAAAACTGAACATCGCATGGGAAGCGTTGGACAACAGGATAGTCTTGTACGGAGCTGAGGCATTCTTCAGGATGCTGGAGGGAGTAATGTGATCAGCAAGGAGAGAATCACAGAAGCGGAGAGGAATGTGAAGCAGTACATTGACGACGGGATGCTGAGGGTCAGGGACAAAGACGCGCTGAAGTTTATAGGGTTCTTCATGAAGAACGCGGAATCGTCGCTGCAAACCGCATCAATCCTGCAGCAGATTTCCGATCAGCAGGACCTCAAGGACGCTCTCAAGGCAAGCTCAGATTTCGAATCCTATCTGTGGGTGATAGTCACCTCATACTACTCAATGTTCTACGCTGCCACGGCGCTTCTTGCCAGCCAAGGCATCCGAGCCACAGGTCAGATCGTGCACAAGGTGACCGCCGACGCATTGATCCGCTTCTTTGTCTCGAATGAAAAGCTTGCAAGGCTGCTTGAACAGTACGAGGAGGCTCAGGCAGTCGGGTTGGAGCTTATTGGCAGAGAGGAGCTGATGAAGAGCATGAAGAGGAAGGCCGACGAGCTGATTATAGCTTATGAGAGCGAAAGGAAGAAGAGAAGCAGGTTTCAGTACGACATAGGAGCCGAAGCAAAGAGGGGATACGCCCAGACATCCTTGGAGAGAGCTAGAGAGTTCGTCTTCGAGATAAGCAAGATAGTAAGATCCTAATCATCAGAGAACTATCATTTCCAACGGCAATCACCAAGGAGATATGTTGCGCTAGGGTTCTGGGAACACGAGATATTGAAAGACATCCAGTCTGCGTGGAAAGAATTGTTCATGCGATATCGGAATCAGCCCTTGGGTCAAGTAATGTCAGTGAAGAATCGGTGCCCCTGCCCAAGATAACGTGTGTTACCGCCTGACAAAAACAATAGTGCCATCTCATCTTCTCCACCTTCTCCTGTGGTAGTTCGGACATCGTTTGAGGTACTCGGATTGTTTCTCCAGAACCCATCTGTAATCGCATACTCTGCATTCCGATTTTTCCTGAGCACTGGCACTAGTATAGTCTTCGGCAGTATCATTTCATGTTGAACTTGTGGGCGCTGATTTCGTCTACTATCACGAGCTTTCTCAGCTTCGGCTCTCCAAGCGCTATGATGAGGTCTCCATGTTGTCAACCTAATCCTTAGCGTCGTCCTCCTGCACCCCCTCCACCGAATCCCCCACCCGCCCCAAACCCTCCTCCGCCACCTGCCCCAACGCCGCCTCGTCCGCCACTTGGCAGGCCTACCGCCATCATCGGCGCGAAGAGGACAGGTATATGAGGTGCGAATCTCGATTCCGGTAGTTCAATGTTGAGTTCTTTCATGGCCTTTACAACGGCATCGCCTACTCCCAACGCTGTGCCGTAGACGAGCCACTCGCCCCACATTGAGAGGTCCTCTGGTGCATATTTCCTTATCAGAGCGAGGTCCGAGAGCAATCTCCTGAAGGATCCCCATTCAAGTTTCTCCTTGTATGATTGACCAAGCCATTTGCCAAAGAGGGTTGAGGGAAAGGCGACGGCAATCACTGACTGGATTACAGGTATCACGGAAGCAACGACAGCTGAGGTTAGGACGGAGCCGAGGTTGGGCAAAAGGAACATTGCCAAGAGAGAGGCCGCCAACAAAATAGCAGAGATCAGTGCAATTGGCAGAATCCTCTTCCTGCCGCTCACCATGAATTCTGAGGCCACACTAGGCTCTGCCTCTCTCACAAGATAGTCTAGTTCTCTCTGTATGTGCATCAGCCTAGACCAGCGGTTGCTGCCGGAGGTAAGATTGTTGGCAAGCTCTTTGATTGAATCTGTGTCCATGACACGATCCTTGGACATGTCGCTAAGAAATCCCAGTGCGCGATTCTCGTAGGCATCATCACCCACTTGATTGAGAACCTGAATTGCCAAACCACCGTTCTTAGTGTTAATCCTGATCTTGCCACGCCTGTGCAAATCTAGAAGGGTTGCATAGAAGCCATTCTCATCGAAATCAAACGCATCGTCCTTGAACACCAGGTTCACAATCCACGGCTTCCTCTCCTTGTCGGGAACCGTGCTCAGATACCTTGGCACGACAAAACGCTTCTCTCGACCGAACATGACGTACAACAGAGCCAATACTACAGGTGTGAAAAGGGCGAGCGCCTTCGTTCCTTCACCCAAGATCTGAGCCCCTCCATACTGAACCGTGTACAGCATGTTGGCTCGGATCGTCAAGCCTCCCACATCGTCGACTCTTCTCTGGTAGCCTTTCAAGACTTCCAGAATGTCCATCCTGAACAGAAACTCTACTTCGATGAGCTCGTCTCTCGCTGCGCTTCCATAGAACACAACTCTCCTTCCGTCCCTGATCTCCCTTAGCGGCGGCGGGCGCGAATAGATCGCCACGGAATAACCTCCGTCCTCGATGACCAGTTTGACATTTCGGTATGTCAAGTGTTTGTTCGCAAGTTGCAGGTTCAGATGGCACAGGTCGCCATCGTACTCTAGTGGAGGACGAATGATGAAGACATAGCGGACCTTGTATCTTCCCGCTGGAAATCGGTCAGGCTTGAGAACACCAACCTCATTCAGGCCAGCCAGCGATCTGACCAAACCAAATATCTGCAGATCATTCTTGAAGCGGTCCTCCACCCACACAGAGCCCTGAAAGTCTTTGACATAGACTATCTGTTCCGAGGAGGAAGCGCGTGCTTGCACAAACTGTATGTGTGGTCTGTCCAGCTGTCCAGTTGATAGGGGTGCATCCCAAGCCCTGAACAGCATCCTATACTGGTTCGACGCTTTCACCTCGTACGTGTAATCTTCAACAAGCGTACCGTTGGCGTAGAACGTGACAGAATATTCATCGACCACCAAATCTCCTTCCGCAAGGATGGGCAGAATGCCTACGAGATATGTCCCGGAAATGGCCACGATGGAAGTCAGAAGTACTAAGGTTGCTATCTGCCTAGTTTCAACCAAGGTTCTGCTCACTGAATCTCAATTCTGAGAGGCTTTTCCGATTCTTCCTCGAATCTCAAGTACTCCATCTTTCCCAGTTTCAGGGCATGGGCCACGAACCTAGACGGAAGAGTATCACACATGATATTGAACTCCTGGATGATGTTGTTGTACGTGTACCTTTGCCTAGCGATCTCATCCTCGACGCCCTTACTGGCTTCCATGAGATTCAAGACAGTGTTCGAAGCCTTCAGGTCAGGATAACGCTCAGCTACCGCCAAGACAGTGCCAAGAACCGCCTTTGAGTCACGATCTATTTCTCCCAGGTCCTTGGCTCCAACACCAAATATCGCGCTTCTCAACTTCGCGATCTTTTCGAAAATCTCGCGTTCGAACCGCATGTAGCCTTTGACAGCGTCAACCAATTGTCCGATCAGGTCGAGCCTCTTCTTCATGGCAACCCTGACCTGTGCAAGAGTCGCCTCAGCCGAATTCCTTAGTGCAAAGAACCTGTTCAACAGTGATACTAGGTAAAGAGTCAATCCTACAACAACAATCCCGACTCCGACGACAAGAAGTAATGATGGTAGATCCAAGACAAACAAGCCGCCTAATCATGAATGAACTCAGGTACTCTCTAAGCATCCGCATATCAACATTGCTAGCGCTTCAATCGCAGTCTCATAGTTTCATGGAAAGAACACGGATCTGCAGAGTGAAAACACATAACCGTACGACACAAATTGCTGCAACTAGACTACCCGGCCTCGGGGACACGTACACGGGCTATTCAGCCCATGTCCTACACGCAGATCCGTTGCGTAGCTTCTTCCTAATGCGGTTGTAGGTCTCCAAGACGTACATCTGCGGAGTCAGACCTGCGTCTCTCGCAAGTGATCTTATTGAGTCGCTTACCCCGGTGGAATACTGCATGGCCCGCTTTGGCCTCTCAGAAATGGAGCTTGGGATTCCATGAAGTTTCGCAACGTGTCGAAGAACAAGTTTCTGATGAGTCTCTTCAACGCCTCCGATCTTGAGAGACAGCGGGAGTGCGAGTACGAATCGCATCAGTTCCTTGTCAGCGAATGGAAGCCTGAGCTCAACCTTCGTACCTGCAGACACCTGTTCATCTCTCTCTAGACTGAGTTCAGAAAGACTCAGAATGTCTTTCATCATCATCCTTCTCGCCTCCTCGGGGCCTTGCCGTTGATATGCCAAAATGTAGCGGTCATATCCGCCGAACAGCTCGTCCGCACCTTGACCCATGAAGATCGCCTGAAACCCTTTCTCCTCTGCGAGTTGACCTGTCCAAAGGATGGGTATGGCAATTGCGACATCCATCAGGTTCGGTTTCTCCATCCTTTGAATAACCTGAGAGATCGCTGCTCTAACGTCAGTCAAGGAATACTGCCTTGCTACGAGCGGTAACTCCAGTTCCTTGGCTGTCTTCTTTGCATGTTCAAACTCGCCGTTGTTCTTCGCAGTCACAGTGAGAAGCTCCACATCCAACCCTGTCGCCCGCGAGCAACAGGCGACAACACCGCTGTCTAATCCCCCGGAGTATGCTACTGCAACTCTCTTCAAATCCCCCATCCGCTTTCTAATTGACTCTACAATGAGTTCAAAGAGTCCTCTTGCTGCTGAATCGAGATCGATTTCTCGCTCAATGGGAGGCTCCCATGCACCAGGTCCTTGAACTGAAACGATTCCTTCTCTTACCGAACCTGTGCCTCCGGGAGGAAATGCCTGCGGCGACTCGATACCGAGTACCCATAGCGCCTTCCGTTCAGAAGCAAAGGCCATAATTCCGTTGGCCTCTCCCCAGTACAGAGGCTTGCAACCAAGCAGATTCCTTGCCACAAGAAGCTGTTTCTCGTGCAACATGGCCATGGCGTATGAGCCGTCAACTTCCTTCACGAAGTCATGTAGCCGTGTGTCTTGGTTCTGTTCGAGCCATGAAAGTGCCCTCTTACAGTCTGGGATATCGCTTGTTGGCAGGACCCTGCCCTCAAAGACAAGTCTTAACTCACCGTTGTCAAGTGGCTGAGGGATGTCTTTCGTAAGGATCCTGTTCAGATTGAAGCCTATTACGACCGGTGAGTCGATCCGCTGATCTGAAAGCTGAGGCAAAGAGTCACATACAAGAACCTCGTTTGGCGTACCGACGCCGAAGGACTCGTTGCCTCTCGCTGTGAGAGATCGCATCATCTGAGTGGCTTCGTGAAAGACGTTGCGTCTGTTTCCCAGGTCAGCTATAGCTATGAGTGCACCCAACGCATATGCCAGCAGCTAGTATTGGGACAGCAGGCGCTGTTCTTCGGTCTCGCTAGGCTTGCTCTTCATAAGTTCCCATTCTTCTGCTTTGATCTTGCCACCCACTTGCTCCTTGATCTTCTTTGCCACGGCAGGTCCAATGAAAGGAATCTTCATGAGGTCTGTAGCACTTGCTCGCTTCAGGTCCTCGATGGTCTTCATACCAGCGCTGTACAGCATTCTTGCCCTTACTCTACCTATCCCCTCAAGCGAAACCAATGGAACCAGCTCAGTTCTAACTCCGCTCTGAACCCTTCTTCTAAGAACTGACAGGGGCTTCAGCAAGTCCTTGTGTTCAAACGACCTCGCCAGCTCATGCGAAGCGTACAACAGCCAATCCGCAGTCTCAAGAAGTCGAAGCAAGTCTCCAGGCTCGACCTTGTGTGCCTCCAATATGCGTTCCTCAGTCGCCTCATCTATCCAGTCAAGAAGCACTGAGGCACATTTCAACTCGGCGAGAAACTCCTCGTAGGATACTTGGTCACCCCACATGTCTGGCACATCAATCATGAACTCCTCCCAATGCTTATTCGCCAACGCTTCAAGCAGCTCACTCTCTCTTCGTCGAGGATACACCTTCGGTGTAATGTCCGGTGTATGAGCTATGAGATGGAGAAAGGAAAGCTCAGTGACGTTCTTAGCTCTGTGGTATAATCCATCTCTTATCATGACGGCCGATACTGGGTCGATGTAGAGTTCAGAGACTCTCCTGCCGAATTCGGTAGCGTACATCTTGTCGCCTTCAACTTCAATCATCTTCTCCTTGTACAGGAACTGAAGTATCTCCCCGATCTTCCCGCGAATCGCTCTGGGATCATATTGATGCGCATAGAATGTCCTCGCGAAGAACTCGTGAAGGCCAGACTCCGAACGCGCGAAGCCCGCGGCGACCGTTGACAGCACGTGTGGGCGGAGGACCTTCTCGACTCCAAGCTTAGACCAAAGCTTCTCCGGCTTCGCAAGCACATAGTTCTCCATCAGATACTCTCTTTCATCTTCATTCTTCGCAATGAGAATAGCCTCGCCGAATTTGTCGTATTTTGGCCTACCTGCTCGTCCACAGAACTGCTTGTACTCAAGCACGGAAATAGGATACCGACCGTACCCCGGCTCATAGCGCTCATAGCTACTTATCACAACGGTTCGGGCCGGCAAGTTGACTCCCGCCGCCAATGTTGGAGTCGCAGCTAGGATCTTGATACGTCCCTTCCTGAACGCGTCTTCAACTATGCGGCGATGCACGCCGGCAATGCCGGCATGATGGAACGCAGCTCCACACGCAACCTGATCAGCTAGCATCTCACTAAGCCTAGTCTTCTCTCCTCTTGTCAAGATCTCCTCGGCGATGCCCTTGAAAGACCTCGTCTCTGGCGCTCTGAGAATTCGTCTAAGCGTTTGCGCAGCCTTCTTCCCAGTCTCAACGGCGATCCTCCGCGTCTCAGCGAATATGAGCGACTGCGCTCCATTGTTGACAACATCCAAGGCGATGTCCAGAGTCGAATTCCCAGTAATCTCAGGCACCTTTCCCGATGAACCGTCTCTAAATTGGATCACGCCTTGCAGGTATACACCTTCCTTGAGCGGGACAGGACGCCACTCAGTTGTTATCGGCGCAGCGTCTATCCACTTGGCAACTTCCTCAGCGTTTCTTACCGTAGCGCTTAGGGCGAGGAACTGTGCCTTCGGGTTGATCTGCTTCAACCTAGTAAGAACAACTTCAAGAGTCGGCCCCCTATCCGGTTCTGTCAGAAGATGCACCTCATCAGCGATTACGACGCACAGGTCTGTGACCCAGCGGGCACGGTGCCTCAGAAGGCTATCCACCTTCTCGTTCGTTGAGATTATTATGTCATACCTCTCAATCCAAGGGTCACTGCTGTCATAGTCGCCTGTGGTCAACAGAATCTTGAGTTTCTCTCCAGAGCCCTTAACAACGTTCGCGTACTTCTGGAACTCATCACGCTTCTCACTGGCAAGCGCCCTAAGAGGCGTAAGATAGAGCGCCTTACCTCCCTTCTCCAGAACACTCTTCAAAATGCAGAGTTCGGCGATCAAGGTCTTGCCGCTCGCCGTCGGACTGGCGAGAACAAGATTTCTTCCCTTCAATACCTCCGCGCGAATAGCATCCTCCTGCGGAGGATATAGAACATCATAACCCTCCTTCTTCAGAATCTCCTTTACCTGAGATGGAACTTCAAGCTCATCGATCCGCAATCAGAGTTCTTCCTTAGCTACGCAGAGGTCCTCCTGATAACACCTGACTTGGGAGAATACAACACTCCCTCCCTAATCAATTGCCCAACGATCCTTCTAGCCTCTTCCTCGGAGACATCGATCTTCTTCAAGACCGTTTCATACAGAGCTTTCTCCTCAACCATGCCTGTCTCCTTCTCCATCTGTACAATGCAATCCATGATGAACGCCATCTTGTCCCTAACGCTCTTCGGCTTACCAGTCATGATCACGTCAATGTCCACCTTGCCAGTAGTTGTGTCAATTCCTACATCCTGAAGGGAAACCGTCATGAGTCTAATCGCAGCCCTTGTGTCTTCCACGCTGACCTTCGGCTTAAGAAAGGCTCGCGCCCTAGCCTCAGACAGTCTGACCAAAGCCTCCAGCTGTCTCGGCGTTATGGCGATCGGCGACTCAGCTCCAGAAGACGACGACCTCATCTTCAGATAGAAATCTCTGAGCTCAGCGGCCGCCTCCTCGCTCATCGACGGTTCGATCCTCTTGGAGTAGCTAATGTACTTCCTGAATAGTTCAGGTGGAATAGGAGACTCCTCAGGGGTCGACCTTGTCCTATGCAAGGTCAAGATGTGGTCAGACATCTTCGAATCCAAATCAGCCTCAGGAATATCCTTCATGACGAATAGCAGGTCAAATCGGGAGAGAATCGTCACTGGCAAGTTGATGTTCTCCGTGATGTTCCTGTATGGATCATAGCGTCCCAGCGCAGGATTTGCCGCGGCCAAGACTGAGGCTCTAGCATTCAATGTGGCCACGATGCCACCCTTGGCTACGCTAACGGTGTGCTGCTCCATCGCCTCATGAATCGCCACACGATCGTCCGGTCTCATCTTATCGATCTCATCTATCGCGGCGACACCCTTGTCAGCGAGAACCAAAGCACCTGCCTCAAGAACCATACCTCCCGTCCTCTCTCTGAGTACCGCCGCAGTAAGCCCAGCCGCGGTTGTACCCCGACCGCTTGTATAGAGCCCACGCGGAGCAATCCGGGCAACGTATTGCAGCATCTGACTCTTCGCCGTACCAGGATCGCCCACCAAGAGCACGTTTGGATCTCCTCGTATCGTGATTCCGTCGGGTAGGTGTTTCGGGACGCCGCCGAAGAGGAGGTAGAGTATCGCTTCCTTTATGTTATCGTAGCCATAGATCGATGGTGCCAATGATCTGAGTAGCTTCTGATGTATCCAAGGATCGCCTGCCAGTTCTTTGATCGCCTTCTCCTCTTCGGCCGTAATCTCCACTACTTCGGCTTCCTTTCCTGTTACGTCAAGATAGTTCGCGTCAAGGTACATGTCGAAGGTTCTGAGTCTTGCACGGCGGCTAAGGATCTCCTGCTGAGCTCGCACCACCCCAGTGATTGACGCCCTATCACCTGGTCTGGCGACATCAACCAGATCCTCCAGAAGTCTCACATCTATCGATCTTGGAAGTTGTCCTGGTGGCAGATCCTCCGGCCGTTCTTGAATCCTCACCTCTTGGAAGTCAACGAACGATGACTTGTCAGCGACAAACTCAAAGGATGCTTTGGCGCTTCTGCAGTTTGGACAGATTCCTACCCCTCTGACCACAAAGCCTGCCTGCTCTACCACCGTCATGTTGCCGCATCTTCTACATTTGAACGCAGCTCTAGTCACCAATGGCTTGACGGGAGTGGATCTTACTACTATCCCATCAACAACGACCATTCTACTCATCAGAGCTGATCCAAGCCTTCTCATCTGAGTCTTGTCTGGAAATTTTCGGAATCGAGCAAAGAACGCTTTGGTCTGCTCCGCATACTCGGGGTCCTCTATCTTCATCTGTGCCCAAACAGCTTTGTTGGCGTAGATGAGATACTCATCCGGCTTCTCGACAAGGTCTTTCGCTAGAGGCGAATCGAAGGTAAGTAGATCTTCGAAATCGACTACGAGAGACTTAGCGGCAGTAATGGCCATCTGAGCTAGTTTTCTTCTATACCTATTCTCTCCTGTCGGAGTTTGAAAAGTCCTGAGGAAATCTTGAAACCTTTCGTCTGGTCCTGCTTCAGTTGTCATGTCTCCACCTCTGGGCACTCTGTCTTCTTTCTCCACTCAGTAATAATCCTGCTCAATGTAACGTATAGACCTCTCTCTTCGTTTGCCAAGTTTGAGAGTAGATCTTCAGTCTGCGCTGGAGCAGCTGCAAGTGAGACAATCTTACGTATTCTGCAGTTCACAATATCCTTTGATAGATGAACTGCTTTTTCGAAGTCCCTTCCCTTTGCAGGATCAGACCGGCTATCTGCCTTGAGTTCGACAAGCAGAGATCTCAACATCTGGTAGAAGTGCTCTCCGACAGCAGGAATCTGACGCGCAGTTGGTATAGTCTCACGCCAGTGCATCTTTGAAAGAGTCGCCAAGTCAAGTCTATCTTCATCTCTCCACTTCGCTATTCCTGACTTCACCAGCTCCTCAGCGACCCAGCGAGGTACCTCCACCTCCTGTCCAGCTCGAAAGGGTCCAAATGTCTTGCCACCCGCGCTTATCTCCGCTGATTCCCTCACTACGGCGACCTTGATGGTTTGGCTCTGAAAGTCAAGATCGTAGTCGTCGAATGTCGGAAAGCCATCCTGCGATTGCAAGTGTGCACTCCGACTAGAAAGATGGTGATCTGCGAAATATGATTTTTCTCCTACGTAACCGTTAAAGGATCAAAAGCATTAGCCTACGGCTGCGGCGCGCTGAAAGGCCGGAAAGACAGGGTCGAGGACGAAAAAGATGAGCCAAATAGCCGATGTGAAGGAACTAGCACCATCTATCAAGATGTTTAAGGTCAAGGCTCCTGAGATAGCTAAGAAATACAAGGCAGGACAATTCGTGATACTAAGAGTTCACGAGAAGGGCGAACGAATCCCCCTGACTATCGCTGACTCAGATGAGATGGAAGGTACTATCACTCTCATAAGTCAGGAAGTCGGGAAGACCACAACGGCGCTTGGAAAGCTTCGTAGAGGAGACCGGATTCCAAATCTCGTCGGGCCGCTGGGAAAGCCATCCGAAGTTGGAAATTTCGGTCAGGTTGTGGTCATAGGAGGAGGCGTTGCCACAGCAGTCGCTTATCCTGAAGCAAGAGCCCTGAAGGGAGCAGGGAACAGGATGATCTCCATCATAGGAGCGAGAAGCAAGGACCTACTCATTCTCGAAGAAGAGATGAGAAGAACAAGCGACGAACTTCATATCACTACTGATGACGGATCGAAGGGGCATCATGGATTCGTGACAGATGTCCTGAAGCAACTGATTGAGAAACAAACAAAGATCGACAGGGTCGTAGCGTTCGGTCCAGCAATCATGATGAAAGCTGTTGCGAACCTAACTCGGCCGCACAGAATCAAGACCATGGTAAGCCTGAACCCGATAATGGTTGACGGAACGGGCATGTGTGGCGCATGCAGAGTCTCGGTAGCGGGACAGACCAAGTTCGCATGCGTTGACGGGCCATCCTTTGACGGTCATGAGGTTGACTTCGATCTTCTGATGGCTAGGTTGAGAATGTACCTAGATCAGGAAAAGATCTCAATGCAATCGTCAACTGCCAGAATGAACGTTGCAGGTGAGGCATATGGCAGGTAAACCTTCAGAGAAGCTCCTGAAGAGAGTACCCGTCAGAAAAAGGCCTCCTGAAATCAGGAAACACAGTTTTGATGAAGTGTCCTTAGGATACAACGAGGAGGAGGCAATAGCTGAAGCAAGCAGATGCCTAAAATGCCCGTCGCCTTTCTGTGTAAAAGGTTGCCCAGTTCAGATAGAGATCCCGGCTTTCATAGAGTGCATCAAGAAGGGAGATTTCTCCGGAGCCATCGCTAAGATAAAGGAAAAGAACAGCCTGCCAGGCATATGCGGAAGGGTTTGCCCGCAAGAGCTCCAATGTGAAAATGAATGTGTGTTTGGAAAGCGAGGTGTTCCGATCGCGATAGGAGCCCTTGAGAGATTTGCGGCAGATTACGAGCTGAGGAAGGGAGTCAAGCTTCCGAAGAAGGCGAAATCCACTGGCAAGAGCGTGGCAGTGGTCGGGTCTGGACCAGCAGGTCTTACAGCTGCGGGGGAACTCGCAAAACTCGGCCATGATGTCACGATCTTCGAAGCACTTCACCTCCCGGGCGGAGTCCTAGTTTACGGCATCCCTGAATTCAGATTGCCAAAATCAATTGTGAAGGCTGAGGTGGAGTATGTCAGTCGTCTTGGAGCAAAAGTCAAGACAAGTGTGATCATCGGTAGAACGTTGACCATAGATGACCTATTCGAGTCGGGGTATCACGCTGTTTTCATCGGAACAGGCGCGGGATCGCCATGGTTCATGCGGATTCCGGGAGAGAATCTGAACGGCATATACTCGGCGAACGAGTTCCTGACAAGATGCAACCTAATGAAGGCATACGTCTTCCCGGAATATGATACGCCCGTGCATTCGGGTAAACGTGTTGCCGTGATTGGAGGGGGCAATGCGGCCATGGACGCCGCAAGGACGGCTCTCAGGCTTGGAGGCGAAGATGTTCGCATAATCTACAGAAGATCTAGAGACGAGATGCCTGCCAGAGCGGAAGAAGTCAGAAACGCCGAGGAAGAAGGCGTCACACTTGAGCTCCTGGCAAATCCTACTCGATACTTGGGCAGCAAGGAAGGTCGGGTGGAACAGGTTGAATGTCTGAAAATGGAGCTTGGCTCGCCAGATGAGTCTGGAAGAAGGAGGCCAGTACCTGTGAAGGGCTCCGAGTATCTGACGCCGATTGACCTAGCAATCGTGGCGATAGGTGCGGGACCAAACCCGTTGATCGCTCAGACTACGGATGGGCTGAAGGTTGGCGACGACGAGAGGTTCATTGTAGATGAACAAGGCAAGACGAGCAGAGATATGGTTTGGGCAGCCGGTGACATAGCATCCGCTGAGGGTACGGTGATACATGCTATGGGAAACGCGAAGACTGCGGCCCTCGCGATCCACAACTATCTGACAAAGTAGAGATGGCCCACAAAAAAGGAGGAGAGGAGGTCTACGGGAAGAGGCCGAGCCGCGCGAAGGCTTCCGTGACTCTCCCCACGCCCAGCATGAGGGCGGCAGTCCTCATTGGAGCCTGCTCCTTGTTCGAAAGTTGGTAAACGTCTCGGAAGGCCTTCACCATCATTGTCTCAAGCTTAGTGTTCACTTCTTCCAATGTCCAGTATTCCCTCCGCAGGTTCTGTAGCCATTCAAAGTAGCTGACTGTCACTCCTCCAGCGTTCGCTAGTATATCAGGTATTACTAGGATACCTTTCTCGTCGAGTGCCTCATCAGCCTCTGTTGTTGTTGGTCCGTTCGCGCCTTCGGAGACTATCTTTGCATGTATTCTGGAAGCGTTCTTGTCAGTGATTACGTTTTCTAGAGCGGCAGGAATCAATATGTCACAATCGAGCTCCAACAGTTCCTCATTTGATATTTCGTCGGTCCCGGCATATCCTGCCACTTTGCCTGTCTTCTGCTTGTGTGCTGCCACTGCATTTGGGTCGAAGCCTTTTGGGGCGTGTATCCCTCCTTGGGAGTCGCTCGCAGCCACAACCCGTGCCCCCCAGTCATGGAGTATGCGCACTGCGTGAAAACCAACATTGCCGAACCCTTGAACAGCAACCATGGCCCCCTTGAGTTCTATCCCTCGTTCTTTGGCTCCTTCTCTCGCACAGACTGCGACACCTCTGCCGGTCGCCTCGTCTCGGCCAAGGGATCCACCAATGTTGACAGGCTTGCCTGTCACTACGCCGGGCTCATAGTGGCCCCGCATCTGACTGTAAGTGTCAACGATCCAAGCCATTGTTTGCGCGTCCGTGTAGACATCAGGGGCAGGCACATCCTTGTAGGGGCCAATGTCATCTATCAGCATCGCTGTGAATCTTCTGGTCATACGTTCCAGCTCTGATCTCGACATCTCCTTCGGATTGCATACAACCCCACCTTTTCCGCCACCATACGGAAGATCCATGATCGAGCACTTCCAAGTCATCCACATAGCCAGCGCTTTGACTTCGTCGAGGTCAACGTTTGGATGATACCTTATTCCACCTTTGAACGGTCCTCTCCAATTGTTGTGCTGAACTCTATATCCTGTGAAAACCTTGATTGAGCCGTCATCCATTCTCACAGGCACGGCAACCGTTATCATCCGTCTTGGATGCTTGAGCATCTGAACAATGCTCGGATCAAGCTTGAGTTTCTCTGCAGCTATGTCGAGCTGCTTCAGCGCCACGTCCCAAGCACTCACCTTCCTTTCCGGCAAAGTCTCCTTCTCCAACATTGCACTTAACGAGGTGTAGCTCAGAAAATCTGTGTCGGAGACTTAAAACTTTCCAACGACACACACGTTGAAGTCTTTCGGTGGAACCGCGAACTCTGTGGTTGAACATCAGAATCGTTGCGCGTAGACCATGAGGACTGCTATCTGACAGGAAAATACCTGAAATATGTGAGACACCAATGACATTTGAAGACTGATGTACGAAATAGACCTCTATGGCGACGGCCGACCTACAGCCATCCTATCCTACGAAGAAGTCAGAGTGATCTTTCCACCTACTGTTGAAATCTGCAAAAGAGCCAACACGTTGACTAGGAATGTTCTGACAGAAGGGGGAAAGCATCCTCATGACAAGGCGACCATTGAATTAGGCCTTCTCAGGAGTCGCGCGCTTCTCGGAGCCACGGACAGAAGCGTGGCCTCTAGAACCTTCACGGCTACTCTGAAAAACCTTGAGCTGAATAGGCGATATGCCACGAACGTTGTGATTCTCTGGGACAAGGAGCTGGGGCACCCGTATTGCATCATGGACGGGAATCCAATCTACGACCTGAGAACTGCTTCGACCGTGGCGGTCGGCGTCGAATGTATTGACGCCTCAAGGGACGCCGTGGCTTGCATATTGGGGGCAGGCCCAGTGGCGAAAGCTACGGCCCTCGCGTTGGGAGCACTCCGAGGACCTCCCGTGGAGATCAGGATGACTGCAAGAAGAAAACGAGGTTTCAGGTCCGTCAAGGAAAGACTGAACGCATTCTTCGAAAGCCTTGACCCAGCTTTGAGAAACAGGACCAGACTCGTAGCCTGCGAAACATTAGATGAGACAATTCGCAGCTCGGACACAATAGTCGACGCCATCTCGCTGCGCGGTCCGTTGCCTCTAATCGACAAGAAGGTGCTCCCGTATGAGATGATGCAGAAGATCACCTATGTCGATGTGGGGAAACAGGCACTAGCTGGTTCTCTAGTCTCAGAGTTCTCCTCATACATCTTCGATAACTTGAATATCGGCTACAGGCTGAGTAGCCCAGCAAGCGAGGCCTTGCGAGAAGGCAGATGCAACCTTTCAGCCAAGAAATGTGACATAACTCAACTATTGAATAGAGAAATCGTTCCGGACGAGCTCCTTGCCCCCAGGCTTCTCACCATAATGGGCGTTGCATCAATAGACGCCAAGATAGCTGAAGATGGATTCGAAAGGTTGTCAAGAGCTCTTGAATGATGTGTGAGTCGCTGAACTGATCAGCTATGACGCTGTGGTCACTGCGAAATTCAAAAGCAGACGAGACCTCAGCGCTTCGAAGTTTCTTCTTTTGATGTCATTCACCGATAGGACAAATATCCGGGTCGTCCTACAAGAGCGAAGGAAGACTAGGCTCGTATAGGTGGAAACCGCGCAAGCCGATACTAAAGAGACCGTGCGCGTGTTTCCGTCTCCTTCGAAGCTGGTTCGTTAGTAGTGAACCTCAAGGGGAGGTTACCGAGATCTTAAAGCTACGTAGGTCAATCTAAGTCAACTGTGAGATTGCTGCTGGTGCCTAGAATTGGAACATGCGATGTGGGCTGAGAAGTACAGGCCAAAATCGTTGTCCCAGATGAGAAACCAAGTAGAGATCGTAGGTAGGCTGAGTAAGTTTGTTGAGACAAGGACGATGACGCATTGCCTGTTTGCTGGTCCTCCTGGCACAGGAAAGACAACTGCCGCGTTGTGTCTGGCTCACGATCTCTTTGGCGAGAGGTATATGGATGTGTTTATGGAGCTCAACGCGAGTGATGCACGGGGGATCGATGTCATACGGACCACGGTGAAGGAGTTTGCCAGAATCGCTACAATAAGCGAAGTGCCGTTCAAGATCCTTGTCCTCGACGAGGCAGACAACATGACGTCTGACGCGCAACAGGCATTGAGACGGACGATGGAGAGATACACGGAGACCTGCAGGTTCATCCTCTGCTGCAACTACTCCGGACGAGTAATCGAGCCCATTCAGTCAAGATGCGCTTTGTTTAGGTTCACGCCTTTGAAGAGCCAAGATGTTGCAGATTATATGAATCACATAGCGAAACAGGAGAGAGTAGAACTCAAGGCCGACGGAGTGGCTGCGCTGGTCGAAATAGCGGAGGGAGATCTCAGAAAAGCAGTAAACACGCTTCAGGCCGCAGCCTCGCTAGGTAAACCAGTCTCAGAAGAATCCGTCTACATGGTTGTGGGCCGAGCAAAACCGAAGGATGTCAGAGAGATGCTTGATCTCGCCTTCAAGGGAGACTTCTTGAAGGCAAGACAGATGCTGAGATCGATGCTTATGGAGTACGGCCTGTCGGGCTCTGACATCATCAAGCAGATGCATTCGGAGATTTTCAGAATGGAGGTTCCTGAGCGAAACAAGATCGCGCTTGCAGACGCAGTTGGGGAGGTTGACTTCAGACTTATCGAAGGCGGAGACGAAGAGGTACAACTCAGCGCACTGCTCGCGAGACTCGCAGTCATTGCTCAGGAAGCCAAATAGTGATTTCCAGATGCCTCTCCTGTGGACGGTGAAGCACAGGCCCAAGACGCTATCTGATGTTGCGGGCAACAAGGAGGCGAAAGAAGCCTTCGTTAGTTGGATAGGTTCATGGCAGAAGGGGACACCGCCGAAGAAGGCGGCCCTGCTTCATGGCCCTCCAGGAACAGGGAAAACTGTCACAGTTCAGGCAGCTGCCAACGATTTGAGGTTCGACCTAATTGAGATCAATGCAAGTGACAAAAGGACCGAAGAACAACTCAGGAAGATAGCTGGAGGTGCCGCCACTCAAGGTGAACTCTTTGGAAGAAGTCGACTAATTCTGTTAGACGAGATCGATGGTATCAACCTATCCGAAGACAAGGGGGCTATCTCTACAGTTGTTGAGACGATTAGGCAAGCCAGATATCCGATCGTTCTCACGGCGAACGACCCGTGGGATCCCAAGATCCGGCCGCTTCGCGAACTCTGCTTACTCATAGAATTCAGAAGGCTGGGTGTGCGGGACTCACTTCCATATTTGAAGAGGCTCTGCGCCTCTGAAGGAATAGAGGTGGAAGAGCAGGCATTAAGACTCATTGTCGATCGAAACAAAGGTGACATGCGATCCATCATAAATGACCTCCAGACGTTCACTACCGGCAGGAAAATGTTGAGCTATTCGGATGTGGAATGGCTCAGCTGGAGAGACAGAAAGGAGACCATCTTTGACGCTCTGAGAATGGTCTTCTCATCCAAGACCAGCATCCAAGCCAGAAGGGCCCCGGATGTGGCAGACATAGACCTCGACATGTTCTTCGAGTGGATCTACGAGAACGCACCACTACAGCTCACAGATCAAAGAGACTTGGCAAACGCAATGAACTCACTGTCAAGGGCAGATCTGTACCTGGCAAGGACAAGGAGGCTGCAGGCGTGGCAGCTGCTTCCCTTTGCCATAGATCAGATGACTGCCGGAGTTGCAATGTCAAAGGAAAGGACAAGGCCGGCTTGGATACCAATGAGATTTCCTAGCAGAATCATGTCACTATCCAGAACAAAGAAGGAGAGAGCGTTACGGTCAGCGATAGGCGCGAAGATAGGGGCGAGAAGCCATCTTTCAAGTCGGGCCGCGGGAAAACACTTGTTGCCATATGTGTCCTTCATCTTCCGAAACAACCCTGAAATGGCTTCAGGAATCGCTGAATGGCTTGACTTAGACGAGGAGATGGTCCAATATCTATCCGGAAAGAGCACCAAAGAGAAGGAGAAGAAGGTAAAGAAACCGGTTAAGATCAAGGAACGGCAGTTAACTCCTAGAAGGATCCCCCGCCGTAGAAAGGCCGCCGGCCCCTAGCAGAAGACTCCAAGAGCCTTCTCACTTCTTGATCACTTGCCCCGGACCTGATGAAGCCCAAAATGTCCACAAGGTCATCGCACCGCATCAGACAGGACTTCAACTTTCCATCGCTTGTAAGCCTCATCCTAGAACAACGAAGGCAGAACTCAGTATTCTCCACAGGTTTGACAACCTCTATTTCGGCATCACCCAGATGATACACCTTTCTTCCCTGCATTGATCGTCTAACCTCAACCTTGCGCGCCTTACTAGACAAATCTCTCTCTACGTCGTCAAGGGAGCAATGATACCGAGAATAGTACTTGCTTTCCACGTTCAATGGTTCAAGTTCGATCAGTTGCAGCGTGGCTCCTGTCTCGCGGCAGAAGTCCATCATGGAATCTATTTGATCATCGTTGACGCCCTTCAAGAGGAGCATATTCACTTTAACGGGAAAGAGACCTGCCGACTTGGCTGCCTTGACCCCTTTGAGCGCATCGACGAGCTTACCTCCCGTCAGACTCTCGTAGGTTTCGGCATTGACTGAAGGTATGTTTATGTTTACCCTGACCAGGCCGTTTCGCTTCAGGTTTTCCGCAAGCGGAAGCGTAAGTAAGGTCCCGTTGGTCACCATCGAGATCTCGTCGATAGTCTCTTTCTCCCTAAGGAGTCTGACAATCTCAACAATGTCTTGGCGAATGAGTGGCTCTCCCCCAGTCAGTTTGACACGCCGGGCTCCCAGCTCACCCGCGACTCCAGCTATCCTAGCAATTTGGGCTGGGGTCATCTCATCTTTGCTTTGAGGTTGTCCTTCCCTATGGCAATAGGGGCAATGGAGATTGCATTTTTGAGTCACTGAGATTCTGAAGTTCAGGAATGGTCTCCCATATGCATCAATGATCGGTTCGACGCTGGGCAATGCCCAATCACTCTGCCGCGTGCTTCACCATATGACGTATCTCTGGAACGATCAACTTGGTCATGGCTAGTTGAACGGCATCAATGGACCCGGGCAGACAAAAGACTACTTTGCCATTCAAAACTCCTGCAAGGGTCCGAGACAAGACGGCTGCCGATCCTACCCTGTCATAACTCAGTCTCCTGAATGTCTCTCCGAAACCCGGCATGCTCTTCTCCAAGAGCCTCTCCGCCACCTCTATCGTTACGTCTCGCTTAGCTATTCCTGTCCCTCCGCAGATTATGACAGAATCCACGTCCCAAAACCTCACAGCCTTCCTGATCTCGCGCGCCAGTTCGTGTTGACTGTCTGATATGAGAACTCTGCTTGCGATCCTATGCCCAGCTCTCAACAAAAGTGACTCGATCAAGTCTCCAGACGGGTCATCAACAGGCAACCCCCTCTTCCGAGACGCGTATCTGGAGGTGCTGCAGGTTATGATGGCGACGCTCACTGAGGAAGGGGCTTTCTCTCTGTGCTCCTCAGCTGAGCTACTTGCGGGCGTTGGTTTTCACCTTTCTCACGACTCGGATCTCTTGGATCGCGGTGAAGGGGTATTGCCCCGCTTCGTCCTTCTCATATTGTTTGGTCATGTCCCAAACGGTCAGCAGGTATACCGTTGCGGCAACTAGGGCCTCCATTTCTACGCCTGTCTTCCCAGTCGCCTTTACGGAAGCCTCAACCGTCACGCCGTCGTCCAGTATCCTCCCTGTTGCTTTCACTTCGGAGATGGGTAGGGGGTGACACAGAGGTATGACTTCGCTTGTCCTTTTCGCCGCCAAGATTGCTGCTATCTCTGCTGCAGCAAGAGGATCTCCTTTCTCCGTCTTTCCTTCTCTCAGAAGGTTTGTCGTGGTCTTGCTTAGTCTCAGTTTTCCTGTTGCAAGAGCTTCCCTCTGCTCTTCAGCCTTCCCAGCTATATCGACCATTTTGAACCTTGAATGCGATTCTGGCATATTGTATCAGGTTCTCCTGATGTCGTCCCGACAAGTGCCCGGGACAGGTCAGGCCCTTTTCTGCTTGTCTATTAGGTTTTTGATTGAAGATGAGCGGGATTAGGATCGTTGAACTCTAGAGGATCGGTTCAGGCATTTCCTTGCCATGCTTTCCTAAGGAGAGTTCAAGCCATTTCCTCATAGCTGAAGCGGGCGCCGAGGTTAATCCGATCAGAGTCGTGCGGCCTCTGATCCCCTTTCCAGATTTCTTGGCCTCAATAATACCGGAGGCAGAGAGTTCGCGGATGAACTTCCAGACTTGTGTGTGTGCTCTTGGCGCTTCCCTGAGTTCCTCGCAGACGATCCTATAGACTTCCTCGATCTCTCCCATGGTTGCGTAGGCTGCCCCCGAAGACTCCAGTGCCCTGGCGATGGCCAGCAGAACCATTCGCTCTTGGCTGGAAAGAGTCTTCACGTAGTCGCCTCTCACGGTCGGGTATACTGTCGATACAGCCTTTCTGACATGCTCGGGTTCTAGCTCTCTCTTTCGCTCAAGATCTGTATACTTCCCTGACCTCCAAAGAAGCTCAATCGCATATCTCGCGTCACCCGTAGTGGACGCTAGTTCAGCGATGAACTGAATCGACTCTTCAGGCACCGTGCCTTCCTTGAACGAGAGCTTCACTCTGCTTTCAAGTATCGTGACAAGTTGCTCGATAGAGTAGGGCTCCATTTCAAGTATGTTCTGCTGCAAGGTCCCCAGTGTGCTTCTATCAAGGCGTTTCAAGTATTCGGGTTGGCGGAGGATGCCGATCAGAGATAGGCGCATCGGCTTGTTCAATCGCGCTTCTTGGAATCTGGTCAAGTTGTAAAGTGGGGCGGTTCCTTCAGTGCGGATGAGGCTGTCAAGTTCGTCAAGAGCTAGGACGGCAAACACGTTCTCTCTGTCCAATATGTCCACGAGCATTTGAAGCAGTTCTTCGGACGAGTAGCCACGCTGAGGAAGGCTGGGAATAAACTCGCCAAGCACCCTCTTCAGTATCAAGAAGAGGCTTCCACGGCATTCTCTGCAGTTGGCGTGAACATACTTCAAATTGATTTTTCGTGACTTCGCAGCTTTCACGAGGTCGGTGCCGAAGCGCTTTGAGACCGCTGTCTTGCCTGTTCCGATACTACCTGTTATGAGAACTCTTTGGTTCATGGAACCAGGGCTATCAAGCACGAAGCGAAACAGCTGGGCTAGAAATCTCAGCTTCTCCTCACGATGCGGAAGATCGATGGGAACATAGTCTATGGAGAGTGGCCCTTCGTCCTTGAATATGGACGGACCGGCCAGCGCTTCCTTGATGATTTCTGATCCTCGGACCAATTGATGCTCTTCCGCATTTCTGTGAGAAAGTCCAGCTAGCTTCGCTTTAGGCTTTGCGTCCTGTGGATGACATTAGTCTCTTGGTCCATGGGGTCCGCTTGCCCTTTCCCGCAAGAACCAGTATCCACTGAAGAACGAGTGAGAGCGCTTAACGACAGATCACGTAGGTGGGCTCGAATGTACCGTTCATTTTTGGCCTGTGGGTGGTGTTGAGTATATGCCACATGAGTATGGTCCTTAGGTGAGGTGGTTCGGTGGGTTGGCTGGGGTGGTTGTGGCGCTTGGTGTTGCTTGTGCGCTTTAGGGTGTTCGGACTCACGCGACGGCATCCTGGGCGGATCTCTAGGGTTCGGGAAATATCACAGGACAATAGTGGGCAGGGTTGTATGCAGCCAAGTAGTTAAGTGAATCCTGCCACTCACGTGGCCTTGCTGGGGCGGTCGGCAGCTTGAAAGGAATGATGAGCGGCTTCACATGTTCCTCTTATGTTCTCTCTTTCCTTCTCGATGAGGACTTCGTCGCACCTTCATATGGACTTGATCTTGAGGGGACAGCGGCCAATTGGTTCATGATGGGGTTCTTCGTTCTTTCATATTCTGACGGTGCTATCATTGGCTTTGACTGTGTCTGTCGGCGGTACTTCAGTGTCCAGATGGGCCATTCTGGTGTTTCATCGCTTTCGTATCTTGGGATCACATGCCAGTGCAAGTGTGGAACCTTGTTGCCGAGTAGCTCGTAGTTTATCTTTCTCGGCTCGAAGGCTGCGTAGACAGCCTTCGCGACTCTGTTCATGTCTTCGCAGAACTGGACGCGTTCTTTTTCCGTGAGCTGGAATAGTTCTTCCACGTGTTTCTTGCAGACCACGAGGCAGTACCCTCGGTAGATTTGGTGTTCCTCTAGGAACACTACTGATGATGTGAGCTCGGAGAGCATGAGGGGCTCTGCTCCCAAGACACCATTTCTGACCTTCTCACAAAGTTCGCAGCCCACTGTTGGCATATCTTGGTCTCTCTCAGTGACGTTTCCACGAGTACTCGCGTACCTAGATCCTCTCTACTGAAAACCACACACCCCAATCTGACGAGGTGACTTGATAGGTTTTGCGCACCATACATGCGGAAGGGTTCTATCTGAGTCTTAAGGCGATGTAGGCTCGAAGGAGCGGAAACATGTTTTCCATCGAAGGAGGGAGAAGTAGTCGGGGTGAGCTCGAATATACTCTGGTTTCTTCTTGGGTGTTGTTGTTTGTTGGCCGGTTTCTTTCTGTTTCATTTTTGGTCTGTTGGGTGATGTTCAGCATGTGTTACATAAGTCTAGTCCCAGCGAGCTTTAGTGGGTTGTTTCGGTCAACGTCTTCTAGCCTCGAAGACGCGGCAAATCGTGGTGGTCCGAGCGTTTCCGGACCTCCACAGGTGCAATTGACCTTGTCGTCCGGACGCGAGTGGGTAAACTAGATATGTGCCCCTCGCCGGGATACAAGCTTGGTCTTAGCGTTGAAACGAGCGTTGACTTCGTGCTTTCTGCTGGCAGTATTCCTCTCGGCCAACATCAGCAACGCGGACTATCAGACAAGCTACTCGATTAATCTCATGGGGTTCGCTTGGCCTAGAAGAGATATTCCGGTCTATGTGTCGGGAAATGTGGAGCAGGCACATAGGGATGCTGTGCTTCTCGCGGTTAGAATCTGGATCGCGGCGCAAGGCTGGTTTTCCGAGACATACATGGCAAGTGAAGGCTATCCCTTCTTCCTCTACTTGTCGGATAAGCCTCTGGAGAGTGCAATTACCATATCCTTCGTCGTAAATGCATCAAAGGTTTTGGGAGGCGACACCCAAGTTAGCATCCGCAACGGAATTCCAATCAAGGTATCGATCTATGTGAATCTTCCTAGCACAAGTATTCTGCCCGGTGATCCCTACGTTCAATCGGTCCTGCTCCATGAGCTTGGCCATGCGCTTGGCTTGGGCCACACACAGGCGGAGTATGATCTTATGTATGGCGCGACTAGAGCCCGACCACCAACTATCCCACTTCCGTCTACGTTGGATCTGTATGCATTGTTTCTGCTGGGTCAGGGGAAGCTGGAAGCACCAGTCAGGTTGCCGTCTTCTATCTCTTACGCTTCGCCGCCTTGGATCGTCCAAGGCACACTTAAAGTTCCGCCGTATTACGGCGAGAGTCGCTACAAGTTCGCATACTCCTACTCTAAGCCTGCAATCGTGGGAAGCAACCTTCGGCTAGGGATTCGAATAGACAACATTGGAAAGAAACCTGTTAAGGTAATAAACACGACAGTTGTATGCGATTGGAACCCTGGATCGCCCGTCAAAAGTACCAATGTGACAGACGTGGTTCAGCCTGGAAGCGACCTGAGCTTCGCCTGGCAGGTACCTGTGCCAAGCAACGTAAGCCTCGGGAATCACGCATTTGTCTTCAGAACGTGGACCGCCACCTTGCAAGCTGACGGCTGGACTTTCCTGATGCCAAAGCTGAGCGAACAGACAGTGACTGTTCCTGTGGTTAGAGCGACCGGAACCCAAGCATTAACGACTACACCCGCCGCTCCGACCTCTGAGATGACGGCAACATATGTTCTCCTAGGTTTAGTCGTCGTTGTTGTGGTAGTTGCAGCAGTAGCTGTGTCGACACGTTCAAGAAGAGCCGGGAAATGACCGGAAAGTGAAAGGAGGATAGCGTAGGTCAAGCCTAGGCTCGTTCTTCTATGTGTAGCGCCTCTACGTGTCTTTCTCAACGTTTCAGTTCTTCTTCCAACATGATGCGGTATGAGGGGATTGTTCTACCCATCTTTGGCTCCCTCTAGGGCTAGTCTTAGGGCGGTGTAGGTTTGGAGGAGCGGGAACATGGTCTCCTCAGAAAGGAAGGTGTCTCTAGGTGCGGTGGCCTGCTTGGATCCCATGTTCTTCGCCCCATCCGGCTGAGTTGGCGGACGATGGATATATGCTGGAGAGGGGCCCGGAAGTGAGGCTTGCGACTTGTGGACCTCATCCTCCCTGTTGGAGAAGCAATGATTAGCAGTGGCAGCTCGGTGGTGCCGGGGCGTCTACTTGTGATACGTTTGGAGTTTGAGCAGGCCAGACGGCCTGATCGGCCACGGCCGACGAGACTTGGCAGTCGCCGCTTATTAAGACCGCAATTTCTACTGGAAGCCTGCTGTGCCGAAGCGGCTGTCGAGGTTGCTGCCGGAGAATGCCGGACGCTATTGGAATTCTGTTTTCAGGCTCTTGCGACCCCTCGGAAAAGCTCCATCATTCTCGTGCGTCGTAGACACAGGAATGTTTGCGTGCTTATATTAGGCTGCCAGCTCTGAGTTTTCTGCAGGGGTTCTCCGGGGTCGACGAGTTTCTTCCTAGGCGCTTGTTTGGTCCTGAAATGGGCTTGAAGCCTTTTCAAACGATAGTAGACCCGTGCGGCTTTGTGATAGGTGGCCTTTCGGGGCGGGTCATCTATCAGCAGCGAACTCAGCAGGCTTGCTGAAGCTCTGGCCGCAGCGGTCAAGGAGCTGGAGGCCAAGTACCGTAAGGTCTGCCTCCTCAACCAAACCATAAACGCCCTCCAACGAACAAGATGACTCCTACGACTACCCGCCGAAACCCTACCCAACCAAACCTCAACCGCCCCCACACCCAAACACCCCTAAGTGTTCCCCACATCACTCAAGAAAAAAACACATAAGGATTATCCGAGGTGAGCTCGAACGCACTCAAGATCCAATTCATCGAAGTCTCATTTGGGCCAGAGTCGTCATCGCTCACCATGAGATGTTCCTCCGACTCACAGATAAAAAGATGTGGGGGAGAATATCCCTGAAAGATCATAGTGTTGAAGGCTGGACATGGAGAAGATAGGAGTCACACCGCTCGCCTTTGAGAGCTTCGGAGTCAGATCAATGTGTACACTAGTGGAAACCAAGGACATCAAGGTTCTTGTTGACCCGGGAGTGTCTGTTGCCCCTAGGTTCTCGTTAATGCCTCACCCGAGAGAGTATGTCGCAAGAAACGAGTGTCGAGCAAAGATACGTGAAGCTGCTGAGATCGCCGATGTCGTAACGATCTCTCACTACCACTACGATCATCACACGCCCAATTATGTCGACACCATGTATTGTGGAAGTAGCCCCGAGGAAGCCAGGTCCATCTACACTGGAAAGCTCGTAATCGCCAAGGAGATCAGAAGCCATGTGAATATGAGCCAAAGGCGAAGAGGATGGCTGTTCCAAAGAATCTCTGGCAAGTTCATAGGGCGATTAGAGAGCGCCGACGGAAGAAGCTTCAGATTCGGCGAAACAGAGCTCAGGTTTTCGCAGCCGGTCTTCCACGGGGAGGAGAACTCGGCACTTGGATGGGTGCTCATGCTTGTGGTCCAGCATGGAGATGAGAAGGTTCTACACGCCTCCGATGTCCAAGGCCCCGTTTCAGAAGCGACACTGGAGACCATCTTGTCAGAGAACCCGAATCTCCTTCTCATTGGCGGCCAGCCTCTTTACCTCTCAGGATCGAAAGTATCGGTTGCGTCGGTGGAACAGGGATTTGAGAACCTCCTGAAGATAGTGAAGACGGTTCCGATCACTGTCCTTGACCATCACATAGTCAGAAGCGAGAACTGGAGAGATCAGTCCAAGAGAGTCTTTGAAGAGGCGAGGAGACATGGAAACATGGTTGTTACGGCTGCTGAATTCGCCGGGAAGGCGGACACGCCTCTTGAGTGCAGGAGAAGGATCTTGTATGAAGAAGAGCCTCCTGGCAAAGACTTTCTAAAGTGGACAAGGGTTCCGATTGCGGAGCGGAAGAAAACTGCTCCGCCTATCTAACCAAAAACTGGTGTTTTCGGGAGGAGCCGGGCCCTAACAGATCCGGTCTGCTTGCTAGTTCGACTTTAGTGTAACCCTGAATTTATGGCCGCAGCTGGGACATTGAAAAAGCCGTATGTGAAGCGCAGCGCCTCGTCCACTCTTAGGTTTTATGTCCCATTCTTTCAGCGGGTCTGCAACTTCTGCGGCGCATTTCAGGCACCTTGTCAAGTTATCAACTCCCTCCACTAAAGCGGACGCAAGCACTTTGGGGGCTTGCGAAAAAATAGTCCACCTGTCGGGCACCGAGCTCGTCTGGGCTCTTAAGCTCTTCATGTGCTCCTCCCTTGCGCCGACTATGCACGGACCTGATATATTAATGTTCCGACATCGGAACAACGATGTGCCACAACTCTAGCGGGGCAAGCGTAGACATGCGTCACATTGAGCGCGGCCTTCTATCCTGGCCGAGCTGTCGCAGAGCTTACAGAGCATGCGTTCCTCCCGAATGACTCTGCAGAGTTCACAGACCGCGGCCATCAACGCGTACTGATCAGGCTGCGCCTTGAGAAGCTCACTCACAAGTCTGTCCAGCAGACGTTTCACCCTCTCCGACTCTTGAAGGGCGTGGACCAGTTTGCCTCCTCGTGCGCCGGATACGTATTGCGTTACAGCTGCAGGAGTGAGTCCCATCTTGTGCGCCACTATCGTCGGCCTCAACTCGTGTGTCTCGATGAGATCCTTTGCAACCAGTACACGCACGGCGGGAAGCACCTGCGACGTTACAATCATACATGGTGGCTTCATGTTGCACCGCACCTGGTGTTAACGCTGTTAACACCACTTCCCTGATGTGTATTTAACGTTGAGAAGCTCAAGATTTAACACCGTTAATTTAATAAGGGAGCTGACGCCTCAGTTAACGCCGTTAAGTTGTTGAAGGGCTTCACCTTGGCTAAGACACCGAGACAACCCCGAACAGCGGTCATAACAACGCAGAGCAGCCAGCCCGTACAACTGCAGGACTCTCAAGTCATCGCCGGCGTCTTGAATGCGATCAAGAACCAAAGAAGGGTCTCTATCCTTCAGTTACTTCAAGAAGGTCCTCGAACGGGAGAAGAGATACGAAAGGGACTCAGGTCGATAGGACATAAGCACAGTCTGACGACCGTTCGCGAATACCTGAACCCATTGCTCGAGGCTGAGCTCATCGGCCATAAGCATGGCAAGTATTCGACGACTGATAAGGGCTTCAAAGTTCTTCAGCTAGTGGGCAGAACAAACTTCCTTCTGCGATTCCCTTCCAACTCACTGTGCCATGAAGAGCTTTCGCTGATTGCGATCAAGAATGGTTATCGAACATTCGACGACCTAGCTAGGATCGTTGATCGTCGTCTTCTGCCAAGGACGTTGAACAGGCTTCAAAGGCAGGAACTCATCCAGTCAAACCACCCAAGAGATCATGTCCAGTTCTACAGGGTCAGGGTCCGCCTTCACAGAGACGCTTCGCCGACTGAACGAAGAGTCTTTCATGCGCTGAGTGAAGATGGGATCTCGGTGAAGGATCTGTCAAAGGTTGTTGGCATCACGATTAGGAGAACGTACAAGTATCTTGCTAGACTGAAGAAGAAAGGCTTGATCCTCCAACGTAATCTCCCCGTGACCTACGGATTGACCTCAGTTGGCAAGGTCGTGGCAGATTTCATTGAAGAGATAGTGGCACAAGCTCTCGACAGGCCTCGGCGCATCATTCTGGCGCCTCGTTTGGATTCTGAAGAGTCTGGAATCAGAAGGCCTCTCGCTATCATTCAGCAATACGGGGGTAACGGAATATTGCAGTCTGAGCTGTGGAGGCGCCTGGGTCTGGATAGCAGAAGGGGCTCAAGGCAGGTGTTGAACCTTGAGAGACGCGGTTTTGTCGAGAGAAGAAGGGAGTTGAGTAGAGGAAGATGGACGTTCAGGATCTTCCCTAGGAGAAGGAATGCGACAGTTGACACAATAGTCAGCATTCCTTGCGCGTCATGCGACGATGACTACCGTGGGGGGTGCCCCACTCACGTCGTGAATCCTGCGACGTGTGAGAGGCTTACCCATTGGGTGATCGATCTGGAACGGGAAGTGCCATAGAACAAGGGAGACGTATGATCGCAGGCTCTCTACTTCTTCTCCTTCAGCGGGACACCACAGCAGACAAGATCGCAGACTGTGCAGCTGCAGTCGCTGTCGACTGTAACTATGACCCCGCACTTCTCGCACTTGTATTTCTTACCTTTAGCAACCAACTAGGTCACCTCCATGGCTGGTCAGACATGCATAGAAGGCAAGGCTTTCCGGGCATATGTAAGCCTTATCACTTGCAGGGATTGGCCTGTGCTGGCATGTCACAACATCGAAAAGACCGGGAACCGCTTCGGCATGAAAAACCCCCACCCGACTTCTGAGCAGAGTTCGTTTCAATGTGCGAATCGTTTTTTGGAAACACGTATATGCTTACATATGTAAGGCTCTTGAAGCACACGCGTGAGGAAGGTGGCGTTTGCCCTCGATATTGAAGCGACAGACCATACGTGAAGGCGAGAG
>Ga0315312_1000797_pt1 | contig 30259 bp, 21 predicted proteins | sample TDP7_MG_FD_203629 | JGI IMG/M metagenome (GOLD analysis project Ga0315312, IMG submission 203629) | Freshwater sediment microbial communities from Lake Towuti, South Sulawesi, Indonesia - TDP7 | ecosystem: Environmental > Aquatic > Freshwater > Lake > Sediment | place: Indonesia: South Sulawesi... | reverse complement strand
GAATAGTCTTTCTTATCCAGTTTTTCACTTGACTTGTTTGGTTTACATCGGATAAAATACTAACGTTGTTGCAGAGGAGTGCGAAGGAGAGCTCTGCCCTGACACAGTTTTTTCCAAAGGACGGTCGTATGGTATTGGGAGACGCTGGGAAAGAAGTAAGCCCACAAGTAGTTTGTCCCAAAAGTTGGGTTACTGAGACAGAGGTGGGGAGGAGGTTTAGATGTGAAAACTTTGGTCGTAATCGTCGCTGCGATAGGGGTGTTACTGCTGAGCACTACTGTCGCGACGGCTGGTGTTATCCGCAGTTGGAGTAACCAGTTCGGCGGCGATTTGTACAATGCAGGCACCGCAAGTTGGCAATACAGCGCGTTTGAGGCGGCACTTCTTTCTCGCGGACACACGGTGCTCCCGGGCGTGTCAACACTTACCGGTGAGAACCTGTTCGGGGTCGATGTATTTTTCCATGGGTTACGCAGCAACGTGCTGACGCCTTCGGAGACAGCCGCAATCAGCAATTTCGTGATCAACGGTGGCTCTCTTATCGTCGAGGCAAACAACGACTCGTATGCCTCTGCTAATTCTGTCTTGAATGCGTTAGGGCTCGGTTTGCCGTACTACACGACCGGCGGAAGTAGCGGCCCTAACGCTGGTGTCTTTGCTAACATCGCCACGGCCACCACAGTCGGGCCGTTGGGTGATTTGAGGGGTCAGACATTTGCCACGACCAGTATCGCCGCCGTCGGTCTTGGCAGTGGCACGCTTGTCGGTACTAATGGCTTGCTCAGTGCAATGGTCGAATATCAGCCATACGGCGCTGGGGGAGGTTCTGTTTTGGCTGTCGGTGATCCTTACGGGTTCAACCTCTTCCAGCAAGCCGGCAGCTCGTATTACAATCCGAATAATCAGAAGGCATATCTTAACTTCATTGAGAACAACCTGCCTGCCCATACTCCCGCCCCTGGCGCAATTCTACTGGGCAGTATCGGCGTAGGCCTTGTCGGCTGGCTACACAGGCGCAGAATACTGTAAGTTGCCGGTGAGGCGTATGTAGGGGTGGATCATTGCTCAAGCTCTGCTGTGCGGGTGTTGAACACATGCCAGAGCAGCGGGCTTATCGTCGGCAAATTCAAAAATCTGGTCAAGACCGGTCGTAGCAAAAATACCTTTGATTTGCTGCGGAATGCTGTGCAGAACAAGATGATGTGCGCAATTGACTAATAGTTTCCGCAGGCTGATTAGCCTGGCGATGGCTGGAGTAGTAATTATATCCACGTTGGAGAAATCAACAATCACATCGCAAGCTGTTCCTTCGCGGATGGTCTTAGCGACGTTGTCGAGCTCATCGAGCATCTCCGGCAGGCTAGATAAGTGAACCAAAATCGTATCTTCCATGTAGTTTTCGCTCTCCACTGGCGCCCTCCTGTTAACTCAAAATAGCCTCTGAAACGTTCGAATGTCCTATCGGTTATAGATGAATCCAAAATAAAATAAATCAGCCGAAAAAGACAGATTTGTGTAAAAAATACGTAGATTCCACAATAGGTGCGCGGCCTGACGTGTATAAATACCCCCTCGCCCAAGGGCGGGGGCTAATTAGCCCTGCCACTTGTGGCAGGGGCCGCAGCACAATAGCTCAGCCGAGAACGTCCGAAAACCCTCGTAGCGCAGCACCGACCCGCCTGTACGGTTGCGGTTGCGCTTGTGTCAACTGATACATGGGTAACACTTTAAACCGGGAACACGGGTAACAGGTTATAAGGACTTAGGATTCTTGCTTGCCGGGGCTAACAGCGGCGCAACCCTTTGACGGACCTTCTAATCGTGCCGGAGTGCTACAACCGGATCAACGCGGGCGGCTCGCAATGTGGGATATATGCCGGCTGTCAGGCTTACCACTATCGAAAAGGCTACCGCTCCCAGACAAAGCCACCAGGGAAAACTGAAGTAGTCCATGTGGGGTACTCCTTGCCTGGCCAGAAAGTAATTAACAACTTGGTTGATCAGCCTGCTCACCGCCCATCCCAGAGCAAGTCCAAAGATGCCGCCCAAAAACCCTATTACGCCGGATTCAAAGAAAAATATTTTTTTCACATCTCTGTCACTGGCTCCGACCGCTTTCATGATTCCGATCTCTTTATATCTTTCCAGAATGGACATGACCATGGTGTTGACGATCCCCAGAGAAGCAACGGTGATGGCTATCATTGCCACCGCGAAAAGGAACATATCCATGAAGATAAATGCGGTCTTGATCTCTTGGAGTTCATCTATAAGTGCAAAGGTCTTAAAGCCCCGCTGTTCCAATTGCGCCCTGACAGGCTCAACATATTTTGGCGAAAATAGCTTGATACTCACCAGCGAATAGCCCTTGGCCTGTCGCGGTGATTGGAAAAAATCCCATATACTCGTTAAAGACAATTTTTTCATTCTCTTGGATGTACCAGGAGGAATAATGACATCGCTGAGCCAGGGTCCTGGGCCGCCAAATCCCATTTTTTCTGTCACACCAGAAATAGTGAAAATGTAATTTTTTTCAGATAAAGGAAGGCCCTTTCCCCGGAGAAAAGATATAATTTTGGCAAGATTGGAAAGGCTGAGTTCAAAGACCAATGTGGAAATCTCTATTTCTTGCCCGATCACCGTTTCTGCGTCTTTGATGTTCATACGATGCAGCAGGGAATCACTAATAATCAGGGAGTTTTCCTCATCAGACGTGTAAGGTTTTCCTGCTCTTAGCTTCAATGCAGACCCACAAATATTAGCCGGCAAAACCTGCACAAGGCTGAATTCTTCCTTCTGTCGGAATCGAATATGGGCGGGAAAACGGATTTCGGGAAAGGCTGATTCCACGCCCTCTATCTTGGTTATCTGCTGGATAAAATCCTCATCCAGCGCTGGAGGCGGTTGTAGTTTTTCTTCCGTCCCTTCGACTGCACTCAGGGCAGGCTTGGGCTGCTGAACGGATTGCTGGGCTCGGTCTTCCGTAGAAGGTGGAAAAACGTTGACATAATTGAATAGCTCCAGCTCTTTGAATCTGTCTGTAATATTGCTCTGCACTCCTTGCCCGAACGCGAACATCGAAACCAGGGCCCCGATTCCAATCACCACTCCGAAGGTAGTTAGAAATGTGCGGAGCTTCTTCTTGGCCAGATTTGAGAAAGATTGCTCGATGTAGTCAGACATTCTCATTATTCGACTTTTCCTAACCGCAGAGAACGCTGAGCACGCAGAGCAAACGTAAAATTCAGCAACTCAGCGTCCTCTGTGAGCTCGGCGGTAAAAACCTCACCTGAGCTTTAGCTGCTGGACGACTTGGCCGTCACGCAGGCAGATAATCTCGTGGGCAAATTCCTGCAGTAACGACTCTTCGTGGGAGATCATAATCACAGTCAGCCCATAATTGGTGTTCAGGTCTGCAAGCATCTTTACGATTTCTCTTGATGTTTTGCTGTCGAGGTTGCCGGTAGGCTCATCGGCGAGCAACATTTTGGGCTTGTTAATCAGGGCACGGGCGATAGCTACCCTTTGCTGTTCACCGCTGGAAAGCTCCGCTGGGCGGTGATCCCTTCGAGGATATAGCCCCACTCTGGTCAACATTTCTACCGCCCGCTGATTTCTCTGTCTCTTGGCTATGCCGGCAAAAAGTAGCGGAAACGCCACGTTCTCCAGAGCAGTATACGAGGAGATGAGGTTGAAGGACTGGAAGATCATGCCGACCTGGTAACGCCGGTAAAGGGCCAGTTCTTCGGCGTTCAATTCGGAGATGAATCTTCCCTGGACTTTTATACGGCCGCAGGAGGGCGTGTCCAGGCCACCCAGCAAATTCATCAAGGTAGATTTGCCCGAGCCCGAAGGTCCGGTTACGCCGAGGAATTTCCCTTCCGCAAGAGACAGATTCACATCCTTCAAGGCGACAACCTCAATCTTGCCGGATGAGTAGACCTTGGTCAAATCCTCTGTCTGGACAAAGCTGGCAGAATTCATAGTCGTTTGATGGTAGTCAGAATTCTGTATTCTGTCCTCTGTCTTCTGCCTTCTGAGCAATTTGCTGCACCTGCAGGCCGCACAGCAATTTCACCGCGGAAAGTGCCTAAAGTTCGGAATGCCTAAAGTGCCTAAAATGACACTTATGTGTCATCCTGAGGCAGAGCCGAAGGATCTGGCCAACGAAAGGAGATTCTTCGCTTCGCTCAGAACGACCCCTCAGGGGTCGCTTTAGCTCACTTTAGGCACTTTGCGTGGCCTGACCGGCGGCAAAGTACGCTGCATTCTCGTCGATCAGCACGCCGGTTCGGATAGGCCATCGTGAAATCATTTTTCCATTGCCCAGAAGCTTCTCATCGTTTGGCCCACCGCGCTTTTTCCAGAGCAGCTCTCCGTTATCGGCCTTTAGGCAATAAACAAAGCCATCATCTGAACCGACAAACGCTCGGCTTTTCCAGACTGTCGGTGCAAGCCTGACTGGGCCCCCGGTAAAGAAAGACCACCTCTCTTGGTCGGTGGCGGCATCGAGGGCGTAGACTTTATGGTCGGCTGATGAACCGAAATAGAGCAACTGGCCCACAATGGCTAACTGGAAGGCATCATCGAAGTCTACCCTGTGGCGCATGGTGAATCCCTCTCGTGGGCGGCTTGCCGGCGCTGGCCAGGCCGGCCGCGGAGGATGAATGGGCACATAAATCCAACGTAGGGCAAGCGGTGTCGCCAGCCCCGCCTGCCGGACGGGCAGGGATTCAGATGTACAGCCACTCCGAGCGTTGTCGTGGCGGTAAGTAGGCCAGTCCGCGGCGCGTACCGGTGTGGTGAAAACAATTAGGACGAAGAACAAGGTTACTACCACGCGATGGGACTTTGAGATTGTCACTGAAGGTGCTCCTTAATCATATTTATTTGGAACGTATCTATGCCGAGGGAGTATAGCTGATTCAAACTGAATTGCAAGAAGATTAGCCCCGCACTAATTGCCGACCATATTCGAGGGGCAAACGTCTTATAACGGCAATTAGTGCGGGGTTTCACGCAGGGTCGCAGGCGGCTCTTTTGGTGATTTTTTGATTTTTTGCGGATGCTTGTTTAGACTGATGATGAGTATGAATTCTAAAGAGCGGGTACAGGCTGCGATGAATCACCAAGAGCCGGACCGTGTTCCGGTAATGTGTCAATTGGCTCTCGGGCACTACTTTCTAAATTGTGACTATCGTCCCTCGGATATCTGGTTTGACAGTGAGACTTTTGCCCATGCCCTGGTTGATTTGCAGAAAAGGTATGAATTCGACGGAATTTTAGTGAACATACCGGGCAGGCCGCCGGACTGGCAAAGCAGACTGGCATCTTATGAAAAAATTGGCGACACGGAATATCTATATTGGAGGGCCCCCGCCGGGCGGGAACCCAAATCCGGGCTGGAAACCATTGTGCCGCCGAATGATAATCCGCAGACATTTAAGCCCGGACGAGCACCTCTTGCGCGGGCAGATTACAGAACGGTCGATATAAATAACCCGGACACATATAGATTGCCGGGGTACGTCTGGAACACCTGGCACATGCCCGAACTCTGGGGTATCGAGCCACAAGCTGATCTTTCAGATGCAAAAGCTTATCCTGAATGGTTCACGAGCGCGCTTAAGAAAGTGCAGCAGTTGGCCCCGGATGTGTCAGTGCACGCCGAAGTATTTTCGCCCTTTACGCACCTTATGGAGTTGTTTGGCTATGAGCAGGCCCTTCTGGCATTGGTCGACGCACCTGGCAAATGTCACGAAGTGCTCGCTATTCTTACACGTAATGTGCTTGCCCAGGTTAAACTATATGGCAACTGCGACCCTGATGCTATTCTGGTCAGTTCAGCCTTTGCCGGGGCGGGTTTTATAAGTCGACAGATGTATAAAGTGTTCGTGGCTCCCTATGAAGACCAGGTCTTCCGAGCGATACATCAGCACGGCTCAGGGACCCCCCTTAGGGGGAACCTAAAAGCGTATGTCCACACCTGCGGTGCGATTGGCGACCGGCTGGACCTGATGGGCGAAACGTGCGTTGATGGGATCGACACGTTGGACCCTCCGCCGCTTGGCACAGTGGATTTGGCGGAGGCGAAATCCAGGTATGGCAAGCGATTCTTTTTCAAAGGAAATCTTGACGCCGTAAATGAGATGCTCAACGCGGACGACCGCACTTTCGAGCAGGCGGTAAGGGACAGAATCAGAATCGGCAAGCCAGGCAGCGGATATATATTGTCCTCGGCCTGCAGCGTCGCCCCTTATGTCAAGCCCGAAAGACTCAAAAGACTGGTAGAGCTGGCACGGGAAGGCGCACGAGCTACCAGCGACTAATCGGCTAACCCCAGGTGCTCATCGAAAAATCGCTCGACCATCTTTTCGAGAGCAGGGTCTTTGAATCCGCCGTGCCCGCCACCTTCGACTATGTGGAACTTGACCTTTATGCCCGCCTTTTTCAATGCTTCAAAGAAAATCTGGCTCTGGTTGTGCGGAACCAGAGGGTCTTTGTCCCCGTGCACAATCAAAAACGGCGGGTCATCTTTGGTGATATAACTGATCGGGTTTGCCCGCTTACACGCATCGGGATTTTCCAGAATAGGCCCGCCGATGAGCTTCGACTCCGGCGAATCGGCTGCGGTGTGATTCATCTTGCTCGGAAAGTCAGCTATTTTGAGGAAATCGGTTGGGCCGAAGTAGTCGCAGACGGCCTGCACTCGGCTGGAAAAATGCAGGTTCTGGCTCTTATCGAATTCTTTGACGTCGCCTGCTGTGCCCAGTAGTGCGACTAAATGCCCGCCGGCTGATGCTCCCCAAGCCCCAAAGCGGTTGGGGTCCAGATTGTATTGCCTGGCGTTGGCACGCAGCCAGCGGACGGCAGCCTTACAATCTTCAATCTGGGCAGGGAAAATAGCGTGCTGACTGAGGCGGTAGTTTACGCTGGCCACGGCATAACCTTTTTGTACGAACCGAACAGCGGGGCAGTTCTTTTTGTCGCCGGACTGCCAGGCCCCGCCGTGCACCCAGACAATAAGCGGGAGAGGTTTTGCTGTAGCGGCCTGTTCTGGCAAATACAAATCCAGTTTGTGCCGTTCGTGCCCGCCAGGGACATACTCTAAATCGCGCAAAATGCGGGCTGGGCCTCCACTTGCTGGAAAGCTGACGGTTGCAACTAAAATGATCGACCATACTGCCAGCCAAAACCGTACTTTAAGATTATTAGTGCCCATTTTGAACCTCCCATTTGAAACCAAACCTCACCGCGGAGAATCCCCGCCTGCGCGGGTACAGGCTTGCCCCTGCGGACGCAGGGGCCGCAGAGGAAAAATCGAAATGGCGTAAGCCATCCCGGCGATTGAAAATCCCCGCCTGCCGGACGGGCAGGTCAGCGTCCTCTCCGGCTACGGCTCGGCGTTGAAAAGTCAGATGCCAAAACTTGTTCCGACTGCCAGAGCGGCCTTTATTAGCTCATGATTTCTCGGAACCTTTCTTGTTTTGCCGGCGACGCGCGAAAGGCTGATACTGGAAAGTCTCCCACTTTTTAGAACGACCATGCGGTTCTTTGCACCTCTGACCAATAATTCAACCGCCGTATGCCCGAAATTAGTAGCAAGTGTCCTATCGTATGGAGTTGGCGTGCCGCCACGTTGAACATGGCCAAGTATCACAGCACGGCAATCCAGGCCTGTTCGTCTGTTAATGTCTTCTGCGAGCTTGTTGCCGATTCCGCCTAAACGCAAAGGGTCTGGACTGGTTGCAAACGTCTTTTGAACGACCATCTGGCCACCTTCCGAGTGGGCGCCCTCAGACACCACCACGATGCTGAATCGTTTGCCACGGTGTGACCGGCCCAAAACATACTGGCACACTTTCTCTATCTTGTAGGGAATTTCCGGGATTAGTATTACATCCGCTCCACCGGCCACGCCGCTGTATAGCGCGATCCAGCCGGCATATCTGCCCATGACCTCAATAATCATCACCCTATGATGTGAGCTGGCGGTTGTGTGAACTTTGTCAATCGCATCGGTTGCAGTTGTCACCGCCGTATTAAAGCCGAAGGTGACATCTGTGCCGTAAAGGTCGTTGTCGATGGTTTTTGGCACGCCCACAATGGGCAGGCCCTTTCTTGCGAGGCGCGCCGCTGAGGCCATTGTGCCGTTGCCGCCAATACAAACCAGAGCATCAATGTTTCGCTGCTGGAGCGCCTTTAGACAATTATTCGAAACGTCCTTGAACTGCGTCTTATCGCCCATTTTGACCGGGAATTTGAAGGGGTCGGCAACGTTACTTGTCCCCAGAATGGTACCGCCGATGGTCAGGATATTGCTGACGTCGTTATAACTTAAACGGTTTATCCGATTTTCAATCAGACCAAGATAGCCATCCTGAATTCCCCATACTTCCAGCCGGTGTTTGTTTATAGCCGTCTTGGTCACGGCCCGAATCACCGCATTTAGCCCGGGACAATCTCCTCCGCCCGTCATCACAGCTATTGACCAAGGTTTCCCCGGCGCGCCGGGGGTCCCAAATCGACCTTTTGACATCATAATTCACTCCTGAAGCACTATATGGACGCGGTTGTCGTTTGGCTGCTCTACTTCCATTTGCATCTGCGGTGAGTTAAACGATGTTTGCCGTGACAATCTGTGCAGACTCTTTCCTGGGTTCCCGCGAAGCGGGGTCCCTCAGCGGTGCTGGCCCGCCAGACGTACGGCGGGCTGGCAAAAAGAACCTGGTGCTGTTCCGTGTTGATTTTGTCTCTGGGGTGACAGGTCATGCAGGCCGGGTTAATCTTCGCCCGCGGATACATAATATCGGGCGGTGTGCCGGTTCCACCTGAGGCCCAGGATTCATCGGCAATGTGGGTGTCACTTTCACCGTGGCAATCCTTGCAGCCGATGTTGGCGCGGGCATGAGTGACAGCAAGGACCTCCTGCATGTAGTTGATGTGGCAAACGAAGCAGCGACTGTTGTCCGCCCCCGCGCCCGCCGATGGGGCGGTATCTGTCCTGTCATCAAAAAGTAAGAAAGGTTCATCATCAAGCAGTAGTGGTGCCTTATCATCCGTTATCGGTCCCTGGCTAATTTTGGATTCTGTGTTTGCGTGCCGTTTTTGCTTAGCCTCTATTTGCTCACAGCCCGTTGTAGCGAGGCCCGCGACTGCCAGAATAACGATCAACAAACAGTGTCTCATTGTTGTGGAACCACACATTTCTAATCACCTAATTCTAACACAGTCTTAATAAAATTTACTACTAAACGGCTGTAATGCATTCCACTGATGCCATGCCGTGATTTTGGATAAATCATAAGTTCAAATTCCTTGTCGGCTTGCTGCAGGGCGTCTATCAGCTTGAATGTGTTCTCCGGATGCACGTTGTCATCGATTGCTCCATGCACAATTAGAAGCCTGCCGTGCAGGTTGGCAGCAGCTTTTATTACGGAAGTGTTTTCGTAGCCTTGCGGGTTATTCTGTGGCGTGTCCATGTACCGCTCAGTATAGATAGTATCGTACAGGTGCCAGTCAGTGACAGGTGCTCCGGCAATACCGCCGGCAAATGATTTACTGTGCGTTAAGACGTATGCTGTCAGGAATCCACCGTAGCTGTGCCCACTCATTCCTATTCGATCGCCATCAACATAGGGTCGGGCTTTAAGCCATTTGATGGCCTCTTCAATATCTTTGAGCTCCTGCACACCCAGTTGCTTATATGCACGCCATGCCGAGCAGGCGCCTTTACCGCTGGCGCTGCGGGGATCGCACCGGAACACAAGCATACCCATCTGGGCCAGCATGTTGTCTCGGCTGTGTCCACCATGCCATGCATCACGAATCATGGGTGCATGTGGCCCGCCATACGTCATGAACCAGACCGGATATTTCTTACTACTATCGAAGTCCGGCGGTTTGATTAAACTTGCCTCCAACAAGAAACCATCGGACATCTGGATTTGGAATTGCTCGTACATACCGAATCGGTATTCCTCCCTTTCGTAAACGGGATTGGTGTCCAGCATCCGTATCTGTGCCCCGTCAGTCCCGCATAGAGCCACTTTTGCCGGCGTGGAACTGTTACTCCAAGTATCAATAAAATATTTGCCGTTCGGGCTTACGTTCACTTGATGATAGCCGGGCAAATTCGTCAGGCGGTCAATCTTGCTACCATCTATTTTTACGCGATAAAGATTCTCCGCAATGTGTGAATCGCGCGTTCCGGATAAATAGACCCAACCATTTCTTTCGTCAACGTGATGCAGTTCTCTGGCTTCCCACTGACCTGTGGTTACAGCGTGCTTTAATTGACCGTTTTTGTCGTAGAGATATAGATGCCTCCAGCCCATTCGTTCGCTAAGCAGCAGAAAAGACCCGTCCGCCAAAAATCTTGGATTGTCTGGTGGATCGACCCATGCTTGGGTGGTCTCGCGGAAAAGCCGACCGGCCTTGCCTGCTCGTTTTGAGGCCGTATTAAAATCAAGCCAAGTTTGAGCCCGGTCTTGCACACAGAAATATACCTTTTCACTGTCTGGCATCCAGCCGACACGAGTGATCAAGTATGTGCCTTCCAGATAGTCATCAAAATCCACCCATTTTACCGGCCCGCCCGCTACGGATACCAGACCGAGTCTAACTTTGGGATTTGGCTCACCGGCTCGTGGATAGGGCGTCACCTCCACTTTCTGCCTTTTCTCCATGTTGTTTACAACCGTAAATTCATTTACCGGGCTATCATCAAACTGCATAAACGCGATTGTTAATGAGTCCGGACTCCACCAGAATGCCTGCCACTGGCGATCGTATACCTCTTCATAGTAGACCCAATCTGCTTCACCGTTTGCAACCATTCCGCCGCCGTCGCATGTCAATGCCCGCTTGGTCTGTGTGGCAATATCAACCACGTACAGATTTTTCTCACGGACAAACGCAACGAATTTTCCGGCTGGGTCAAAGCTGCCATATTTTTCTTCGCCTGGACTGCTTGTCAATCGTGCCGCAGTCTTGCCATCTAAGGTGCAGTAGTACAAATCGTTTTCATAGTCAATTAGAATGGCTTTGCGGTCAGGGCTCATCCTGAACCACGTTTTTCTTGATAGAGACCGCGCCGTTTTTTCATCTATCGTAGGCAGGCTCCTGAGCCCTCCGGCTAATGCGTTCGGGTCGATAAACAGACTCGAACGTCCACTGGTGGCATGCACTTTATAAAGCTTGTCGTCTCTGGCGTGCAAATAATGCTCTCCATCTTCCAGCCAGGTCAAGCCTGAAACCGGCGAGCCACCGAAATTGACCTTGCGTTCTGGGTCGTAAACCGTTTCAAATGTGATAGGTTTGTTCAATTGGCGCGTTTCAGCCAAGGGCCTTACGCGACCATGTGTTATTGGCACATATGAATCCAATTTGAGAATGGGATAATCGCGCCCCTGTTTGAGGCGCGGAAGAAACTTGCGAATTTCCGAGCGTTTTTTTGAATTTGGTTCAAGTAATTTCCGTAGTTTATCCACCGAGTCTTGAGCGGTTTTGACCAAGATTGTACCGGCTTGAAAACGTTGACTTTCATGCCTGCATCTAGTCTGGAAATTGACACGCCGCTGTTTTCGGGGACGTTCTTTTTGAGGGACGATTTTCTCAATTTGGTACACTTCAACATCCAGATCGATATCTTCACGTAATTCATCGACCTGGATATTTTCTCGTTGCAGGTGCTCAACCAATCTATCCAATGCGGCAGGGAAAAGATAGGCGTATGGCTGGTTTGCAGATACCCGCGGCTTTGATTCTTGTTCAGCCTGTGTCTTGTTTGATAAACTAAAAACAAGAAAGGCGCTTAGTACTAAAGCTTTCGATATGGCGTCAATCGCCGAAGAATGTTGTTTTGCCTTCATTATCAGACGTATTCCCAGTTCCTGAGCCACTGATAGTGGGTCGGCAATTTAGCCCACATCTGCCTGGTGGCATGTTGCAGTTCAGCTCTTTCCTTCAGGTCGAGCTGTCGGCGTTCCATTACCGCCTTGGTCACGTTGTCCACCTCGTGGACACTGTTCATGCCGGGGATGGGTATGACGGTATTGCTATGCAGGATGTATCGGATGGCCAACCGTGCTCGGTTGTCGTCTTTTTCTCGGTCGCCCATAAATAGCGAGGCAGCGGCAAAAGGCTTGATGCCGAACGCGCCCACATCACACTTCTTTAGCGCCTCAAACAGACTGTCTTTAGGAGCAGCCTTACTCATGGTAGTGAACGGAAAGCAAACCACGTCAATTTGAGGGAAATATTCTATCATAAATTTGATCCATCGGCGGTCGTGCGAAGAAAAGCCGATAAATCGGGCTTTGCCCTGCTTTTTGGCGGTCTCCAGGGCCTCGACAATCTCGCAAGAGGTGTCGAACGAGTGTCTGCCGCCCGGTTCGTAGCAGGTGATTCGCCACAGATCGGTGTATTCTTGTTTCGATTCTTTCAGCAGTCCATCGAGGACATCCAGCAGTTTTTTGGCCGTGCGGTAATCCGGATTCCGCACCTCATTTCCGCAATGGGATAGAGCCAGGTACATCCTGTCCCGGCGTCCCTTCAGGGCCTTGGCGTCCCTGATGACTTCGTCTGCGGTGCACGCGTCGATATAGTTGATGCCCGCATCAATGCAACGGCTGACAATCTCGTAGCGCTGTTTGTTGTCGCTGCTGGAATGTCCGCCCAGGCAGACCGCCGAGACCATCAGATTGGTCTTTCCCTGTCGGCGGTACTCCATGTTCGGGTTGTAATTGAGAATCTTAGATGCGTCTGCAGCATCACTACGAATGGTCCCGAGCGTCTGGCCGGCGGTGCTCAGACCCACCGCCGCGCCTGCAGCCATCATCACCGTATCGCGGATAAATCGCCGCCTGCTGATCTTGGTATTATTCATCGCTTTTCTCCTTTCGATCGCTCCGCAACGTAAACAGAGCATTTATCTCGTCCTCCGACAGAGCACGGTCGTAGATGCGAACATCGTCGATAAGGCCGTTGAATCCTCTACCTATTCTGACGCCAAACTTGCTGCCGGTCTCGATCGGCCAGAGGTCCAAAAGGCCGATGTCGTGGATTTCTGCCAGGGTGCCGTCTTTATAGAGCTTAACGTCATCATGCAGATTCGGCATCTCTGCTTTCCGCACTACTGCTGCCAGATGATGCCACTGGTTGTCGTGGACCGCGTCATTGATGTAAAGATACCCGCCTCTGGGCGTGACGCCGATACGTCCTCTGATGAACCCGAATATCCACATTTTGCCGTAGTCGTCCGCGCCCCAGGAGATCACGTCTCCCTGGTCTGCAGTCGTTCTGATCCAGGCTGTAACGGTTCGAGGCCGGGTGCCAGTGACGCCTTTATATCCGGTTGTCTCAACATAATTGTCGCGGCCTTGAAGCCTGAGTGCTTTGCCTATCCTTCCTGAGGTCGAATTTTTCTCGAACGACAGGTCGCCTTTAAGCGTGCCGTTATGCCCATATCTCGAAGAATCTGCTGCGGTCTTGCCGGACGCTTCCTCAAACTTCCACCAGCCGACAAGATTCGGGTCCGTATCCAGGGTGATGGGCTTACCCTCCTGGCCACCAGACAAGATAAATGGCGCTGAGCTCAAGATTATCACGATACCAAGCTTACCACACATAATACTGCTCCTTATCCTGCGCTTACCAAAAAAGTAATTTTCAATTGTAAGCTTTCAGTTGTCAACTTACAATTCCGGAAAGTGCTGTGACCTGCTTTGGGCTCAGGAGGTTAAAAATGTGTAAGCGGATTCTTGAGTTTTGCCTGCCGGTCATCTTAGCAGTTTGTTGTCTATCCTGCAGAACGGGCGAGATTTCGACCGGCACGCAACAACAGTGGCTGGCAAAGGCTCATCGGTACGATGAGAACGGCTGGATATTCCTTCACATCGAGGGCGAGCCTTTTGAGAGAGGATTCCAGCGCGGCTACTTGACCGCCAACGAGATAGAGGACTTCTTGCACACATTAGCCTATACGCAGGAGTTTGAAACTGCCCAGGAACTTGATTTCTTTGTAAAAGCTGCTTCAAGACTCTTTAAGAATAAAGTCCCTGAAGAATATGTCCAGGAGATGAAGGGCATCGTGGCGGGAATGGAAATGGCAGGCAAGAAAGTGACCTTCGAGCAAGTGCTCTATATGAACGGATTTATTGACGTTCTCTGGTATTGGTGGCCGCAGGAGAAAAAAGCTAAGAGGGATGACCATCCTGGTTGCAGTGCTTTTATTGCCACCGGCGATGCAACTGCCGACGGCAGGATAGTCATGGCGCATAATTCATGGATCAGCTATGCTCCTGGCAGATTCGCCAACATCATAGTGGACATCGTCCCACATAAAGGCCATCGCATCCTGATGCAGTCGTGGGGGCCTTGTATTTATAGCGCCACGGACTTTTTTATTACCGGTTCAGGGATAATCGGCACAGAAACAACCATTGGTGGTTTTGAAGGTTTTGATCGCAAAGGCGTTCCTGTGTTTGTAAGAGCCAGAAAAGCGATGCAGTATGCTGACAGCATTGATGAATGGGCAAAAATAATGATCGAGAATAATAGCGGCGCTTATGCCAATTCTTGGCTGTTGGGTGATATAAGGACCGGCGAGATCGCCCGCCTTGAGCTTGGTTTGAAATATCACAGTCTTGAGAAAAAGGAAAACGGATATTTCGCCGGCTCGAACGTTACTGAAGATATGAAGGTCTTAAGACTGGAGACAAAAGCAACCTGGGATGATGTCAGGGATGGTCACGTAGCCCGCCGGGTCCGCTGGCAGCAGTTGATGAAAGAGTATTACGGAAAGATTGATGTGGAACTCGCTAAGCGGATGCTTGCCGACCATTATGACGTCTATCTGCAAAAAGAGCAGCCGACCGGCAGAACAATTTGTGGCCATAGAGAATTGGATAACGGAAGTGTTCCGGGAACGCGAGCTGCTTTTTATCCGGCAGGAGCTGTTGATGGAAAGGTCGTGGACTCAGATATGGCAAAGAACTGGCGGCTGTGGGCAAAATGGGGCGGCTCTTGTGATATTGGCTTCAATGCGGTAAGTTTCTTGAAGAAACATCCTCAATACGAATGGCTGGAAGGTTACTTAAGGGACTTTCCACCAGAGCCGTGGACGGTTTTTCCTTCCGATTAGCTCCCGGCTCTGTGCCGGGGGTGCCCTGCCCACAGGCCCGTCCTGAGCCGGGTCGAAGGATGGCAGGGCTAAACAGGATGCAGGAACTTGACAACGTAGGGGCCAAGAATAAGGGCCGCAATCACAACCGACCCTATGGCTGAAATGAGTACCGCACCAGCGGCTACGTCTTTGGCTTTTGCCACAAGAGGATGAAACTCGGCAGACGCCACATTGGCCAGGAATTCTAGAGCCGTATTCAATGCCTCCGCCGTCCAAACGGCCATAATGGCGATCACCAGCCAGCACCATTCCTGGGGCGAAATGCGAAAAAGAGCAGCAACGAGCAGGATGATGACGGAGGCCGTAGCGTGAATCCAGGCGTTATGCTGCGATTTGAGCATCAGAATAATGCCGTGTACTGCATGCCTGAAGCTCTGTATTCGACCTGCAAGTGAAAACCGCTGGTTGATAGGTTGTTCTGCGTGGTCAACGATGGTGCTTTCAGCAGGTTTCGGCTCGACTGAGTTTGCCGAATTCAGATTAACCGTCTGCAATTTTCGCGTCTGCTTCATCAATTATATATCGGAAGAATCTTGGCCCGGGTTTATCACCGGCCGGCAAGAAACATCGGGTCCTTACTGCTGTGCCGAGGTAGCAAGAAACTGTCGCAGTGGCTATAATCTGCCATAGACTTATTGTTGGCGGTTTGCAGGCGAAAGGAGAAAAATTGTGGGTCAAGCCAGTTTAACAGAGAAGATAAAAGCACATCTATTTTGTTCCCTACCATGGATAGCGCTATTCGCTGTTCTTGCTGCACCAAGAAAAGCTGAGGCTGCAGACCCCCGCGAAAGCGGGGGCAGTGGTGTGCAGGAAGACAGAGTCTCGGTAGGGAATACGTCATTAAGGTTAGTTTCCATTGAGCCAACAGTGCTGTTCACCAGACAAAAAGACACGCTTTTTCAGGTAGTGAATGTAAAGATTGAAAATACTGCCGAGCCGGTGGATGCCGACCTACAGTTCAAACTGGATTCCAGGTATAGTTCTACGCCTCTTGGAACCATAGGAAAGGGCCAGGCAACTTTTCAGCTTTCTATCCCTGACAGCAGAGAGCCAGCGTCCGTTGAGTTTCTACTCACAGCAGGTGGAAAAAGGCAAGATCATCGTAAAATGACCTGGCAGCCTCGGCGGCACTGGAGAGTGTATATCGTGCCCATTACTCACCATGACCTCGGCTATACGGACACCATCGAAAACGTTCTGAGAGGATACGACAGATTCTATGATGATATTTTGCGGTTTTGCGATGACACCAACGATTGGCCGGAAGAATCCAAGTACCGATACACGGTTGAGGGCGCTTGGTCAGTACAGCACTTTATCGAAAACCGCACGCCTGCCGACATTGAGAGACTTGCCAAATATATCAAGCAAGGCCGAATTGAGATTGGCGCACTTTTCGGCAACGAGATAAGCAATCTGTGCAGCCACGAGGAACTTATCCGGTTGATGTATCCATCTTTTCGGCTGAAACGCAAATATGGAGCGGAGATTCTCACCGGCTCAATCACTGATATTCCGGGATTGAGCTGGGGACTGCCCACGGTGTTGGCGGGGGCGGGAGTCAAGTACTTTTTTGCCGGACTGCCGACATATTTTGAGTGGGGCCGAAGCGATATACACACCTTCTGGGATGAGGCAGCCATATTGCGTCACGGCAGGCCGGATGCCTTTTACTGGCAGGGGCCGGATGGCGAAAAGGTGCTGGTGTACTACCAGGGCAGCTACGGCTTCTTCAACCGTGTGGTTGGCCCTGATTCCTACGAGGAGGTGATGGACAGTCTGCCCGGTATGCTCGACGACTTGGAGAAAAAAGGCTCGCAGTTCGATGTGGTTCGCTACATACACAATGGTGTCGACAACTATCCGCCCGATGTGAAGATAAGTCACATTGCCAGGCAGTGGAACAGCAAGTGGGCGTATCCGCAGCTTATTGTGGCGACAAACTCGATGTTTTTTAGAGAGCTGGAGAAACAATGTCAGGGTATTCGGACGTTCAGGGGTGAGCTGCCGGACACGGATTATGTCGTCGGAGCAACTTCTACCGCTAAGCAAACGGGCATAAATCGCGTTACGCACGACCGGCTGCACTGCGCGGAAAAGTTGGCTACTATTGCGTCACTGGTCAGCGATTATACGTATCCCGCCGAAGAAATCCGGCAGGCATACGATAATATGCTGCTTTACGATGAGCACACCTGGGGGAAAGACTATCCCGCTGGGCGTGTACAGGATTGGGCCTGGCACGAGAAGAGCCACTACGCGTATAAGGCAGCCGGGCTGACAGAATCTATTCTGTCCAGTAGCCTGGAGAGTATTGCTCGAAAAGTGGAATTGAAAGAGCCGGGCCGCCACATCGTTGTCTTTAATCCGCTTTCTATCGAAAGAACGGATGTGGTGAGGGTGACTCGCTTTGATGCCAGAGGGGCATTTGACCTTATTGACGAGCAAATAGTCCCTGCCCACGCAGGGGTTAGCCCCTGCCCCTGGGCGGGGGGCACCTCGGCCCGTGGGGCCGAGGCTAATCGCCCGCGAGCAGCAGCTCGCGGGCATGTGCCATACCAGATTGTTGAGCTGGATAGTCCGCTTGCTCCGGCGCCGTATGCCGCACAGCGTTATGCCCGCGGCCAATTTGAGAAACATGAGCTCTTTGACCTTGTTTTCGTGGCCGAGAATGTCCCGTCACTCGGTTACAAGACGTATCGACTTGCGCCTGCACAAAAAGTTGCCGATGCCGTCAGTAGTGTAAGCGTAGGCGAGGATACTCTGGAGAACCGCTTCTTCAAGGTCACACTCGATCCGCGAACAGGAGGCGTCGCAAGCATATACGATAAGGAAATATCGCGGGAGATTGTTGATCAGGACGCCCCGGATAAACTGAATCAATTCGTTGCAAGATGGGTGCAGACCGGCAAGCGCGAGGGGCCGACCGGCGCGAAGATTACCAAGGGACAGAGCGGCCCAGTTTGCGCAAGTGTTAGGGTAGACAGTGCGGGGCCCGGCTGTCCGCAATTGATTCAAGAAATTACTCTTTATGACCGGATAAAGCGAATTGATTTTGCCAATCGGGTTCTGAAGGATTCCACGCCGCTATTAGAGATTTATTTTGCGTTTCCCTTCAAGATTGAGAATCCCCAATTCCGGTTCGAGGGCTCGAACTCGGTGATTGAGCCGCTGCGCGACCAGTTCCCCGGCTCAAACTCCAATTATTATGCCGTCCAACACTGGGCGGACGTATCCGATGGTCAAATCGGCGTGACACTTTCCGCTATCGAGTCGCATCTTTTAGAGTTCGGCGGCCTATGGCCGTGCTATGTTTCCCAGGCGCATCACGGAGTGACGCCGCCTGATTTCGGGCGTGATTTTGTTAAGAGGCCCCCCGCCTCAGGGCGGGGGCTAATTAGCCCTGCCACTTGTGGCAGGGGTCAAGGTCACATTTACGCCTTTGTGATCAATAGCAACTTCCGCACGAATTTCCAGCCGGTCCAGCAAGATGATATGTTGTTCCATTATTCGGTAACGACACACAAAGGCGGATGGGAACAGGGGCGTTGTCGAGATTTCGGCTGGTCAGCGGCTAATCCGCTCATTGGCGTCGTTGTGGATGGTAAACGACAAGGAACCCTCAGAAAAACGATGAGTTTCTGCCAGGTAGATAGGCCAAACGTCCTTTTGTTGACGCTCAAACGTGCGGAAGACGGTCCCCGCCTGCGCGGGGACGAGCTTGCCCCTGCGGAAGCAGGGGACCTAATCATCCGTCTTATCGAGACCGAAGGCCAAGAGGTCACTGCTAAAGTGATACTACCACATCTTACCATCAAAAAAGCCTGGCGAACGAATCTGGTTGAGGAAATCGCGCCGTTCGATTCCTGGTCCGTCCCGGAAAATCAGGGGGAACTGAGTTATATGGAGCACAGCGTTACCGTACCTATCAAGGCTTTTGGCATAAGTACGATTCGTATTATTTACTGGTGAGTGATGAACTGTAACACAAGCACAAAGGCACACAGGTTAGACACTGATTAACGTGGTGTAAATCCGCCGTCCGTCTGTCGGATAAATCCGTGAAATCGGTGTCTGAAAAATCCCTAGATAGCGACAATTCGATCTGGTCTTTGCCACTTTGTCCCTTTGTGCCTCGCTATTATTTGACACTGGCAGGCCTATCTCGATCTTTCTTCACGGTTTGTTTTGCTTGGGACGATCCAACCTTTGGCAACGGAAATACGTCCGACTCAGTTCGGGCGGTTTCGAAAAGCTTGGCGATCTGTCGAATGATTTCAGGGTGCTTCTCCGCCATATCGTGCTGTTCAGCAATATCTTCCTCAAGATTGTAAAGTTCGATCTTGCGGCCGGGCTTAGTGCAGACAGCCTTCCAACCCCCGACTTGATCAGGGGCCATACGTATAGCTTGCTGGCCGCCTAACTCCCAGTACAGATATTCGTGCTTTTTCTGCTTTTCGGGATGTCCTAAAAGAGTTGGCAGCATGGAAATGCCGTCAATATCGGGCGGCGGCTCTCTGCCGATGAGTTCACAGCAGGTCGGCAGAAAGTCCCAGAAAGCGGAAATATGGTCGCTTGTACTGCCGGCTTTGATTTTGCCCGGCCAACGAGCGATAAACGGCACCCGTATGCCGCCTTCGTAGACCGAGCCTTTGAGGCCTCGCAAAGGCCCGGCACTCTCGAAAAACGCCGAGTCCGCTCCTCCCGCAAAGGTCGGGCCGTTGTCACTTGAAAAAATGACAAGAGTGTTGTCCTCCAGGCCAAGCTCTTTTAGCAGGAACATGATTCGACCAACGTCTTTATCCATTCGGCTTATCATAGCCGCATAACAGGCTCTGGGAGTTGGGTGAGGGAAATATCCCTTCTGGCCAGTATATGGTGGGTCCGGCCATTTGCTCCGGTGTTGCGCCAGCGAGTCTTCTGGCACCTCAAGAGCGACATGCGGTATGGTAAAGGGCACATAAAGAAAGAAAGGCCTATTCTTATTGGCTCTTATGAATTTCAGGGCTTCTTGTCCTATTAGATCGTGCGAATAAATCTGCTGTTTGCCGTCGTTATTTGCGTCGAGCCACTCGATTTGGCCATTGCGCCAGAGGTGATTAGGATAATAGGTGTGGGCCTGGCGCTGACAGATATAGCCAAAGAACTGATCAAAGCCCTGTTTATTCGGATCACCGGTGGTGCCGACACGACCGAGGCCCCATTTTCCGAATGCCCCGGTGGCGTAGCCGGCACTTTTGAGAATTCTGGCTACCGTAATCGTGTCAGCTTCAAGAGGCCATTGTCCACCGGCTGTCGAACCTAATATCCAGCCTTGGGCACCGCCTACTTGTTTATTATCGCGGATCTGAGCATGACCTGTATGTAGTCCGGTCATCAGGGCGCAACGTGACGGCGCGGATACGGGACTACCCGAATAATGCTGAGTGAACCTCATACCTTGCGCAGCAAGCCTGTCGATATTGGGTGTTTTGATTTTCTTTTGGCCGTAGCAGCCTAATTCCGCATAGCCGAGGTCATCTGCAAGGATAAAAACAATATTCGGCCCCTGCTTCCGCAGGGGCAAGCTTGTCCCCGCGCAGGCGGGGATTGCTCGGGAACTAATCCACTTAAATTTGGCCGTACAACCCGGCAAAAGCATGCTGGCGGTTCCCAAGCCGACAGTCTTCATAAAGTCACGTCGGTTCACTTGTTGTCTCCATATCTATTGGTTTCTGCGGGAACCCCGCGTGGAACGCGGGGTTTTAGCCCCGGCCAATGGCCGGGGTACCCCCGCCAAAAGGCGGGGGCTAATATCCCTGCGTTTTACCGCAGGTTCTCTGGGCAGCTCATCTGCGCTATCATAGATTTTGCGAATTGCTTCTGCTATCTGAACCATGTCGGTTTTTGTGCCCATCAAAATACAGTGATGAAAGCACACCGATTCTTCGTGATAAATTCTGTGACAAACCGGCAGTTCAAACCTTGTAGGGTCGATTTGCTTCCAGTATTTGTTCGTGAGTTTGTGCCTCCAGGGCTTGGTATGCGGCCTGTACAACGCACAGTCATTGAGCGGCCGGTAGCTCGGCTCAACTGAACAGCCAAGCTCCGCAGCGAGAGCTTTTCTGAACGTTACAACTGGCAGTCCTTTGAAATCGTCCTTTTTATATCTGAAAGAGAAGTTGTAGTATGCGCCCATCGTTTGCCTTTTGTCACGTCGCATCGGCAGCACTCCCGCAGTCTCAGAGAGTAGGGAATCGAGGTATTTGGCGTTGTTTTCGCGCAGGCGGTTCTGCTGCGGCAGCCTTTTGAGTGCCTCAATGAGCAAAGCTGCCTGAAAATCCGTGATTCGATAATTTCCGGATTGGATGAAATTACCTTCATCGCTGTAGATGCCTGTGCCTTTCTCGGCAGAGGCTTTTGTTTCCGGTCTTCTGCCGCAATTTCTAAGCGCATCGAGTTTTTCATACAATTGCCAGTCGCTGGTGGTAAGAGCTCCGCCTTCGCCGGCTGTCATCAGTTTCGATAGTTGGAAGCTGAAGCTGCCGATGTCGCCGATGCTGCCGGCTGTTTTCCCGTTCCACTGGCCGCCATGCTTGTGGGCGCAGTCTTCGATCACCCAGAGATTATGTTTGGTGGCGATCTTGGTGATGGCGTCCATATCAGCGAAACTTCCGTACAGGTGAACGGGAATAATAGCTTTCGTTCGCGGCGTGATTGCCTCTTCGACCTTTGCCGGATCGATGCACCAATTATCTTGGCACACATCAACCAGTATCGGCACGGCATTTACATCCAGGACAGCCGCTGCCGTCCCCTGCCAGGTCAGCCCGGGTACAATGACCTCATCGCCCCACCCAATGCCACACGCCTCCAGCGCTAGTTGCAGGCTCACGGTTCCGTTGGCGACAGATAGGGCATATTTGGAACCAATAAATTCTGCAAAGGCCTTGTTGAATTCCGACTCTTTGGGCCCATTATATGACCAGACGCCGCTTTCTAATACTTCAAGCAGCGCACGTTCCTCCTGTTTATCCCAGACGGGCCATTTTGGCCAGGGATTCATTTTTATGTCTCGCACAGGCTCTCCACCATTGATGGCCAGTTTGCTCATGTCACTTTCCTTTGCTCAAGCGTATATCCTGTCTGGCTATTGCCGGACCAAAGTAACAAATTTGCCGCCCGATTGCAATTATCCCCCGTGAGAAAAAGTTTCCACGTTCCGGAATCGCGTTTTTACCGCGGAGTGCGCAGAGAGGTCAAATCCTAATATCCAAATTCTAAATCCTAAACAAATTCAAATAACCAAAGTTCAAAACATTTTGGACATTTGAAGTTTGAATTTGGATATTGTTTAGAATTTAGGATTTAGTGCTTAGGATTTTCATGGCGCTGACGGCGTTCTCTGCGGTGGGTTCTGCAGGGGGCTTCGGCCGGGCTTTCTCACGGGGTTTTTGGCGCTCTTTACTGGATTCTCTTTAGGAATCTTGCCATCCAATAGGGCAAAAGGAATATGTCACCACTATATTCCTGATGTCCACCATCGCCACCATCTAAGCGGAAAGGATTGTTATTGTGTTTGCTCATCGGACGTTCATCGGCCGGCAGGACTTTTCGCGTGGTTTGTTGACGGAAATTAGGCTCCAGAAAGTCCAAATCCTTGCGATGGCTGTTCTTTATAGTCCAGCCGATGGTGTCCAGTGGAAACTCTTTTAACGTCCATATACTTTCGTCCAAATCGAGTTCGGTGAGTCGCGCGGCGGCATAAATGAAATTCCATAGCGGATTTTTCTCCGGGCGTTCAATCTGCCAGTGGTCCTCTATCGCCTGGCGATATTTTTCACGCAGGTCGTCCGAAAAAGCGTATTTGTAGAGATTCCAGTAAGACAAGAAAGCCAGCTCGTCGTCAGAATGATTCCATTCGGTGGTTAGGTCAATGCCTGGAACGCGAGCCAGTTTTGTCACGGGGGTCATAATGTTTTCCAAGTAGCCATGCTTTTGCAGTAACTCAAGGGCCTTGTCTTTATATATTTGCTTGCCCGTGAAATGATATGCGGCCTGCAGAAATGAAATGATCTCGACGGAGTTGAGTCTGCGGTCGCCGACCTCTCGGGGAAACTGATTAACATAGTCGGGATTCCACCTGCCCCAGAGAGTAGGCTTGCCATCGTAGTCGATAAGGTACAAATCATTTCGCACGATGTGGCTGGCGATTTTATCCATCAGGCTTATCGCCCGTTGACGCCACTTTTGGTCAGGGATTATTTCTGCAAAGATAGTATAGGCGAAAAAGTGCCCCACAATTTCATCGCTGCTGGTTGTGCCTTTCCAGGTCCAGATTACGTCCTCGCCGGTGTGCCAATGCTGCTTATCTGCCATTTCGTAGCCAGCCCGTTCAAAAGATCGGGCAGGGAACCCATCCAGAGGATTAACCTGTTCCAGGCGTTCCATCGCTTCAAACGATTCGTAACAATTCTGCAACGCTTCATCCGACTTGGTGACAGCGTATCGGAAAAGTTCGCCCGCCAAATACATAGCCGTCCACAGCCCATCGTTATCGCTGTCGACCAGTGTTCCTGTTGATAAGTCGCCGGGCTTATCCATAACAAAGCCGCTATTTAAGCCGTAGCGTATGTGGCGTTGTCGCGTCAGCCGGTCAAAATGGACTGCCTTTTCCTGAAGGGTCATCATTTTGAAGTGGATAATGCTCAGCCCCTGCTCGGAGAGAATTAGCACCGAACCATCTGGACCTTCGCAAATATCAACCACGTTGTCGTCCACGAGCCAGCGTTTCGAGGCGTAATAATCTATCTGACCGCCTCTGTGCAAGGCAAATGCCCCCTTAGGTGTTCCGAACCAGATTTTGTCGCCGATTTGCTTGATACAGCATATATCCGTCCAAGGCAGTCTTTTTTGCCAGGCTGATTGCTGGGTAAAGGACTCTGCGTCCAGTTCGACATATCCATCTGTCGCGCCGACAAGAACGCGTCCGCTGCCTGTTAATTCCAGGCAATTTAGATTCCGGCCTTTGAAAACTGTGGCAACTTCTTTTCCGGGCGAGAAGGCATCGAGTTGGCGCTCGGATAGCAAAAGGAATCGGTTGCGCTGGCGCTCAAACTGGAGCTGTTTTATCTGTATTTGCTCTATCTGCTGCTTGAAAGCAGCCTGGCCCTCGTGAAAGTAGGCAACGCAGTCTTTCGCTGTGACCAGAAAATCGAAGTCACCTGCCAACTTGAATGATTTAACATCGGGCATCTGGTGCGGTACAGAAAATCGCCCAGCCCAGGCGTTGCTGAAGACAACTTTGTCCGTCAGATAAACAAATTGGTTACCAAAGGTGTCCAGGTCTTTTATTTTCATATCGAGCATGGGCCTGTACTGGCGATCCGCCACCAACTTGCCGCTCTGAGCCTGCAAAAGTCCCACTTGCGACAAAATAAGGACGCGGCCATTTCTATCCGACCGTACTTTGATAAGTTTGACCCCGGCCAGTTCCTCGGAAAGCGGAATCTTCTCCGCGTAATCCTGTAAAAAAGGACGGTCAAGATAAAAAGGCTGCACCTTTGCAGAAGCAGGCAATGTCATGCTAAGTAAAGCGTAAAGAACTGCGTATCGTACGCTCATAATCTCACCTCGAAGTTTCGATACCTGGAAAAGCCCGCACCAGAACACTTTCATAAGTAATAATTCACTATCACTTGGGTCGTGTCGGAGATTATAATACAAGATTAAAAAGAAGGAAAAGTTGATCATGTCAAAGTTAGAACTTAAATGCAGGTCTACCACAGATAGCGTCAAAATAATCGTGTGCGTAACGGTAATATCTCTTTTGTCGCCTCTGGCTTGCTCGCAAGAAATATCTTGCGACTCAGCGCAGTGGAACGGCCGTGTGCTGCGTCATTCCGAAGTGGTCTTTATGTATACCGCCGATAGCGATGCCTACCGAGCATACGATGCTACGTTTGTAGCCTGGGGCGGAGCAAACACAGCCGAGCAGGTTAAAAGGCATCATGACCTGGGAATCAGGTGCACCGGCTCGATGTGGTGTCTAACTGCCGGGGCAGAGAACATCCACAAAAATCCTGCGTTGCGCCAAGCCTGTGCCGTTGATATCGAGGGTAATCCTGTTGAGGTTCCCTGGCTGTTCGACCACACTTACCAGGGTACTAAGACATATTTTGGCTGTACGAACCATCCGGAGTTTCGGTCTCTGTGCCGTCAGCGGGTCCGCCAGGTTATGGCTGGGAAAGCTGACGGGCTGCACATCGACGACCATCTCGGCACCGCCGGGGCAGCGTGGTGGCAGGGCGGCGGCTTCTGCGACTACTGCATGGAGGCCTTTCGCGCATATCTAAAGGAAAACGCAACCAAAGAGCAGCTCCAGCAGGCATCTGTCGAAGATCTTGATACGTTCGATTATCGCGCGCTAGTGCGCAAGTACGCCAAGACCCATGCCGAATACAAAAAAGTCCAGCATAAAATTCCCCTGATGGATTTGTTCCTGGACTTTCACGTCAAAGCTGCTGCCGAGCACACGCGACAGTTAGGCCAACTGGCTTCGGAGGTTGTCGGGCGTCCGGTACTACTTAGTGCCAATGCTTGTATACCGAACAAAGCCCACGAGTACGTAATCAAGCACCTGACGCATGTGGTTTGCGAAGTCAGTCAAAACGCAGAGTCGGGCACGGATAAAATCGACCGCCGCTTGCGCGGGGGCGAGCCTGCCCCTGTGAAAACAGGGGCCATCGAAGCATATAATCTGGCGACCAAGCTGGGTAAATCCATGGCTGCCACCGCATCGGGCTGGGACTGGGCCTACGTTAAGGAGCATCAGTGCGAAGAGCTTGTGCGCTTTTGGATTGCTCTGGCATACGCCCACGGGCAGTGCTTTATGGTTCCGCATCCGAAAAGACAATGGTGCTTCAACAACAAACTTGGCACCCACTGGTACGCTGCTCCCATCGACCAGTTCGCCCCTTTGTATCGATTCATACGAGCAAACACCCGGTGGTTCGATGACTTCAAGGCCGTCAACGCTGAGGCGGTAACTGCGCCCAAAAATGTGCTCTGTACAGTCAGAGTCAAGGCTGATTCTTCGCAAGTTGTCTTACACGTTTTGAATCTTTGTTACGACAAAGACAACAAGCGTATAGAGCCGGTCGCACCGGTACCAATCAGTTTGAAGAAATCGTTGATTGGAGACACTGTAGAACAGGCGAGAATTCTATCTTATGATGCTGCCCCGCTGACAATTCCGGTAAAAGAGCAGGATGGGACAAAACAAATCGTTCTGCCCGAGTTGAAATTGTGGAGCCTTGTAGTTTTTGAATAGTAGGCCCAAGTCATAATTTTAGCTATCTGGGCCTATCGTGTCTTTTGGCGTAGCAAGCCCGGGGCCTCCCGCCGCAACGTAGCCGTGGCTTGCACCGGAGCGGTCCGGCGAAACCCAGAACGCATACAGTTGGCCGTTCGTGAGGTAGAAACGGAGCTTTACCACCTTACCGGCAACCGCCGCCAGGTCGCTTGCGTCTTTCCACCGAACCAATTGAAGCGTGTTGTCGGCGCTTATGGGCAGACAATTGTCACGTGAAAACGGGGCTATTACCTGACCAGCCTCGTCCAATACTTCGGCTCGGAACTCACCGGCATCGGCGTCGACATTAACGAACAGATATTTGCCGGTGAAACGAACGCATCTGGTTGTCAGCGTGCCTCCTGCCTTGCCGGCGTCCATAGAGGCAAATCCGTCACGTCGCAGGGTAGCCAGGCCCGTGCTGCAAACGCCTGAGGCGCTCGAGCCACGAACTCCCGCCCGGCCACTAACATAAAAGTAGAGCTTGTCGCCCACAATCAGACAGCCGCCGCCGGCAGACTGGACGTTTCCCCAGTTCCAATCGCCGTAGTTCTCCGAAACGCCGATGAAAGCCCGGCGGTCTGGACGGTGCCAGTGGAAACCGTCCCGGCTGAAACCCAGACAGACATAGTTGGGTTTGGCGCGGTCATTCGGCTGGCCCGGCCAGATGGTAAATAACCCAAGCAGCAAACTCTCGTAGGCTACTGCATCCAGATTGTACAGCTGCGGCGTCACCATTAAGTCCGGTCGGGGTGGATCAAGGCGATCGGCACCGACCCACAATGGGGCCTCCTCAGCCTTCCACTGGGCACCAGCAATAGGGTCGGCGTGCTCACGGTAGCGCCTTGCCCGGCCCAATTCGGGCACACCACATCGAATGCTATAGACCCATACTTTGCGAAAAGGATTGTAAAAAACGGTAGTCCGGTCACCGACCGGTGTGCTCACCGCTGTGGGCTCGCCCCAGTGGATGCCGTCCGCAGATTCGTGGACAAAGACCGCCCAGCCCTGCGGCGTAGACTGCGTCACAAATAGCTTAAAGCGTTTAGCAGGGTCTTTCTCCTCAAGGTCAAGCCACACAGTGGCTGAATCGCGTTGGCCTTGGTGGACAACATTAGTCCCCGGCTTCACGTCCAGCGTCGGCTTTTCCCAGGTGATTCCGTCTTTCGATGTGGCGTAGCACGTGGCCAATGTATAGCCACCCATATACCACATTTTGAAAAGCTTGTCCTGTGGGTCGTACCACACGCCGTCGCTGAACACCATAGCTGTTGGTGCCGGATGCCCGCCTGACTGCGTGCTCATCTCCCAGGGCTTATCAGGTTTAAGCACAGGATTTTTGGGGTAATATTCTGCCTGATGGAAGGTTCTCGTTAGCGTCGTGTGTTCGATAAGGAAGTCGTCAACGAACAATTGACGCCCAACGTCTATAGGGATAACCGCAGGAGGGGACTCCAGATAGGGTACACGCATCGGCTCGCGCGTAAGCTGTTCGGTTTTTGGCGGCCATTCGTCCGGCAGAATAATGCCATTGTAGAGCTTTTCGCTTGCTCTGGAGTCACCTGCCACCATGGGCAGAACTGCCGACACGACCAGCCATGTGGACACTTTCTGGAGATAGGACTTTTTCATCGTGGGTAATGTATCGAATCAGCGTAACGGACGCAAATAATTTGGCATTTTTTTTGACGAGATCGGTCTGGCCAATTATCCTGGCTGTTGTTTCCTTCATATAGACTGTATACGGGGGACCCCGCTTGGCGGGAACCCAAATGAGGGCAGTAGAATGAAATCAATAAATCGTCGAGAGTTTATCAAAAGTTCTGTTGGTGCCGCTACAACCTTGTCGTTACTATCGCCTGGAAAGTCGCACGGGGCCAACGACAAAGTCGTGATAGGAGTAATGGGGCTTGGGGGACGGGGAACATACTTGGCGCAGTGCTTCGCTAAGCGGCCGGATGCGGAGATTGCTTATCTGTGTGACCCGGACACCAGGCGTTTTGCGCGAGCCCGCAAGATCGTAGAAGAAGCTCAACATAAAAGTCCCAAGCTGGCCCCTGAGGGGCTGGTGCAGGATTTCCGCAGGATTCTCGATGACGGCAGTGTCGATGCCCTTATCAATGCCACGCCCGACCACTGGCACGCTCTTGGAACCATTATGGCTTGTCAGGCTGGCAAAGATGTCTACGTGGAAAAACCGCTTGCCCATAACGTCTGGGAGGGCAGAAAGATGGTCGAGGCCGCCCGTAAGTACAATAGGGTCGTCCAGGTGGGCATGCAGTCGCGAAGTGCTCCTTACGTGCACAAAGCCAGGCAATACATTCAGTCGGGCAAACTTGGTGACATTCATCTTGTCCGCGTGTTCAATATGATGCAACATCCCAGGCAGCAAGACCGTTCCGATCAGGCGATTCCCGAAGGTTTTGACTATGATTTATGGTGCGGCCCTGCTCCGAAATTACCTTATAACCTGAGCCGGCAATGGCTCAATCAGTGGGAATATAGTTGTGGTCCCATAGCCGGCGACGCCGTTCACCAATTAGATTTGGCCCGGTATTTACTTAATGATGTGCCGTATCCGAAAAGTGTTTCCCAGTTTGGGCGTGTCGATGCCCTGCTGGATGGTCGCCAAACGCCCGATACTCAATTGGCGATTTTTGAATATGATCGGTTCAGCCTATTATTTGAAGCTGCGCTCTGGACGCCTTATATAACAAAAACGCCGATGGAGCTGCGGGATTTGGACCGGTTTCCCGACTGGCCCTTCAACGGTACGAGGGTCGAGATTCTGGGAACCGAAGGCTTCATGTACTTTGGTCGGCATGGCGACGGCTGGCAGGCGTACAACGCCAATAGCGAATTAGTCCAGTCGGAATATGGCCGGCAGGCCGATAAACAACACCAGGATAACTTCATCGACTGTATTCGCACGCGCAATAAGCCAATCGCCGATGTGGAAATAGGCCATTATTCTGTACTGTTGTGTCACCTGGCTAACATTTCATATCGTGTGGGAAATCAGAAGCTGCATTTCGACTCCAAAACCGAATCGTTTAGCAACTGTGACCAGGCGAACAAGTATTTGAAACGCCAGTATCGCCAGCCCTGGGTCGTATCGGATGAAGTGTAACATCACCGTGGGCAATTACGGATTGGCCCAGCCAGGAGAAGGAACAGCAGCCGTCCAGTTGGTGACATCGTTGCCGTAATCGCTCGGCACTTTGCGAGTCAACGATTTGCCGCCGCCATCAGCTTCAACTGGCCATAAATCTACACCGCCAGGCTGATCATCAGGATGTGAACCATCACTAAAATTGACCCTGTCCACGCGAATATAATGCCGCGTCCCGAGAGCATCCACATCGCCAGGCATAGAAAGCTCCAACTTCTCGCCGCCATTTTTCAGTTGACCATCATAAGGGCCAACAACCATCACACCAGCAGGCCCCTCCAGGTTCGTTTCTGTGCGAAACGAACCTGCTGGGGCAGGCATCGCACCTGCTGCCGCGTCTTGCGACGCGAGTCGCAGCGGCAAGCCATATCGGGCAGCAAAACTGTCCAGATGCTTTACGACTAACAAATAGCCGCCAGCAGGTATCGTGACTGCCGGGCTGGACGGAAAGACATACTCGATACCATCGGTAAACCGCCAGGGCTGGCTGGTCATATAGTCGTATAAGGTAACCGGCTCCGCCGTTATGTTGTGAAGCTCAATATACTCCTCATCCTGATTGCCTGAG
>Ga0315312_1000795_pt1 | contig 30319 bp, 21 predicted proteins | sample TDP7_MG_FD_203629 | JGI IMG/M metagenome (GOLD analysis project Ga0315312, IMG submission 203629) | Freshwater sediment microbial communities from Lake Towuti, South Sulawesi, Indonesia - TDP7 | ecosystem: Environmental > Aquatic > Freshwater > Lake > Sediment | place: Indonesia: South Sulawesi... | reverse complement strand
TTTTGCCCTCTGCGACCTCAGCGCTCTCTGCGGTTAAAAGGATCTGGCCAAGCCACATGCGAATTTTGAATATCCAACAAGGAACTTCGAATTTCGAAATTCATCATTCGATATTCGACAGATCCGGGCTGCACGCTATGCGGTGCCGGAACAGACTCCTTACCAAATAGTTTGATGGTCCCAATAGGGGCGGATTTCCAACCAAAAGCGAAATTTGACCTACTCAACGTTCTTGGTTTTCGACGTCTCAATTCTTGAAGAATAGGCTTGTTTCTGGCATAATAGTACCGCGCGCGCAGATATCCGAGGATTTCGACACGTGGCTGCCCAGACTTGATTATGGCCATGCGCTTAGCTTGTGGCTTTGGCGCAGAAAGTCTCTATGAGTGACGTTACACGCATCCTAAACGCGATTGAGGCGGGCGATACTCGAGCTGCGGACAAATTGCTTCCTCTGGTCTACGAGGAGTTGCGTCTTCTGGCTGCTCAAAAGTTGTCGCAAGAACCACCTGGGCAGACGTTGCAGGCGACGGCCTTGGTCCATGAGGCCTACCTGCGTCTGGTCGGTGCAGAAGCCCAGAGCTGGAAGAGTCGTGGCCACTTTTTTGCAGCCACCGCTGAGGCCATGCGCCGGATTCTTGTCGAGAATGCACGCCGGAAAAAAAGCGCCAAATATGGAGCCGGCCACCTACGAATTGACCTTGACAGTGCAGCCGCAACCGGCCAAGAAAAGTCTGAGGAGCTTATTGCTCTGGACGAAGCACTGACAAAGCTCGCTGCTCAAGATCCCACCAAAGCTGATTTGGTCAAACTTCGCTTTTTCGCGGGCTTGAGTATCGACCAGGCAGCGGAACTGCTGGGTATTTCCCGTGCCACAGCGATTCGACACTGGTCTTTCGCCCGGGCATGGCTTTTCGACCAGATCAAGAAAGGTGGCTGAATAATCCCAGCCGCCTTTTACTTCTTTATGACCACAGATGAACCCAAATTAGCAATGCCAGAAATCTGTGCAATCTGTGGATATTTTTAATTTTTTGGTTTTTCTTGAGTCGGTTTTGACCTGAATTTCGCATTATAGTATGGGGGCAAATGACAGAGGAGCCATTTGTGGAGCCTACACTAAGGGATATCGAGGCGCTCTATCACGCAGCGCTTGAAAAAGAGGCTGGGCGGGAGCGATCCGCATATCTGGATGCCGCCTGCGGCGAAAATACCGCCCTGCGAGCTCGTGTTGAGGCCTTACTCAAAGCCAATGAAGAAGCTGGCAAGTTCCTGGAGAGTCCGGCGTTTGAGCCAGACCTTACCCTCGACACGTCGCCTCTGACCGAAGGGCCTGGCACAGTCATTGGGCGGTACAAGCTATTAGAGAAGATCGGCGAAGGCGGAATGGCTGTGGTCTACATGGCGGAGCAGCAAGAGCCTATCCGCCGAAAAGTGGCCTTGAAGATTATCAAATTGGGCATGGATACCAGGCAGGTTATTGCCCGTTTCGAGGTCGAACGACAGGCCCTGGCGATGATGGACCATCCCAATATCGCCAAAGTCCTCGATGCCGGCGCAACAGAAACTGGGAGGCTATACTTCGTGATGGAGCTGGTTACTGGTGTTTCTATCACTGAATACTGTGATAAGAATAACCTCAGCACGAAAGACCGGCTGGACTTGTTCATCCAGGTCTGTAATGCCGTCCAGCACGCCCACCAGAAGGGCATTATCCATCGAGACATAAAGCCATCCAACGTGATGGTCACGCACCATGATGGCAAACCTGTTCCCAAGGTCATCGACTTTGGGATTGCCAAGGCCATCAACCAGCGCCTTACTGAAAAGACGCTCTTTACTCGCTACGCCCACATCATCGGCACGCCCGCCTATATGAGCCCTGAGCAGGCGGAGCTAAGCGATATAGACATAGATACACGCACGGATATTTATTCGCTCGGCGTTCTGCTCTATGAACTACTGACCGGAACAACGCCTTTTAGTGAAGAGGAACTCCGTAAGGCAGGCTACATCGAGATGCAGCGGGTCATCCGTGAAAAAGAGCCGCTCAAGCCGTCGACCAAGCTAAGCACCCTGGGCGATACTTTGACGGATGTTGCCGAGCACCGCAAAGCCAGTCCGGATTTGTTGCGAAGGCTTATCCGCGGCGACCTGGACTGGATTGTAATGAAGTCTCTGGAGAAGGACCGTGCCCGCAGGTACGAAACAGCTAATGGCCTTGCTCTGGACATCCGCCGGCATCTGGAGCATGAGCCTGTCATCGCCAGAGGCCCCAGCGCAACGTATCGCCTCCAAAAATTCCTCCGCAGACACCGCACACAGGCCATTGCCGCTCTGGCGATAGCGGTTGTAGCCGCCGCTGCTGTTGTCGTTCTTTCCTTGTGGAATCAGGACAGGCTCCAATTGGCAGAGGCGGAAGGCTTCAGGCATCGGGGCATCCTGTCTCAAGCCCGGGAGCAGTACGCCAAAGCAGACCGTGCAGCAGCACTCCAGACCGTCAAATCCATCCTCCGCAGCAAACATGTAGGCCCCGAAGCGCAGCTTCTCTATGCCGGCATCCTCGTAGATGGCCGTCGTTCAGATGAGGCCGTGACCATGCTGGGAAATCTTCTCAATGACCGGCCTGAGATTGCCGGCGCCGCTCATTCGCTACTGGCCCGAATCCTCTGGGAGACTGAATCGCCTAAGGCCGAGAAGCTCAAAGAGATTGACGAGCACCGCCAAAAGGCTGAGGCATTGCTTCCGCAGACACCAGAGGCCTATTTCCTGCGTGCGATGACAGCCGTCACAGTGAAGGAGCAGCTTGCATCGCTGGATAGGGCCTTGCAGCTTGACCCGAGCCATTATGAGTCCCGCCGGCTGCGGGCCTTTACGTACTACGCATCCAGGAAGTACGACAAGATGGAGCACGATGCGCTGGTCATGCTCGCGCTGCGCCCGAAAGACCCGTTGGGTTATTCCCTGCGTGCCGTTGCATGGCGGGAGTTAGGCCGCTATCAAGAGGCGATTGCGGACTATGATAGCGCGATCGCACTGACGCCGAAGGATAGTAACGAGTGCGTTGATCTTTTCGTCCAACGCTGCGAAGTCTTGCTCCGCATGGGCGATTACGACCGTGTCATTGCCGACGCCCAGGCGTCCCTTATTATCCCCGCCCACCGGGCGGGGTTCCCTCGCCTTCAGTTCCACGGCTTCTGTGCCCTGACGGCTCTGGGCGATTACGACAAGGCAACTACCCTATTCCGGCAGATTATCGCTCCCGGCCATGAAGCTCGCAGCCAGTTCCAGGAATGGTGCGCCAAATACGTATTCGACACCTTAGAGGCCGGTCGGTCCTGGCATCCGCCGAGCACGCCGCCGACGCTGTTTCGGCGCGCGAGCGCAGGCGTCCCGAGCGCAGCCGAGGGACCTTCCCGAGCGCCAGCGAGGGACCTGGGTGCAGCATTCCTGCCAATGCTGGAGGCTGAGGAGGACTATCATGATCTGTCGGCCAAAGCAAGACGTGTCATCACGGATGGTTTTACCGCTCGCTGGTCACCGGATGGCAAGAAGCTGGCCTTCAGCGCGGGCGTGCACGGCTATAGTGGCGTGGCGGTCTTCGATCCCGCTACGAAGGAAACCGAGCTACTCATCGTCCCTGGCAAGGACCCAAAATGGTCACCCGATGGGAAATATATCGCCTTTGTTCGGGATTGCCAGTTCCTTCGCGTCTCGGAATTCATTGCCGCCGAACGCAGGTATCAACATCGTTTGGCGCTGGACGAAGAAGTCTGGGTGATGAACGCCGATGGCACAGAGCCGAGGCTTCTGGCACGGGGCTGCTGGCCATCCTGGAGTCAGGACTCAAAGCATCTCTACTATAAATCCCGCGCAGACAACATCTTCTATTCGGTCTCCACCGAAGATAGAGAGGCCCGCCCCACGCCGGTCCTATCGTGTACCAACAACTTCCCGTCGATATCGCCCGATGAAAAGTGCGTTGCTTACCTCGAAGGCGGATCACTGAAGGTCAAGGACCTCGCCTCCGAGAAATTTCTTGCCGAGTGGCCTGCGCCTCTTGCGATGTGGGGCGGCGCCGGCTGGTCCCCAACGGGCAGGGAACTCTGCATGGGAGGCGTCAACGATGCGGAGCAGAGGACCGGGCTATGGATCTACACCCTCGATAGGCCGCAGCCGGCAAGAGTCCTTAGCGGCCAGGTCGTCAGTGCGTCCTGGTCTCAGGATGGAAGAGCAATGGTCTTTGCTTTGGGTCCGCCGTACTATGAGATATGGTCCGCCGATCTCGATCCCAACGTGCTAACTATCGAGGCACTCGGCCCGGGTCAAACTCCACACGAGCACTATCAGGAGATGCTGCGCCTTTACACCCGCAGGATCGAGGCTGACCCTCTGGATGCTTACGCCTATTCCGACCGTGCGCACTACTATGATTGCCTGCACGAGCGGGAAAAGGCTGCTGCCGACATGAGGCGGTGGTCAGCCGTCATGAGCGGCAGAGACCCTTCGGATTTGGATTTCGCGGCGCCGCAGAACCCCGCCCAGCGCTGGGCGGGGCGTGTCATCAACATCCCATTTGGTTATCAAGTCGTGTTCTCTATTGAAAGAAGTGAAAACCAGATTCCAGTACTATGTGTTGCCTATGGGCAGAAAGGAAGGTGGAACATGAAATCGTATAAAATTCCCACGTTCTTAGCGTCACTATTTGGATTTTGTCTTTTCTCAGGTCTTGACACGCCACCCGCCTATGCAGATGTCACGTTCGGCGAGCGTGTGAACTTGAAGTCAGTCGTACCGGTCATCGATACCACGGACGGGAATATAGAGTGCTTCTCGTATGATGGGCTGGAGGTGTATACCATTGTCTTGCTCAAGAACCGCCCAGGAGAGAATGCCGACTGGGACCTGTGCGTGCAGAAACGGGTCTCAACAGACGCCGCTTGGGGTCCACGGCAGAATCTTGGCCCTGCAGTCAATAGTCCAAAAGAGGATGGCGGTGCATCTATTTCTGCTGATGGACTTATCCTTTACTTCGGTTCAGACCGTCCTGGCGGATACGGGAGTTTCGATATCTACATGACGACGCGCGCGTCGAAGAACGATCCCTGGGGACAGGCGGTAAACCTTGGTCCGACGATCAACAGTTCTGCCGCCGAGAATTTCTGTCAGATTTCGGCGGACGGCCTGGAATTGTATTTCGCATCGTGGCGGGCCGGTGGATATGGTGATGGCGATATCTACGTGGCAAAACGTGCGACAGCAAACGACCCATGGGGAAAACCGGTGAATCTCGGTCCAACAGTCAATAGTGCCTACGGCGAGACGTATCCATCTCTCTCGCCGGATAGTCTGTTGCTATTCTTCTGCGACAATTGGCAGGCTTCGCCTCGTCCCGGAGGGTACAGCAGTCAAGATATTTGGATGACTAAACGGGCGAGCCTTTCGGACCCCTGGGAGATACCGGTTAATCTGGGATCGAGGTTCAACAAACAGACATGGAATTACGCACCATGTATCTCGGTAGATGGGCGCACGTTCTACTACCATACTGCTTTGACTCTGGACCCCAGCACGTGGGATTGCTGGCAGGCGCCGATCATTTGGCGTTCCGATTTCACATTCGGCCAGCCAGTCAACCTCGGACCGGCCATCAACAGTCCGGCGTCTGAGTGTTTTGCAGGGCTCTCGCAGGACGGTCTCTCTCTATGCTTAGACCGGCAGGACGCTGGCGTCTGGACTGTACGGATGGCGACACGCGCCACGAAGGATGATCCCTGGGGCACTCCCGTGAAGGTCTGGTCACCAGGGGACGATTTTCGTGTGCTCGCTAAGACTTTCAAAGTCAGGCCGGGCAGGACGACTGGTGACGGCCTCGAGTGGTACCTTACTCTTGACCCTAGCCTTTGGATCGGATACGGGAACTGCGACATCTGGATGATGAAGCGAGAGACAATAGACGCCGATTTTGGTCCACCCGTGAATCTCGGCCCAGTAGTCAATAGCTCCGCTGACGAGATGGCACCGTCTATCTCGTCCGATGGGCTGGAACTGTACTTCTCGGGATACAGATCTGCGGGTACGTACGTTCGCTCTGGAGGTTACGGTCAGTCGGACATGTGGGTAACAAGGCGTGCGACCAGGAATGATCCTTGGGGTACGCCTGAGAATCTCGGTCCCGCCGTCAATAGTGCCTATGCGGACGTTCGGCCGTTTCTCTCGGCGGATGGCCTGGTGCTCTTTTTTGACTCGGAGCGGCCAGGCGGGTATGGGCAGGGGGACCTGTACATGACCAGGCGCGCAACTAGAAACGACCCCTGGGAAAAGCCAGTCAATCTTGGCCCGGTCATCAACAGCCCAGCCTACGATGAATTTGCATCAGTATCAGCCGACGGGTCAACGCTCTACTGGGACTGCGACCGCCCCGGTGGTTACGGCAGTTTTGATATCTGGCAGGCACCCATCACCGCGATAGTTGACTTCAACGGCGACGGGATTGTAGACATGAAAGATTTTTCCAAGTTAGGTCAACACTGGGACCAGGATGAATCGTCGGTGGTTGATGTCGGCCCGGTGCCCTGGGGTGACGGCAGGGTCGATGTTCTCGATATAGCGGCTTTAGTTGAACAATGGCTGAGCGGCTTCTAATACCGGCAGTCTCTCGTCCGGCCTTCAAATTGACAATTGAAAATTGAAAATTGCTGAACCGGGCAGTGACGCCGTGACCAGAGCGTTTTTCTGCCACAGAGAACTCAGAGACCTCAGAGTAACTATTCTATTTTTTTACCTCTGTGAACTCGGTGTCCTCTGTGGCTCTTTTTGTTTTTGCCAGACGGATTTACACTGTTTTAACATTGCGGATTGTCTAACCGTGTTAATCCCTCGGTGTGGCTCGGGACGGCGTCCGCGTGAATCCGTGTCTATACATTCTTGGCCGCAGCAATCTTGAGCCCGGCAGTTTTCCGCTGGGGGATGCCTCACGGCACTAGTCCGGCCTGATTGACCCCTGCCTTCGCAGGGGCAAGCTTGCCCCCGTGCAAACGGGGGTCCGTATCCGTTCGGCTGCGCTCAGGACAGGTTCTACGACCGAGCCGTGAAGCCGTAACGGCAGTGTTTTTTTGCCACAGAGAGCACAGAGAACTAATAAGAATATCGAATATCAAATAAGGAATTTCGAAATTCAAAATTCAACATTCGGTGTTCGATATTCATTTCTTGTCTTGTGTCCTCTGTGGCTTTTTTTCGTTGAGAATTCACTTGACACCGAGCCGCTGCCGTGTATAATAGATATCTAACAAATAAGGCAAAAGCTTATGAGTAGATGAGAAAATGGGTAAATGAGAAATCACATAAACACATTCACCAAATCCGTGTTCACCCCGTGAGATAGGTGCAGCCGATATCTCGCTGGGTGAATCTGTGTAATCTGTGGTTAATGCTGAGAAGACGGCGATCATTTTTACTAAATTATGCAAAACAAAGCCAATTTTGAACGGCAGAATACAGGATTCAGAATTCAGGAGACAGAATGCAGCATGATAATATTTGTAAAAACAAAGCCAATTTCTATAAGGTCACAATCAACACAAGCTCAGTAATAACAAAGGATTATGAAAAAAAGATGCGATTTCAGAATCTGGCAAAACAAAGCCAAACAAAGCCAATTTGTGTCTTTGACCGCGGAGAACACTGAGCACGCAGAGATGAAAAATATTTGTGTAAGTGATTGTCCAGTAAAGAAATACGCTCTATATCCTATTTCTCTGTGTTCTTTGCGAACTCGGCGGTTAATGAAAAACAAAGCCAATCCTTCGACTTTGCTCAGAGCCTGCCCCGAGATAGCCGAGGGGACAGGCCAAAGCCAATTTCCACAGGGGGCGCAAAATGGACGCGAACTTTTTTGCAGAAAAAAGGTCAGAAAGCTTCTGCTGCGCTGCAAAGCCCAAAAGAACTCTTTTTAGTTGGCCAGGAATAGAAGCAACCGGGATTAACAAGTCAGATTTACGGCGTCAGTTAATATCCCAATCTGCCCCATATAGCCTTCTGCATCTTTTGCAAATCAGCCAGACCCTCGTCGGTAGTAGGCGCATAATGGTGCGGCGGATTTGCCATCTTGCCGACCCTTATCGTCTCTGCTCCTCCATACTTCCAGTAATCGCTGTGGCCATCAGCGAAAGAGACGTTCGTGCCGTCGGCATGTCGGACAAACGGTGGGTCCCACCAATTGGGCTTAACGTAATGAATAGCATAACTATCCGGAGTTATCCGGCCTTCGTCAAGAAAAACGAGTCTATGTGCCGGCGGGGGGACGGTAATCTCTGTTCTCCTCTTAACCATCAACACCGTCTTGCCCACTCTCACTCCCTCGTTGCCCTTATAAGTTCCGGTCGCATCGAAACAGCCATTCATACCATAACCTGTGGAGTACGTGCGCATCTCTCCACGAATACCGGTAGGGCACCGGTAAACCTTTTCGGTTTTACAGTATGTAAATAGCGCTCCGAGTCGGATAGCTTGTATTTGTATGTCTAACGGTCGTTGTTCTCCCTGCATGAAACCGCTGGCGCAATCGTTGCCTACCCAATAGCGCTCGCCTCTATGAGGACCAGATGTGGGCACGGGTGCAGCGGGGGTGGCGGTAGGAGCCCAATAGGCTTCGCCGTTAACAATCCTGTCATCGTTATCATCTGCATACATAATCCAGCAAAGTGTCAGTGTCTTTATATGGTTAAGGCAAACCGCGCGTCTGCCCTGCTCTCTGGCCCGATTCAGTGCGGGCATCAGGATTGCCATCAGTATTGCGATGATGGCGATTACCACCAAAAGCTCTATTAAGGTAAACCCCGTTAGAAAACTGCACCGAAAGAGGTGGGGCCAAGAAATCTCAATCCCTTCTAACGGGGTAAATCCTTGTCGCACACATCCGGTGCCCTTTCTTTCGTGATCGATCATTGTTTTACTCCTTATAGTCCTCTACGAGGCCAAATTTGCACCTTCGCTTAAGCTGCTATTTCACACATACTGCGTTTTAGCGACGCTGGTATGGCTGGTCAGCCCTTTACGATACCAAACGTGTCGTAAATCAGGCTGTGCTTGCGATACTTCTAACTTGGCAGTTCTCTGTCTGCCTCGCCATAGAAATCCAGAAGTCACCAAGCATTATAACATTTGGCAGGAATTCCTGCAATTGATTCAAAACTAACCTTCACAGGTGTCGCCTTTCCAAGTTTTGAGGAAATTGAGATAAGATTGGCAATAGATGACACTTACTACAACTGGCCAAGAAGCAAGCTAACGCCGAAGAGGGCAATTTTCGGGCCTCGTCCGTGCGCGCGCTGGCCCTATTAGCTGGCAGGACCAGTCCATCCCTTCTGACAGATCTTTGGCCTTCATAATCAATAAAGTTAACAATGAATGTGGAAGACTGAGGAGGGAGTCTAAGTTTGACGGCAACTACTGTGGGCGGCGCGAGAAGAGCAGGGCGGATGCGATGGTTGAATTTTTGTAGGAAGCTGAGGCAACCAATTGTTAAAATATGTGGGATCGGGGTGCACAGACGATGTACCTCAATTGACCTAGACTTGGAAAAGCCTGATTGATAGGGGTCAAGAATGTCAAAGAATCTGACTCGCCGCCAGTTCTTTAGGAAGTCACTTATCACCTCTATAGCAGTCGCATCGGCTTCGACCGTCACGGGGAAAACTCCGCCAGCAAGGTCGAGCGAAGAGCCAGTCCCAGGCAAACATGATTCAAGCACAGGTATGCCCACGGGCAAAATTGGTGATGTCACAGTCAACCGGCTGATCATCGGTGGTAATCAGTTCAGCGGCTGGTCACATAGCAGAGATTTGAAGTATTTGCGTGACCTATTCAAGGCCTACGCTACAGAGAGCAAAATCATGGAGACCCTTCAGATAGCGGAGGAGAATGGCATCAACACGATCATCACCGCATCCTGCGACTACCTCAACAAGTACTGGAAGGAACGAGGCGGCAGAATACAGTGGATTGCACAAGTCCATCCAAAGGCCGATGACGTAACGAGCAACATAAAGAACGCCATTGACAGCGGAGCAATTGGAGCCTATGTGCAGGGTGGGGTTGGAGATAGCTTCGTCAAGAATGGTCGTGTAGACCTTCTGGGTAAGGCAATCGAATTCATCAAAGACAACGGCTTGATCGCTGGTATCGGTGGGCACTCAGTAGAAGTGCCGATAGCTGTGGAAAAGGCTGGTATACGTCCAGATTTCTATATGCAGACCTTGCACCATGGGAACTATTGGTCCGCTACGCCGAAGGAAGAGAGGATAGAGTTCAATGTTGACAGCGGTGGTCCGCATGACTACGACAACATCTGGTGCATTACTCCGGAGAAAACCATCGAGATTATGAGAAGCGTGCCCAGGCCTTGGATCGCTTTCAAGGTCTTAGCGGCGGGAGCCATTCATCCCAGCGATGGGTTCAGATACGCCTTTGAGAATGGGGCTGATTTTGTCTGTGTCGGTATGTTTGACTTCCAGATCAGAGAGGACGTTATCATTGCCAGAGGCATACTGTCCGGCAAGCTGAAGAGGCAACGTCCTTGGCGAGCATGAAGGTAGAGTTGCCCGAGGTGTTCGGCAGGGAAAGAGACGCGAGGAACGGTCAGGAAAGTGCCTAAAGTTCGGAATGCCTAAAGTGCCTAAAATTATAACTTCGCACTTTAGGCACTTTAGCCACTTTAATTGTCGAGCCCTTTCTTTCTTCACCATCGCCACAGCCCTTTAGCCCCCGCCTGACGGCGGGGCTAAGTCCGCGCTTGCCCAAGCGCGGGGGCAAAGGAAGATACGTTTCCTCGCCATCATCCTGCCCAAAGCGAACGGCAGAGAGACTGAATGATGGGTTTACTATGATCATTAAAAAGGCTGTTGTTACTGGTTTTCGTCGTTCTGGCTTTTGGTTTCTGCCGATTCTTGTGAAGATGACGGGAAGCTATCTGCTATTTGTTTGGCCAGCCTGTCTATGCGCCTTGCCAAAAGCAGCCGTTGTCTCATCGAACTTGCACAAGAGATCAAGATTACACCGAGGCAGACAACAAATAGCTGCATACTCCAGATATGAGCGTCTGTCCAGACAGGTCGATAAAGGACCACCGTCGTCAACGGTACGAGAACCAACGTCCCGCCGAAGATATATTCCATAACCCAGACTATCATTCGATCCTTAAACATAATAACCTCCTGTAATTTCGCCACGTCTTAATCTACAATTTCGCAGCTCAACTTCAACACAATTTGCTTATAGTCGCCGCCCAATCCTCGCAAAGGTAGAAAAACGCACAGCCATCAGCCCAATATGGAACGACCGTTGTCAAGTCAAGGGGACGGGGCGTTGTGTGTTTTCTGGGCAAGGCGTGGAGAAAAAGATGTCTTCGGCACCATCACCCCGATAATGGGACGGCTGTTGACAGGTCAACAAGGCTGGGGGATCGTGGGTTTTCCGGGCAAGCCTGTCTTTCCTGCCGTCATCTCAACCAAACGTGACCAAGACTGTGGATGAGCGTGGTTGCCACACCGTTTCCCGAGCCCCCCGCCCAGAGGCGGGGGGCTAATTAGCCTCGGCCCTTGGGCCGAGGGGCTTGCATTCCCACCGAAAAAGCGTCATCATAACGTCTAAGTCAGCGATTAACCCCGGCGCTTGCCCCTGAGGGGCTTGCGCCGGGGGTAGTCCCTGCCCTCAAGGGCAGGGCTAATCGAGGTGCTATACACTACGGAGAACTCGCCATGAAACAAGATTCTTACACATCGAACTCAATCCGCCATAGGCTTGGCGGATCAATCTTGCGGAAGTCCCCACGTCGGGATGTTTTGAAGTGGGGCGGGAAGATGGTTGCAGCGTCCGCGCTGGCAAGGTTCGACATTCCTGCGGTGCATGGGGCGGAGGATAACACCATTCGACTTGCCCTTATCGGCTGCGGCGGGCGCGGCAGCGGGGCGGTGGCGAATGCGTTCGATTCGCCGAATGGGCCGGTCAAACTGGCGGCGATGGCGGACTTCTTCGAGAATCGGCTGGCCAATGCCCATAAGGTTTTGAGCGAGCAATACGGCGCGCGGATGGATGTGCCGCCGGAGCGACGGTTTGTTGGCTTCGACGCCTGGCAAAAAGCGATTGATTGTCTGCGTCCGGTCGATGTGGCGATGCTGACCGGCTACGCGGGCTTTCGTTCAAGGCAACTGGAATACGCTGTTGAGAAGGGCGTGAACGTGTTCATGGAAAAGTCGTTTGCGACCGATCCGCCAGGCGTGCGGCGTGTGATCAAGGCCGGAGAAGCCGCCGAGAGAAAGAACCTCAAGATCGCCGCCGGCTTGCAGTGCCGCCATTCACGGAATCGTCACGAACTCATCAAACGCATTCGCGACGGGCAGCTCGGCGACATCCAGCTCATCCGTGCCTACCGGATGCAGCCGTGCGGGCCTTTGGGACAGCGGCCGCCGGCCGAGAAAGACCTGCATTGGCAGATTCGCAACTTCACCCATTTCCTTTGGGTTTCGGGCGGATTATTCGCGGAGATGAACATTCATCAGATCGACGAGATCTGCTGGATCAAGAATGCTTGGCCGGTCTCCGCGCACGGCATCGGTGGACGCGTGGCCAACAGCACCGACTGCGGGCAGAACCTCGACTCGTTCACCATCGAGTGGACGTTCCCCGACGGCACAAAGGCGTTCGACGTGGTCCGTTGGCTGCCGAATTGCCATACCGAATTTGCCACCTACCTCCACGGGACGAAATGCGCGGCGCAGTTCTCCGGCAGCAACCATGAGGGTACGGTGCACATCTACAAGGACCAGCGTTGCGATCGCGACAACATCGCCTGGCGTGCGCCAAAAGAAGCCGTCACGCCCTGGCAGGCGGAGTGGGACGCGCTGCTTGAGGCCATCCGCCAAAACAATCCGCACAATGAGGCGAAACGCGCTGCTCTTTCGAATCTCGCCGACATCATGGGCCGGGCGGCAGCCCACTCCGGCAAGATCGTCACCTGGGACGAAGCGATGGCCTCCAACTTCCAGTTCTGTCCGAACATAGACCAACTCACAGACGACAGTGCTCCACCGGTCCGGGCCGACGCCGAAGGCCACTATCCGGTGCCTATCCCAGGACAGTGGACAGAGATTTGAGTTAGTCTGGTGGAACATGAAGAGGAATTTGATTCCCGATCTCCGATCCGCCCCATCCTGTCTTCCGACAGGAAGGTGCGGGGGTTAGCCCTGCCACTTGTGGCAGGGGCTCTCCCGGCACAGGTGCCGGGATTAATCCGGCCAGCCGTGAAAATTGACAATTGGCGGGGCCATACGGCATCCCTTCTGCGAAGCTTCTGTCACCAGCGGAAGAAGCGGTAGGGGTCGTCCCATTCTTCAGGCTCGTCCAGGTAGAAGCCCTGCAGCCAGCGGCTGGCCCCTGCGCAAGCAGGGGTTCCAACGGGGGTCGACAATCGGGCCAGTAATGGTGTTTCGCCGCTGACCCCCAGGTTGCCCAGAAGCCGCGTCACGAGGAAGCTGGTACGCCGGAACGTCCTCTTTAACCCCGCCACCACTGTGGCAGGGTTTTTTCGGTACTCGAAATACCAGGGCACAAGTTGGCAGAAGACGACGTTAGCGTCCGAAGCGATGGCGAGCACACCGTCGCCGACTGCCTTGGTGCCGCCAGACACAAGCGGAATGGCGCGCGGGTCGCGGTTATGCACATCCGCCGGCCCGACGCCCGCGAGGAGACCCCGCCATAGTGATGGCGGGGTTAACCGGTTAGCCCCGCAATTCATTGCGGGGTTCCCGTCTTGCCCCGGCGGATCGAAGTACGCGTTGATGTGTTCAGCCTGGTTCATCGAAACCTTGAAAGGCAGCAAAGCATCCGTGTCTTCCTGCGTCAGGCCGATGGCCAGTAGGTGCCCGCCCGCCTTCAGGAACGCGCTGACGGCGTCTTTATGCGCTGAAAGGGCCTTGCTGCCTGGCGCGTCGCGATGGGTACATAGCCCACCTCAAAGCCCCGCGGGGGTGTTACAATCAGGGCTGGGTCAATATCCGCCAGTTTTCCGATCGCCGGTGGCGGCAGGTAGTCACGGTCCTTCTTCCAGTTCCGGTGGAGTTTTTCCACCCGTACCTGAAGGTCCTCCCGTTCTTTGTCCGTCAAATCCGCGTTGAGTAAGGCGGGCTGGTCGGCGAAGCGATACCAGTAGTAGGTCACCACGCTGCCATCCCCCGGATGCGCCTGGAAAGGTCCTGCCACGGGGCCGGGCTTCTTCCAGCAACTCTCCGCATCGTCGGGAGTGACATAGGGTTCGGTGGGATCCTCGGCGGGCCGCTTGAAGTGAAAGCCGGTCAATCCTGTTTCGGCCGGAACATCGTTGGGGGATACCGCAACCCATTCCGGCTTTTTGTCTTTGTCCTTCACCAGGCGGAAGTATTCGGGAAGCGTTACCAGCGGGCCATCCTTGGAATCTGTTTTCATAACCACCTGCTCGTTCCATCGGAACCCGAAGGTGCTTGGATCCAGCGCCGTGGGAGTTGCAAAAGATGTCCAGGCAATCGGTGCCCTTTCTTTCTCGGAGGAAGAGGGTGTGTAAATCCGCCAGGTTGCCCCGCCCCCTCCGGGAAAGGTGTGCACGCTAGCCCCGGCGGGATCGACTGCGCCGCTGGCCGGGGCCCCGCCTTCAAACCAGGTCTTCACGGCATCCCAGAGCGCCTTTTTGTTGTAAGAGGTAATGCGGTGCACAACCACCGATTCGCCCTGGGGTCCTCGGGGGAACGAGGTTGTGGCTATCCGGGCGTAGGTATTCCCCTTCTTGTCAACGGACTGGACGCTGGGAACATACTGGGTTTCCATCTGCAAAGCCCGGTTGGGCTGGGAGGGACGGGAATCCAGAAACATGCCGGCCAAACGAGAGTCGTCCACGGTTGCCCGGGACCAGAAATAGGGCGTGAAGAACGCAACCGGGCCCTTGAAGTTTTGCGTGTTTAGAAACAGGGTCCAGCAATGATCTCCGGTCGGAACATTCTTCCCGGCCGTGGTGGATTTGGCCTTGGTCAGCGGAAGCGGAAGGTAACCGTAACCGAACAGCTCGCCGCAGGTGCCTTGTTTGAGATTCAGGCCGTCCGGGGGCCACAGAATCCAGGGACTGAGCTGGGCCACGCCGTACTTGCCGCTGGGTTTATCCCAGTCCCTTCCTTTTCCCGCCCCCGGTCCGTTGGCCCATTCTACGAAATTCAGCGCCACGCCGCCCATAATGAACTTCGGCGTTTCCGTGGCATACTGCGTATCCCGCCACCAGCCCAGGCCGCCCTCGATATCGGAATACATATCTTTGGGATCCGGGCCGTCGTACTGAGCGAACATCCAGGTACCGAACAGGCCGGTTTGAAAACGATTCCCCGGATATTCTTCCAACAAAGGCCAAGCTGCCACATACATGGAAAATCCGGCGTTATACATCTCAGGGACTCTCTCGTTAGGGACAAGCAGGTACCCGGCCATCTCTCCTTGCTGAATCTTATTGGTGCCGCCGCTCACAGGCTGCAGTAGCAACATGAACAGAATGGTCGAACAGAAAGTAATTAGCACGATAAACTTCTTCTTTGGCATCAGTAAACCTCCTATCCGACATTTCCCATTTGACGTCGCCAGGCTACATCGTCGAGCCGTCTGCCGTCATCCGGGATTGCCTATATAACCTTACATTTTTTCGCTCAGCTACGCCGCTGAACCTCATATTTCAATCGAATATCAAATTTGCCCTGATAAAGCAAAAAATTTCTTTTATCTGAAAGTTTTTTCAGTCAAAAATACTCACCAAAAGCGAATTTTGACGACTGATTATCATTTTTTGACGTACCCAAAATTCTCTCTCATCAAAACACCAGGTTTTTCAGCTATTTTCAGCATTATCCAGTCCCTTATGGCATCACCAGTAACTGCCTGATTCTGTAAAGGATTTCACAGAACAAAGCCTTCGGCACCGCCGAGAAAAAGATGCGACTGCCGTTCAGGTAGAAATCACGGCCATCGATCCAGAACTCGCGGAATCCGAAGCGGAGGGCAGGCAAGACATCCAGCACCTTGCCCCCGGCGTCCAGAAGCGACAGGTGCAGCTCATACATGTTCTTCGGCGTGTGGATGTCCCAGAGCATATCGGGCATCCATTCTTCTGTAGACCTGATGCGACCTTCTTTCAGACTCGTCTGACAAGTCAGATCGCTTCCTCGGAACGCCGGTGTCGTGAATTCCTTAATGCTGCGGTCGTCCTTGGTGATCTGCACGCGAAAGGTGTACTGGGCGTTCGCGGTGAGTCCCTCCAGCGCCGCGTCGAATGTGAACTCCTTCCTACGCACTGACGTGTCTGCTCTTACATCAACGATTCGCGGCCCGGCCGGTGTGCTGACGAGGTAAATATCGCCGCACAGGCCCCGCCGAGCAACTGATCCTTTGGCTTCTCTGGCCGCAGCGGTGTCAGCGTAGGAGAGCATGACGCCCTTCAGTGGCATGGCTAAGACGAGCAGACTGAGCTCGTGCGTATCGCCTGGATGGCATGCGGAGGTTAGATCAACCTCGCCTGCCGGAAACCGGATTTGGGTTCCCGCCGGGCGGGGTCCCTCGCCTACTCTGACGCCGTCCACGTACACGACGGCGTAGGAGTTCAGATATTCAGCGGACACCGCGATGCGCCGGCCCGCCCATGCTGCGGGCACAGAGATCTCTCGCTGATACCAGGCGGCGGTGACACTGCGCAGATTCACGTCCTTCCACGTCGGATGGGCGTGAACCGTCTGGCTGTCCTTTTGTATGTAGTCGGTAATACCGGGCCAGGACCCGGGCACCTTGAAGTAGCCCCATCCGTCAACGGGCACCTTGTCCGCGGCATTGGAGGCAGGCTGCCAGCGCCACAGCCCGTTAATGCAAATGCGCTCGCGGGTGGGAGTCGTTTGCCGATATGCCTTGGATATGTCCCAGACGACCTGGACTCCCTCCGGCAGTTTGGCGTCCTCAGATGCAGGTTCCCCCGCGGCCGTAGCGGTGACGGCTGCCAAACAAGCCGCCCAGACAACTATCGGTCCGAAGTGTCGACCAATCAATCGTTCCATGATTTCTTCCTCCGATAGAAGTCCCCGCTTCGCGGAAATCCTAAGCACTAAATCCTAAAAATTAGGATTTAGATATTAGAATTTAGGATTTCCTTTGTCGTCTGTCCTCTGTCGTCTGTCCTCGGTCAGTCGCCGACGCTTCAAAGCTATGGCGACGGAGCGCAGCTCTTCATCTTAGTTGCCAGATGGGCCACACGCTCGCCGAGTCGCCGGGCGCCGTCAAGTTCTCCTTCGCCCACGCCCGGATCGAGTGGCCCCGTAATGGCAGCGGCACCCGACTCCGCCCAGATGCTGCCGGTTTTTTCGTTTCGATAGAGCGGCCCAGCCACCACCATCCGGTTGTGCAACATGAAAAGAAGCAGCGAAATCACAACGTGTTCCTGGCCACCTACCTGGCCTCCTGCCGTGGCAAAGGCGCCGCCGACCTTGTCAGTGAAGTCCACCTTCATTTTCCAGTTCCAATCGTCAATGGTCGTTTTCATCTGGCCAGGGATGTTGGCAAAGTAAGTAGGGCACCCCAGGATGATCCCATCGGCGGCATCGAGGTCCTCTCTGGATACCTCGCTGACCTTCTTGAGCGTGGCGACCACTCCCGGCACGCGCTTGGCTCCTTCGACGACACCTCTGGCCATCTGCTCCGTGTTGCTGGTGCGCGAGTAATAGGCGACCAGGATGCGCACAGAGCCATCAGGATTTGGTCGCAGAAACCGGACACAGACCGGCTTTGCGATAGACACCTTATGCCCCGTTGGCTCAAGTGCACCAGTTTCCTGGTTGATCCTGAAGACCACGACATTGTCACTGCCCTGGTTGGCAACGAGGCAGAACTTGCCTGTTGGGTCGATATTGAAGTTCCGCGGCGTTTTGATATGGGCCGTCTCATGCTCGACCAAAGCTAATTTCCCATCGGCTTGGTCAAGTCGGTAAACCGCGATGCTGTCGTGCCCCCGATTCGAACCGTAGAGAAACTTTCCGCTCGGGTGCACGCGTACCTCAGCGCACGTATTGAACCCACGGAAGTCTTTCGGAAGCGTCGTGATGGTCTGGAACTCCGTAAGAGCGCCCGAAGCCGATTCGTAGGCAAAAGCAGTCACCGTGCAATCGAGTTCATTGATCACGTAGGCGTACCTTCCATTCGGGTGGAAAGCGAAGTGTCGTGGTCCGGCCCCCGGCTCGACCTTTGCAAAAGGAGGACTATTGGTAACCATCGTACCTTTTTCAACGTCCAGCCTATAAATCATGATCTTGTCGATTCCGAGGTCGGCGACAAAGACAAAGCGGTTGTCCGGGCTGACGTTGATCGAATGCGCATGCGGTCCCTTCTGCCGCTCGGGGTTCACGCTGGAACCCTCGTGCTGCGCAAAGCCAGTCGGTTCTCCGAGTCTGCCGTCCGATTTGATCGGGATCACTGAGGCGCTCCCACTGCCGTAGTTGGCCACGAGCAGGTTTCTTCCCGCATGGTCGATGCTGACGTGGCATGGACCCGCACCGCCCGAAGGCCGTTGGTTGAGGAACTTGAGGTCTCCCGCGTCGCTGTCGATGGCATAAGCACTAACACTGCCAGTTCCATTAGCCTCACTGACGGCATATAGGAACTTCCCATTGGGATGGATCTCGAGAAATGACGGATTTCTGGCCTCGGCCGCAAGAACCGGATCGAAGAGTTTTCCCGTATCGAGGTCGAGCACGCTACGGTAAATCCCCTTACTGGAATCCTCTGCCCACGTGTAAGTTCCAAAATAGACAGGGAGCGATTCAGCGGAAACTGTTGATAACGCCGCAAGCAAACACACTGCACTAATAAAGGCTTTCATGCCCATACACAAACACCTCCTTCGCTCAGTGCCTAACATTGAATATCGAATCCCCCCGCTGTTGCGGGGGCAAGCTTGCCCCTGCGGAAGCAGGGGCTGGCCAGCATCTGAAGTCGAGCGTCAAGATGCGACCATCAGCAATAATTTACGTTGTGGGAGCAAGCTTCTCAAGACAAAAAAGACGCGTCAGAAAGTGCCCTGTTAGGATTCCGGCAGCTCCTGAGAGCTGAGTGCTTACCGTCGAGCACGCAGAGACCGCAGAGAAAGCTGCTTTTATGATTTTTCGCTCAGCGTTCTCGGCGGCCTCCGCGGTTAATTCTGACTACTGTGAGTCTGAACAAGAAGCCACGATATTCGAAGAAATACGAACGGTTCGGAGAGATCATTCGGCACTTAACGCTCGATGAACTAGGGCAGCTATTTGACTCGATTGATAACTATTTTCATAAGCTAATGTTTGAGGTGATCTATGAATTGGGCTGTAGAACCCGGGAATTCGTAGGAATTCAGGTAAAGCATCTAAACTTCAGCAGAAGCACTGTTTTCTTTCCTGCTGAGAATACAAAGACAAGGCATGCAAGGATAAGCTATCTGCCAAAAGGTTTAACCAATGAGATTAAAAGCATGCCTAACCCCACCGTGGTGACGGTGGGGTTAACCGGTTAACCCCGCCATGACATGGCGGGGTCGCCGCGGGGGTAAACTTGTCCCCGTAACAACCCCTGCTTTCGCAGGGGTAAACTTGTCCCCGCAAAAGCGGGGATTCGAAACAATATCAAATGTTCAAAATGACATTTACGTGTCACCCTGAGGCGAAGCCGAAGAGGGTGGCCAAGAAAACGAGATTCTTCGCTTCGCTCAGAATGACAGCTATGCTGTCAGTTTTGGATTTCTGTCATTTGGATTTGTTTCGGACTCGTCCGACAAGTCGGATTTCCCGAACGACACGGAGCAACCGGCATCCGGTAAAGACACCGGAGTTGTCGATATTCGGACCTGCCTGCCGGCAGGCAGGTCTCGAATTTGGCGACCCCAGCAGGTTCATTTCGGTCAGAAACGAACCTGGAGGGGGCAGGACTTGCAAAAGCACACGGCGCCTAAGCCTAAGGAGCAGTTGTCTGAATTTATCCGCCCTTGATTTTGGCCAGTCCCATAAGGGATCCCCAAGCGGGAAAACGCCGATTTTGCGCGACACGGACTGACACTGACGTAACGCAGACTGACACGGGCGTCTGTGTTCGTCCGTTTTTCGTCTGTGTTCGTCCGTGTCATCTGGGTGCCACAGACAAAAAGAAAAGGCTGACCCCAGCAGGTTCATTTCGGTCAGAAACGAACCTGGAGGGGCCAGCCCTTTGTATGTTCTGCGCTTTCTGTCCGGCTACGGCTCGGCGCTCCCTGCTTCGGCGAAGCGCTTCGCAGAGACGAGCTCGCCGCCGGCAAAGCCTTTGGCGGAGCCGGGTCGCCGAGACGAGTTTCTTTCCGAGGTAGTTTACTGCGCCAGGGCCGCGATTTTACTCTCCCCGCTCCGTCGCCATAGCTCCGTCCTCCGAAGAAGAGCTGCTACGGAGGAGGGCTTTGGAGCGTCGGCGACTTTACAAAAACGATCTCTTTACCACCGAGTGCGCAGAGAACGCTGAGATTTTCAATTTCGATTTTTCCTCTGCGGCCCCTGCGTCCGCAGGGGCAAGCCTGTTCCCGCGCAGGTGGGGATTCTCCGCGGTGAGTTTGCTTTTCAATCGTCACGGAGCAGCTTTCGCAGGCTGTCCAGAAGGACAGCCTCAACGTCGGGGGCAACATTGGAGGCGCGCGGGCCAGTTTCATAGCCGCCCTGCTCGTAGGCCAGGGCCGTGCCGATGTAGCCGGGGCCGTAATCGCCATAGGCAGCCATCGCGATGAATAGGTCGCGACGCATCTGTTTGGCGGCGAGCTGATACTCGACGAACAGTTCGCCCGGCATGTGGAGCACGCGGGCTTGGCCGAGGCGGAGGCAGGACAGCTCCGTTCGATGTCCCCCGCCGGGGCGCTGCAACCAGGCAAGTTGCGCAGCCGCGCCTGACCGGAGGTCTTTGTCCGACCCGCACAGGGCGGCTTCGAGCTCCGATTCATTGAGATGAGCCGCGGGAGGCAGCGCGACGGGTACGACCTTCCAGCCGACATCCTTCAGGGTGAGCGGGAACTTCTCCGTCGCCTCCCACGCGCGTTTCATTCCGTCAGCAAGGCGCTGGGCCAGCACCCAACGCGTTGCGTGTGAGCCATCGTTGTATTTGCCGGCGCCCAGGTTGCCACCTGCACCGTTGAAATGCACGTGCAACGCATCGGGAATCTGCTGCTGTCGGAGAAAACGAGCGATGCCGGGGAAATCCGGGTTCGCGATACCGGTGCGATAGTAACTCTGCGGATGACAAGCGTAATAACTGAGCACTGCGAGCGGCTGGTCGCCGTCCCAGAAGCTGATGAGCGAGACGATGGGGTCAACGGTGCCTTCCGGTTCGGCGCGCAAGGCGGCGTCCTTGGTTGCGGTGTACCGCGTGGCGTGCACTTTGCCGTCCGGCCCGAGGATGCGCCGATTGGAGGCCACCTCCCGGACTTCCGCCTGCCCCAGGCCGAGGTGAGTGACGGGCTTGCTGTCCCTAAGGGACGCGCGAACCGCTGCCGTGAGTCGCTCCAACACTACGCGGGCGAACGAGCCCTCGTAACGGCCCAATGGCAGGCCGCGCTCGCGGAGCACTCTTTCGGCCCCAAAGTCGCACTCCGGTGCGTCATGCTGGTGCACCGTATGGACCGCCACGCGCTGCGGCGTCGTTCCCGCGGCCTCCGCCAGTCTTTGCTGGAACACGTCGTGACCCTCGTTGCTGATGCCAATCCAGTCGACCGCGCACAAGACGATAGGCGCGCAGGCACCCAGCACAATCACGCCGCGACCGCGCAAGCCGAGTTCACCCTGCGCCTTGACCGGGTCATAAGCCATCATGCTGCCCACGGGCGGGGTGCTGTCCACATCGAACACGCCCAGCCGCAAAGCCTCGGCCCGCAGCGTCCCGGCGCTGGAGACAAGGGCGCAGGCGATAAGCAACGCGGCGCCTGGGCGGCGTATCCCTGCATCAAGAGGATGGCTGACTGGTCGAGATGTAATTTGCAACGATTGACTTTGGCTCATTGAACAACCTTTCTGTCTCCACATCGCCTCAGAAATCCAGCAGCTTCAAGATATCTTCGATGGTGCCCTCCTTGCTGATCCGGCGACCCGGCTCAGAGGGACTGTCAAAGACCAGATACTCCTTCTTCGCCTGGATAGGAAGCGAGAGTTTGTAGGGCTGACATTGCGGGATGGCAGCCACTGCGCGCCTGGCACCCTCGTAGAGGGCTTGGCGAGTCTCGTCGAACGGATAAAGCACCGCTGCTTCGCGTGTGATGCCACGTTTGACAGCCACCGTAACGCAATTGGACCCGAAGAATTTCGCGGCCTCCCGGCAGGTCGCCTCATCGCCCGTCACCATGATGGTCGGGACGCCATAGTGCCCGGCGATGGCCGCACACTGGGCCAACTCACCAGACTCGACCCTGTTGTACCAGTATCGGTCTTCCGTTCGCGACGACTGCGTGTGGGCCAGCAAGCCGTCGGGCGTGCCCATCATGGCGTGGGCGCCCAGTTGGATCAGACCGGCGAACGACTCATCAAGGCCCGTGAGCGGACCGGGACGTGGTTTGCCGGTGATGTACTTGGCACCAGGCTCCATCAGGTGCGGGACAAACGCTTGGGATCCGTGCCCGTCAAGCACCATGATCTCAGTCACATGGGCGGCTCGCAACCCGCGGACTACGGCCGCAATGTCGCCCATCAAGTATTCCTTGGCTTTCTCGCCCAGCGGACTGCCCGGCTCGCGCGTCTGCGCGAACTGGTACACACCGCTCGCTCCCTCCAGGTCAGTGATGATGTAGATGCGGAGCGGGGCTGCTGCCAGCCGCGGAATGAAGCAGGCGACCACGAGTAGCCAACTGGTGAGATGGATGGAGAGAAGTCCTGGTCTCATAGGTCGTCGTGCCGCCACTGATTTCGGTCGGTTCGTTCTATCTTTCATTGTTCGCACCTCTGTAGCTTGGGTCCATAGGAGGATCTTGGCCTCACCATCGCAACGCTCTGGCTTTTCCCTGCATCCCAGCCCCCTCGGATCAACAAGACCCTGCATTGCTATCGGGCGCGTGCGTGTCCGACCAATTCGCGCACCTTGCGGACGATCGTCTCCTCGAGGCTGGAGCGAATGGACCGGGCACCCGTGCTCCGGCAAGGGCGCGTCCGGGCATAGGCCCAGCCGGCGTCCCGACCTTCGCTCTGACGAGCCGGGCTCAGGCGATGGCGCCGCAAGTTGGCGTCACTGACCCTCAAAGACTCCCGTATCGCCTGCGTTGCTCTTGCCTTACAGTTTTTCGAGTCCGGATTCAACGCTAATGGTACGCAACATGGCAACCGAAGTCAATCCTAAATTTCCTCCCTGGCCTTTTCCTTTGCGCCAAATTCAATTTGACATTTTATGGTCTGAGATATAAACTAAAAAAGATTTATACGCTATTACTAAAGGGTATAGTTATGGGATTAGCAACTGCAAAAATTGTTCTTGAGAATCCAAAGGATAAGAGCCTTAAGCCAATAGAGGTCAATACCCTTGCAGATTCCGGCGCAGTACATCTTTTCATACCTGAACATATAAGAATTCAACTGAAGCTTGAAGAAATAGACAAAAAAGAGGTAATTTTAGCTGATGGGTCTAAAGAGGTTGTACCCTATGTTGGGCCGATACAGATAAGGTTTAAGAATCGAGTGGGCTTTGCCGGCGCTCTGGTTATGGGCGACCAGGTTCTTATCGGAGCGATACCAATGGAGGATTTAGACCTGGTTATTTTACCGAAAAAACGCATTGTTGATGTCAATCCCGCCAGTCCGAATATTGGCACTTCAATCGCCAAGTAGATACTTGACTGTTCAATATCATCAAAAAAGGCTACAAAGCTAAACCTGTGCGGCCGATGGTAGTCCCTTCGACTGGCTCAGGACAGGCACTTTGCGGCGAGTCCCGATAGAAGACATCGGGATAAAATCAGGTCATCGCCCCCGCATCAAATTACGGCAGGGGCCTATTTCGTGCGGGGCAGGCAGGATACTTCGACAAGCTCAGTACAAGTTTATAAAGGCTGACTGTCAATCACACTCTTATTTTGCATTTACGCAGCAGTTCAGTCGAAAGATTCTTGGAATTGTGCTCGTTATCTGTTAAACTATAATCTATTCAAAGATGTTCTATCTGCTCTCGGTGCTTAGGTGGAGATTAGTTTATGAAACTCAAGGTGATATTAGAAAAAAGTGAGGAAGGAGGCTACACGGTATTTGTCCCTTCATTGCCGGGTTGCATCAGCGAAGGCGATACCCGCGAGGAAGCCATCGCGAATATACGAGAAGCCATAGAGTTGTATTTGGAACCTACCGTGGATGATTCCGATTTTGAACCAAACGCAGAGATAGTTGAACTTGCAATATAATGAAGGTTCCGAGCCTAAACTATGAGAAAGTAATAAATGCTTTGCGTCGCGATGGCTGGGTTGTTATTCGCCAAAGAGGTAGTCATATTCGGCTGCAAAAGCACCGCGAGGATAAGACGTTGAAGTTGATTGTTCCAGCGCATCGTCCCATCAAGCGGTCCACTTTATCCCATATTATCAAGCAGGCAAATCTCACCGTTGAAGACTTTAATCGGCTCATCAGATAATTTGAATATTTTGAGTTCATCGAGCAAGAATGGAATAAGTTTCAAAGGCAGGATAACCGAAATTCTACGAAGCGGTTTTTCTTGTGGATACCGGTGCTACAGATTCTGTAGTCCCTACCCACGAGCTTGAGAAAATAGATGTAAAAAAAAGAAGGTAAAATGGCATACGAGTTGGCTGACGGAACTGTCAAGGAATACCCGTATGGTTTAGCGCGGATTGAATTTATGGGCGAGATGACAGCAGGCCAGGTAATTTTGGTCTGCCCGATGCAGAGCCGATTCTTGGCGTTGCAGCCCTTCCTACTCTGCGAAGCACGAGTGAGTCAGTAGGAATTGTTATTGATCCGCCAGACGCAAGGCGGATTGATCCGGTCAACAAAACTCTTAAGAGGCTTCCAGCTATTCCATTAAAACTAAGCAGACAAGAGTAGGTCATTGCTCCTTCGGCTGCGCTCAGGACAGGCAAGTCCTTCGGCTGCGCCCGGGATAAAATTTATAAAAGCTGATGCCCTAAAGAAATTGGCTTTTCTTTTCGGCTTGTAAGATTACGCAAATTAGAGGCGTTGATTGGATGAGAATAAGGGGATGTCTATGCGCACAATCATCACGACAGCAATACTTTTGTGTTGCAGTAATGTGTTTATGACGTTTGCATGGTACGGCCATCTGAAAAATCTTGCGCATCGCCCGTGGATTGTGGCGGCTCTGGTAAGCTGGGGGATAGCGCTGTTTGAGTACCTTCTCCAGGTGCCGGCTAATAGAATTGGACATCAGGTAATGAGCGTAGCTCAGCTTAAGATTCTTCAGGAGGTAGTGACTTTAACCATTTTCGTTCCATTTTCACTTTTATATCTGAAAGAACATGTCCGGCTCGACTATCTCTGGGCAGGCCTTTGTATAATGGCAGCGGTTTTTTTCATATACCGCCAGAAAATATTTGGCATGTAGCAGCTTCTGCGAGCAGGCCTATGGTAGTCCGTTTTGGCTTCACTTCGTGACGTGGCACGGGCTTCCAGCCCGTGAATTCACGGCCAAGATGGCCGTGCCACCTGCTAACAGCGACCGGGCTGTCACTGTGGTCCAGATTCTGCAACTGTTGACAGAGTTTTCTCTTGCAACTTGGGCACAGGATGGCATAGTATCTTTTTGTTTACTGCCGGCGGAATGTGTCGCTCTGCCTTCGCCGGAAACAGCCAGGAGTTGGCTTACAGGCAAGACCAAAAAGGATTCCGGATCACCAAAGTAGTGAGCTTCGAATGGGCAAAGGTGACAAAAGGAGCAGAAGAGGCAAGATTTGGCGGGGTACGTACGGTAAGACACGTCTGAGAGAACAGAAGCGTAGGGCGCTGAAACGTAAAAAGCAGCAGCAGGCGTAAAGCTACCATCGGACGTGCCAGTATAGGCCTCGAGGCCAAGCGTAAGGTGACAGGGCGCACGCCCAGAAAATGGATTGTCACAACGGCCGGGCGATGGTCGAACGCATCAAGATTGCAGAGCACTTGGTAAACGAGACTTTTTTGTCTAACAGGCGTAAAGCTCTTGTGCCCCTTTCCTTATTCCGAAGGAAGTAAGGGGGTTGTCGCCGGAAAGGAAGCGTCTTTTATTCTTATCGCAATATACAGCCATCGCCAGGCAAAAACCCCGCCACGGGCTGGCGGGGTTAAACGGTTAACCTCGCCATAGTGATGGCGAGGTTTGGTGCCGCACTAATTGTCCCCCAAATTCGAAGGTGCACATATTCGAACGGCAATTAGTGCGGCACGGTCTTGGCGTGACCTCGTGCCCTGAATAGCGTTGGCCATCAAATTGGATGCTATCCATATAAAGAGATTTACAGGTAGATAGTATCGCCGTAAGGCTCAACCATACGCTCGTTGAGCTTGAACTTGTGCTGGCACTGTTCGGGTGGCGTGCCGAGCACGTCGATCTTGTTCAGGTCTGCCTGGCCCATACCTGCTTCGCCAAACGCCATAAGGTACATGATCTGAGTTGGGTCAAAGCCCATTATCTTTGTGGCCAGGATGTCCATTGCCAGCGGGTCCGTGCTGGCCAGGGCCAGGCGGGCATCGACCGGCGTCCCGCTGGTGGGGCCGTTGCCCTCCATGGCCTGGAAGCCATCGATGACGCCGAGGTCGGGATAGATTTCCTGCGCCAGCGTGAACATATTGTAGTGAAGCAGCGAATCCCGTCGGAACATGTAATCTGCGTGCGTGAGCCACTTGTCGTTGGTTTTGTAGTCGTTCAGTGGCGAGCCGAGCAGCACATTTTTCAGCGACAGAGTGGTTACGACCCGGTCGTGAGTTTTCATCTTCGCGGCCGAGATTATGTATAAATCCGGGTCCAGAAACGTCTCAATGATGCGAATCCCGGTTGGCCGGTGAGCTTTGCCGATTACGAATCTGTGCTGGTAGGGTTGCGTGTTTAGATCAATTAGTTTTACGTTGTATTCCTTCTCCAGCGGCAGGTAGCCATAATTTTTATAGCCGTCAAAGGTCCCTTCCTCGGAGGTTGTTGATTCTCCAATGAGGATTTGCTTTTTGTAATGCGGCGTCAGAAAATCGAGGATTGCCCGTACCGTGTCAACGTGAGTAGCTGCGAGCGGGCGATCAGTCACTACGAAGTTCGGCTTGATCAGTATTTTCTTATTGCCAATGGCAGGAAGAATTTGATCCTCGATTTTCTTTAATGCCTGATAGGTAATCTGCCGGCGGTCGTTTCCTTTGATAAGCGCGATTTTAGCAGGGGGCGCCTGTTTCTCGTACAGGTGGCCTTTTGGCACCAGCGGGCTGCCAGGCGCAGCATAACTGTCGGCCGGGCCAAGAAATTTCTGCCCGCCAAGCAGACCGAGCGCGCCCGCACCTAAACCTCGAAGAACATCGCGTCGATTCAGGCATGTTCGATGAATTGCCATTATCGGCTCCCTTTCAACTATATCAGCTAAACTTTTGTCAGCATTCTACTGGATATTTCTGCCGAATCAATCTTTGGAGACGCTTGTCTATCGCTCTGGCACACGATTTCGGTGGCCGGCGTCCATGTGGGAATCAGCGGTCTGTGCTCTTGCTCTTTTCGATTGCTTCAATCTCCGCCCAAGACGGCGCACGCCAAAGCTGTAGGACGCCGGTAATATTCATCGCGCCCAGCAGGTTGCCATCGGCAGAGAATGCTGAGGACTCGTACTCCGTTCCCTCGCCCTCCAGCGTAAGCAACTCCTGCCCGCTTTCCACGTCCCACAGCTTGATGGCTTCCCTCCCGCCGCCGCCTCCAGCCAGGCGTTTCCCATCGGGCGAGAAGGCCACGGAGTGAACGGCCTGGAGCATGCCCTTGAAGGTCGGGCCCTCTTCGAGGCCTGCGGTTTCCCATAGCCTGGCATAACCGTATTCGCTGGCGGCCGCGAAGTACTTTCCATCCCGGGAAAAAGCCACGTCACGGACTTCCTTCAGGTTCAGTTGTACGGTCGTTTCCTCACCGGTCACGAGGTCTCGGAGCCAGCACTCGCCTCTGTAGCTCAGGGCGATTCTCCATTGCCCGTCGTCCGAGATTGCATATGTCACTATGTTTGCCGGCTCGTGAAAGGACACCGTTTCCCGCAGCGACTGGAGATCCCAGAGCTGTGCCTCGTATCGCTCGCTTGGTTGCGAAACAGTCAGGATCTTTCCTTGGCCGGAGAATCCTTGGAACCGCGCGAATCCGTCGCCCGCTTTGAGCTCGTGCAACAGTTTGCGTTGCTGTAGGTCCCACACTCGTACTATTCCATTGGTCGAACCCGCCCCAAGCAATCGGCCATCTGTCGAGAAGGGACTGGGTGCCACAATCGCCGGCCCCACATTCACATCTGGCACGGGCTGCATCGTCTGGAAATCCGGACCCTGCCAATAGGCCACGCGGCCCTGGGAATCCACAGTGAACACGCCTTGGCCCTTGGTGTCGAAATGCCAGTGGTCACCCCGTTGCAAGCGAAGCAAAGTGGGTCCGCGCTCGCGTCTGACCTTGGTTGTGTCCCAGACGCAGACCGATCCATCCTTGCAGCCGCTGATTAGTGTGGTGTTGTCCGGCAACAACACCAGGCGCCACACCTCGAGCTGGTGACCAAGGAGGGTACCGATGCAACCACACGTCGCTACGTCCCACAGGCGGATGGTCTGGTCTGTGCTCGCTGAGGCCAGCGTCTTGCCGTCCGGCCAGTAAAGCAAACCATAGCCATAAGCGAGGTGGCCCTCCAGACGCCCAATCTCTTTGCCAGAGGCAACTTCCCAGAGCCGGACGGCAGATTCGGTGAATCCTGAACCGGTCGCCAAGGTTGTGCCGTCGGGCGAAAAAGCAAGGGCGATGAAGTACTCGCCGCTCGGATTATTCGCCGACCAGCGTTTCTCACCGGTGGCCAGGTCAATCAGGCCGATCTGACGATCCCGATCAAAACGGTAGGCCGCCACTCGCAGGTCGCGGCCGGCGGTAAAACGGGGGGCAAGCCCATGCATCGGGGTACAATCTGGCACGGACCAATTGATCCGCTTCTCGCCCTCAGGAACTGACCAAATCACGATCTCACCATGCCCCTCCCGATCGGCCGACATGGTGGCTAACGACCGGCCATCCTCGGAGAAGGCAAATCCTCGGATGGAGCCGGTGATTGGAATACGGGTCACGATGTTCCGGGCTGCCATGTCCCACAAACGGACGCTCCAGCCGGGAGTGGGAGAGGATTGTGCTTCGGAAGCCCCGATTGCCAGCAATAGCCCCTTCGGAGACCAGGCAAGCCACACCCGGCCTTCCCCTGACTGTAATTGAACCACTTCCTGTCGCGTGGTAAGGTCCCAGATGGACAACCCACCTTTGTCAGACTCCCCCACCGCCAACCATCTTCCGTCGGCCGAGGCTACCAGCGAATTGATCCGGTCGGACCTTTGGCAAAGGATGAACTTGGCATCGCTCTGGCAGTGTTGCCAGAGATAACGCCACTCCCAGCCGCGCAGGTCCTGATCACCGGGCTTGGGCCGATGCCGGTTCAGCAGCTCCTGCGCGCGGCCCAGGTTGTTCGTCGCCAGCGCCTGTTGCGCGAGGTTCATATCCGATGAGTAGGCTTGGGCTTGGGCCTGCCGGCGCAGCCGGGCTTCGTTCGCCTGCGCCTGCTGCGCTTGTGTGCGAGCGATAATCTCTTTCTGGCGTGCCTGCTCGGCTCGAAAGTACATTGTGGTACTTACAACGAAGCCCAGCATTATTACCGCTGCCATAAGTAAAACGGTTGCTACCGCGCCGGCGTGTCTCCAGACGAACTTCTTGACCCTATACATCGCCGACTCAGGGCCGGCAATCAGCGGAGCACCGTTCAAGTAATTCTGGATATCATCTGCAAGCTCAGAGGCCGACCGATACCGCCGCGTTCGGTCCTTACGCATTGCCTTAAGCGGTATCCATTCAAGCTCTTTGTGTAACTGTTTAGCCAGCGCTCGAACCTCGGTGCTCCGTCTTTGAGCGACCTCAATTGCCTGTGCACCAAGGCTTGTCAGTCGGGTGCTGGGAGTCTTGGGCTCCTGGTCACGGATAACATGCCGAATATGATCGACCCCTCCTTCACGGAGCAGCTTGGCATCGAAAGGTAAAACGCCCGTCAGCAGCTCATACAACACCACACCCAGCG